>ENA-ORXT01003398-ORXT01003398.1-marine-metagenome-genome-assembly--contig:-NODE-3398-length-17608-cov-5.393246_pt1 | contig 17608 bp, 10 predicted proteins | sample MGYA00237868_ERZ511482 | MGnify/ENA metagenome assembly ERZ511482 | reverse complement strand
TGGCATTTTCGGTAAAGAATAACGCGTCTGACTTACATATTTCAGCGGGGCAACCGCCTATCATTCGTGTCGACGGTGACATGCGACGTGTCAACCTCCCTGTGCTTGAACACAAAGACGTTCACAGCATGGTGTATGACATTATGAACGATAAGCAGCGTAAAGATTATGAAGAGTATTGGGAAACTGACTTTTCATTTGAAATCCCCGGTGTAGCACGTTTTCGTGTTAACGCGTTCAACCAAAACCGTGGCGCCGCGGCGGTGTTTAGAACCATCCCAAGCAAAATCATGAGCTTGGAAGATCTGAACTGTCCGGCTATTTTCAAAAAAATCACCGACAACGCTCGCGGACTGGTGCTAGTTACTGGCCCAACCGGTTCGGGTAAGTCAACGACGCTCGCAGCGATGATCGATTATAAAAACCGTAATGATTATGGGCACATCCTAACGCTGGAAGACCCGATCGAATTTGTTCATGAAAGCAAAAAATGTCTAATCAACCAACGTGAAGTCCACCGCGACACCCAAAGCTTTGAGGCATCTCTTCGCTCAGCACTGCGTGAAGATCCCGATACCATTTTGGTTGGAGAGCTTCGTGACTTGGAAACTATCCGCTTAGCACTGACCGCTGCTGAAACCGGACACTTAGTTTTTGGCACACTGCATACTACTAGCGCGCCCAAGACCATTGACCGTATTGTTGATGTATTCCCCGCCGCTGAAAAAGAAATGATTCGTTCGATGATTTCAGAATCCTTACAAGCCATCATTTCACAAACGCTGCTAAAGAAAACAGGCGGCGGCCGTGTGGCGGCGCATGAGATTTTGATCGGCACACGCGCGATTCGCTCAATGATTCGTGAAAATAAGATTGCCCAGATGAAGTCAACGCTGCAAACCAGTGCAGGCGAGGGCATGCAAACGTTAGATCAGGCGCTGCAAAAACTTATGTCACAAGGACTGATCTCTCGTGAGGTCGCCATATCCAAAGCCGATAGCGCAGCTGCAATTTAATCCATCCAGATTTTTTAGTAGGCATCGCGATAAGCCTCTGTACAGACAAGGTGTTTTATTATTGGTTAGTTAGTAACGAGCAATAGAACATATTCATAATAATAAAAATTGCTAAGCGATAGCATTTCTAAAGGGGGCCTCCATGGATAAAGAGAGTGCTATGGCGTACGTGCACAATCTGCTGCGTAACGTCTTAAAGTTAAAAGGGTCTGATTTGTTTGTCACGGCGGGTGCGCCACCTAGCGCTAAAATAAATGGTGCCATGAAGCACTTATCTAACCAGCCGTTATCTGAAGACCAATCACGCATGTTGGTTCGCTCGATTATGAACGATAAGCAGATGCGTAACTTTGAAGAACACATGGAAGGCAACTTCTCAATTAGCCTGCCAGGCTCTGACCGCTTCCGTGTCAATGCTTTTACTCAGCGCGGCTGCTCAGGCATGGTTTTGCGGCACATTCCAGGAACCATTCCTGGGTTTAAAGAGTTAGGCGTTCCACCGGTACTTAAAGACATTACGATGACCACCCGTGGTTTAGTCATCATGGTAGGGGCGACAGGCTCTGGTAAATCAACGACGCTTGCGGCAATGGTTGACCTGCGAAACGAGTCAACTTATGGGCATATCATCACCATTGAAGACCCCATTGAGTTTACCCACGCACACAAAAACTGCCTTATTACGCAGCGCGAAGTGGGTTTAGATACCGCAAACTACGAAATCGCCATGAAAAACACCCTGCGTCAAGCACCTGACGTTATATTGCTAGGTGAGGTACGAGATCGTGAATCGATGGAATATGCCATTGCCTATGCCGAAACGGGTCATCTTTGCCTAACCACCTTACATGCTAATAGTACTAACCAAGCCATTGACCGAATCATCAACTTTTTCCCCGATGAGCGCCGCGAACAGTTGCTAATGGATTTGTCACTGAACCTGAAAGCAATCGTATCCCAACGCCTGACCCGTAAAAAAGATGGCAAAGGCCGTTTTCCCGCGGTTGAGGTATTGATCAATACGCCGATGATGGCAGACCTGATACTTAAAGGGGATGTGTCCGGTATGAAAGAACTAATGGCCAAGTCTAACCAGCTGGGTATGTGTACTTTCGACCAAGCATTGTTCCACATGATCGATGCTGGATTAATAAGCGTTCAAGAGGGTATGCGAAATGCCGACTCGATTAATGACTTACGCTTAAAACTAAAACTTGGTAGCCGAAATTCTAAGAAAGAGGACTTCTTTAAAGGTACCGATGCCATTTCAATTGAAGAACTTTACGATGAGGCTGCACAATGAGCGAGAGCAAACCCCAAGTAACCGCATTTCTGGCTGCGATGGTTAAACACGAAGCCTCCGACCTTTACTTAACGACGGGGGCAAGGGCCTCTATTAAAGTCATGGGTGGTTTTAAACACCTCACTAAGGAGGCGATGCGCCCTGGCATGGTTGAGTCATTGGCCAAAGGCATGCTCAACGAAGAGGAATGGGAAAGCTTCAAAAATACTAAAGAGATTAACAAAGGGTTAGCGATCCGCGATGTGGGCCGTTTTCGCTTAAATGCTTACCACCAGCGCGGTGAAGTGTCGATGGTTATTAGGCACGTACGTTCAGATATTATGACACCAGAGACACTCGGCTTACCCGAAGTACTAAAAGAACTGGTTATGAAAAAAGACGGGTTAGTGCTATTTGTTGGCTCAACCGGTGCGGGTAAATCAACCTCTATGGCCTCGTTAATTCAATACCGCAACGAGCGTCACGCAGGGCATATTTTAACCATCGAAGACCCCATTGAGTTCGTGTTCAAGCATGAAAAATCTATCGTAGGCCAGCGTGAAGTAGGCTTTGACACCCTGTCCTATAAGAATGCAATGCGCGAAGCAATGCGTGAAGCACCAGATGTTGTGATGGTTGGTGAGGTTCGTGACCATGAGACCGTTGACTCTGCGATGGGCTTTGCTGACACCGGTCACCTTGTTATTACAACGCTGCATGCCACCAACACAACTCAAGCCTTAGACCGCTTGCTGTACCTTTTCCCCGCTGAGCAAAAGCAGCGAATTTTAATGGATCTATCGCTCAATCTTCGTGGTATTGTTGCGCAACGACTAATACCAGATGTTCATGGGAAGCGCGTTTTGGCCAGTGAAGTGCTTATCAACACACCGTTTGTTGCTGAAGTGATTCGCAAAGGTAAAACACATGAGCTAAATGATCTTTTAGAAAAAGGCGCCGCCGATGGCATGCACACCTTTGACCAGTCGCTCATTAAGCACTGCCTGTCAGGTCGTATTACTAAAGAGGCGGCGATGGAAAACGCCACTTCTAAAAACAATCTAGAATGGCGACTAAACTTTGAACAAAAATCTGGTTCAGACGACCAACATGAGGTAGCCTTGCCTAGCAGCTCGGAGCTACCCGAACTTGAACACTAACCAGCAAGCAAACAACAACAAGCTGGTGTTAAAAGGATTACTTCAATGAAAAAAAAATCAATAGCGACACTCGTTTTTAGCGTATTACTACTCTCAGGCTGTAGCGCTCAACAGGTTGCCTCAAACTCATTAGGCGTTGTTGGTACAGTAGCTTCTGCAGCAGCAGGAACAGCGGGCGCCATTGCAGGAACGGCCGCGGCTGGGCCAATTGGCGGTGCAGCAGGTGCAGCGCTAGGTAGTGCGTTAGTTGGAGTCATTTTTTAATAGAACTTTCGTCCGTAGGGGCTATCAAACCGGCAACTAAAACCTGTTACACTAAGAAAATAACGTACCGGAACACGCCATGCACCGCGACGATAATTACTATAATCCAATCCATATTAACAGGCGTGTCCACGACAGCAAGACGGGCACCCCTGTATGAACGACGCTAAAAATAATCCTAAAGCACTCTTTGAGCAAGCCGAAGCCTTACGCAAGAAAAATGAGGCCGCCGAGGCTCAAAAACACTATCAGCAAACGATTCGTTTAACTGACGAGCGAACAAAATTGCGAGGTGAGTCTCGCGTTAAGCGAACGGATGCTGCCAGAGTCGGTTTAAGAAAAAATCTCTACGTTTTTTTAATTATTCCCTTAATGCTAGCAGGGGTAGCCTTTAGCCTGTTTCGCGCGGTTGAAGCAGATTACGAACGTAAAAAAGTCGAAACTGACCCTAAAGCGTTTGCTTTTGTTGAGTGGTTAGTGGCTCAGCAATCACGCGAAGTCATGAACAATATTATCGCCGCTAATCCTGAGCTCAGTTTTGATTTTAGTCGGTCAACAACCGCTCTGAGCCCTACCGAAGCACTGCAGTCGATGATGGGCGCAGGGATGCAAGATCGCATTCGGCAGCTAGGTGAGGAAAAAAAGGCGGGGGCCTCGGCATCTAAAGACGGCGACGGCGAGGGCATAGAACCTGGATTCAACTGCAGTGTTGATCGTACCAACCAATGCGCTGCAACGGCCCTGCCAACGGCTCCTGGCGACAAACGTGAGGACATCAGCCTGTTGGTTCGCTCATACCGCAGCGTACTTAGCAACGAAAAAGACTGCGGCAAAATTGTCGCCGCCACGGCCGCCTTGGGCACAAATATCCAGTGGCGTAGCTCAGAAAAGGATATCAAAGCCGAACTTGAGCACTTAGCGCTCAGTTGCTACGCACGCACCAAAGACCATCAAAAAACCATCGATCAAGCCAGACGATTGCAATGCACTGGGGATGCTAACTCAATGAATACCAGCTATTGGTATTTAACAGCAAGTCATGCTCATCTTGGTGATAAAAATAAAGCAGCGCAAATGTACACGTGCTTTAAAGAAACGGTCGACCATCTTGCCAAGTATCGGTTTACCCCTGCGGGGATCGCCTCACGGCGGCGCGAATCAGGGGCGCTAGCTTGGCTCTACTTTAACGACCTAGACACGGCGGTCAGTGAATTGGAAGCGGCGCGTAATATCTTAAAAGACGCTAAAATGCAGTCTCCTCAGCTTAAATCGGTGGCATCAGAAATTGATTTGGACCTAATGGAAACCTACGTGACGGCTAATATCGATGAGCCGACATTTAGCGCATTGCAAGACGATGTTAACACCAGCGGTTTACTGACCGATGGTTACAAACAAATTAAAGATACGCTCGCCGGGATCTATTACTTACAAAATGAAAAAAATGATCAAGCGATAATCGCGCTCGACAACGTAGCGACTCGTTTTAAACACTTGCCTGAATATATCTGCAGCTGGGATTGGTCTGGCTTTCAACGGGGCCTCGCTGACTCAATCAAAGACCCTGTCGCCCGTCAAAAAGCCGATCAGCTCGTTGTAGCAACCAACTGTTACGTTCCACAAACAATCCCTGAACGCATTCAGAAAGTCACAGACGTTCTGCAATGGCTAAAACGGTGATAGGCACAATTTATGATCGATAGCCTCCTACTTAAGCTGGTCAACCAAAATGCGGACAAGCAAACGCTTGATGCCATGCAGGCTGACGACTTAGAGCACCCTAGCTTCTATTCATCTTGGATTTCCCCGCTGCGTACGCTTCTAGCGATGCGCTACTTAAAGCATAAAAGCCATGTGATTTCAGCATTTACAGCACAGGGAATATACCCTGTACATCGCTCAGATTATATGGAAGCGCTAAGAGAACGCTTACAAAAAAAGGCGTGGTTTGGCTGGCTGAAGAGCCCAGAAATCTGTTTTTTCCCGTTGGCTAATATCGTCTTTTACCCTGCAGCGCTGGCAGGGTTAATCGTTGGAAGCTGGCTATTGCACCAATGGAATATCAACAAAAACATGGAGCTGGCCTTAGCAGATCGCATGCCCTACTTCAGTGAGTTATTGCACCGGGCTCAAGTGACACGTCAAGTACAACAGTTTGACCTCATGAAGCAGTATCTCGCTAACGCTGAAAATGAAAGAGACAACATCATCAGCCTAGTGCCTGATAAGGGCGCGGTACGTCAGCAGTTACTGACCTCTCTGAACAGTATGATGAATGAGGATTCAACCAATTCAGACATCATGATCCAATTTAAAAATCTAAACACCGAACTGGACAAGCAAAAGCTGCCATTTTACCTGTCACCAAAGCTGTTTAACGTGCCCTGCAGCAGTTTTGCACCAAATGTAGACACCGAACAAGGTGACATGATCAGGCTGCTAGAGAAACTGTTCGCTGGAAAAAAACCAAACAGCAATAGGCCAATGTGCCGCACCGGTATTATTACCGCCTACCACGTAACCGAACGTCGTGCGCTCAACTATGTATCAACGCAGGCAACATTAGAGACCGAGGTATCTGAAGAGCTGCCGCTGTTTCATGTGACGCGTGCTGACCGCGTACCCGCCGCTGACGGTGCACTAGGGTTAACCTATAAGAGCCAGGGGGTCGGCTCTATTATATTGATGGATCAAATTAAGCGCTTTGCTGAACAATCGGTATTACCTGCACTAACGTTTCAAGGCAGAAGTTATATTATTCCGTACTGGCTACAGGGCTATTACGATATTGAAGAAAGCATCACAAAAAACTACAAATCCGATCTAGCTGAACTCTTCTCTACCCCTGAATCGCTGCGTTTACTGCGCGAGGCGGCCAAAGAGCTACTACAGGATCAAAAGCACTTAGCGTCCTCACGTATGCAGCAAACGCTGCAACGCTCAACCCCTGGCGATCAAAGCTCACAAGGCGTACTAGGCGGCAGTTTAGATGCGATTAGCGACATGATGGCGTCAGGCGGCGAAAAACCTAAACCGGCACGAGAGGCGGCTAATGTTGAAATTGAAACACTGATCGACAGCCTGCTACCTAGCATTGAGTATCACGAGGCCTATCACCAAATCGTCAAAGATAAGTGGGCTCAACCGGCATGGGTTGCGACACTGTTAGGTGAACAAAGTGAGCAGGGCAAAGAGGCAAGTCTTGAGGAACTCGGCGCGTATTTAACGCAGCTGGTTTATACCGACACGGGGCATAAAGTGTGGTTAACTAAACTGCTACTGTTCTCACTTAACTCGATGACAAAAGATCAGCCTGAGTATTACGCATCTTCACTGATTTTCTCAGCCATGCGCGATCTTTATCTGATGAGGGACATTAAACCCAATGTTGAATTATCAGTCGATGAGAAGGTAGAAATCTATAAAGCTCTATCCACTTATGGCCCGTTAGATCTTAATCAACTCGCTCAAAGGGCATTCGTGGAATTATTTGAACGGCCTGTGGTGAGATTGGAATAAATTAGTTAGTATAAGGGTTGAGCAAATTGCCTAAGGGGATGGCAAAAAATGAACATAAAAACAAATAAACAGATACCGCTACTGATCCTGTTGTCATTACTCACTGCCTGCAGTACACAAAACAGCACTACGCTTGGCAGCGAATCGAGATTAGGTGGCCAATCATCACCCGGAGGCCAAAATAGACTGAGTACGCAATCTTTGCCTGGCAGCCAACTGTTAAACCGACAAAATAAAAACTGCATCGATAAAAAAACGGGCAGAGCCATTCCAGGGTGCAAGCTCCCCACAAAAACGGTTGTGACGACGCCTGCCGTAAGAGCCGTTCCCGCCACGTCAGGATCCATGCGCAAAATTGTTTTAAAAGCACCGGTTAAGCCAGTGGTAGCAAGCGTTGTAGTCAAACCTGTTGTTGTTGCTCCGCGTAGTACCTTTGGCGTCACCACGGCCGCTCCACGAGTGACAGCAAACACTAGCTTCAACACCGCCAGACCCGTAACCGCAACGTTAGGTACCATACCAAGAAGGACTAATGCGTTAGTGACCAGTACGCTCACCAAACCTTTTAGTACAGGAATTATTACTAACCCTGTCCGTTCTGCCGTACCGCTTCGCCCGATGCCTGTTGTAAGACCCGTCGTTCGTGTCGTACCACCTAAGCCTCAAAGCACACTTCGCAGGTTAACACTCAACGGCAGTGCTAACTTTAAAACGGGTAGCTCCAGATTGACAAATACGGGGCAAACCAAGCTGTTAGCCTTAGCTTTATCACTACAAGACAACAATACTCAGATCACTCGCCTATTAATTGAAGGCCACACTGACAGTGTCGGTAACCCTTCAATGAATCAGGTGTTGTCGTTAAAACGTGCCAATTCAGTCGCGGAGTATCTAGCAAGCAAAGGTGGGTTTGCTCGCCCACTGATGGAAACCGTCGGCCTTGGCGAGAGTAAGCCTGTCGCGAGTAACAAAACCCGCAAGGGTCGCGCACAAAACCGACGAGTAGAAATTACAGCGACCGGAACACGACGTATTAGTCGCTAATGGGCCACACTGGGTATGACAACTACACCAATGACGGTACGCGTCGTCATACCCAGACCCCTCTACCAAGCCTACGACTACGCCTGCTTAGACCTACCGTACCCTGAAGTGGGTTGCAGGGTACGTGTACCGCTAGGCCCTCACAGCCTAGTAGGCATCGTGATTGAACGTGGCTTTGTTAGCGAACATGCTAAACTTAGGCCCATTGAGTCGACTCTGGACTCGACCCCCCTCTTTAAAAAGTCGCTGCTGGAATTACTTAAGTGGGCCAGTGTTTACTACCACCACCCTATTGGCGAAGTGTTATTTAGTGCGCTACCTAAGCGTCTAAGAAAGGGGCAGCCCTTGCTTGAAAGCTATGCTTGGCATTTAGATTGTGATGACATAGACCACGCTAAACAGCAAACCAGACGGGGTAAACGTCAGCTCGCACTGCTTGAGCAACTCATTCAACATAGCCTCACCGAAACCCAGCTGACCAGCCTGCATCTCGGTAAATGGCGTACCCCCATGAAGGCACTGGAGGCTAAAGGGTTAGTCAAACGTGAATTGGTCGCGGTTAAACTAAACCATGAATCAACCGATCACCCCAACCAATATCTAATCACTCTCAGTGATGAGCAAGACAGCTGTTTAACACAGCTCGCTAAATGCTTAACCAGCGACACCTTAAAGCCCGTTTTAGTCCATGGCATCACCGGCAGCGGCAAGACTGAAATCTATCTGCGCGCAATCAAAACGGTTCTAGCACAAGGCAAACAAGCGCTGTTAATGATCCCCGAGATTGGCTTAACGCCACAGTTGTTTAAACGGTTTTGTGACTTTTTTCCAAACCAAACCGTGGTTGCACTGCATTCGGGGTTAAATGATCTTGAGCGTGCACAAAACTGGCAGTCAGCACAAACAGGGGAGGCAGATGTTGTTGTGGGCACAAGGTCCTCTGTATTTTGTGAATTTAGCAACCTTGGCATGATCATTATCGATGAGGAGCACGACGGCTCCTTTAAACAGCAAGAGGGGTTTCATTATCACGCGCGTGACCTTGCGGTTAAACGCGCCTCGCAGCTCAGCATACCCATTATCCTTGGCAGCGCGACCCCTGCCTTGGAGACCTTGCTCAATGCACAGCGAAAACGCTATCACTACCTGCTGCTCAATCAACGCCCCGGAGCACGGCAACGCCCAAAAACGACGTTAATCGATACGCGTGATCAAACACTCGAAGCGGGTGTCTCTAGGAAACTATTAGCCCAGGTAAGACATCACGTTAACGATGGCAATCAGGTGATGCTGTTTTTAAACCGCCGCGGATTCGCCCCCGTGCTGCTTTGCTCACAGTGTGGCTGGCACGCAATCTGTCCGGCTTGTGATACACAAATGACCTTTCACGCTGCGCGCCATAAAGTGCTTTGTCATCATTGTGATCATCAACAAACCGTTGGCTCTCAATGCCCATCATGCCAGCACACGCAGCTGACCACTCAAGGCCATGGCACTGAGCGCGTTGAAAATTTACTGTGTGCACATTTTCCAGAAACGCCAGTGGTTCGAGTGGACCGTGATACAACTAGCCGCAAGGGTGAGCTTGCTGAAAAGCTGGCAATTGTCAGATCCGGTGAACCTGTCATTCTCATCGGCACACAAATGTTAACGAAGGGGCACGATTTTCCAAACCTGACGCTGGTGGGAATTTTGGACATTGATCAGGCATTATTTAGCGCTGACTATCGCGCTCAGGAACAATTAGCCCAGCAGGTTGTCCAAGTCAGTGGCCGTGCCGGAAGAGGGGACAAACCAGGGCATGTGGTGCTACAAACCAGCCAACCAGAACACCCGATGTTGAATCAATTATTAACTCAGGGTTATCGGGCTGTCGCGCAGCAATTTCTCGCTGAACGTCAAGCTTGGCATTATCCACCCTTCGGTTATCAGGCGTTGATCAGAGCAAACACACCGCAGTTCGAAGCGGGACTAGCTTTTTTACAAGCGTTAAAGAATGATTTAAAAACAATACTTGAAGCGAGTCATGCAAACATTCAGCTAATGGGCCCGATGCCCTCGCCAATGGAAAAAAGAGCGAACCGTTATCGGTACCAGATGTTAGTCAGTTCAGACAAACGCTCGTCGCTACATTGCTTTTTGGATCAGCTAATTAGTGCGATACGTAAGGTTAAAAAACCAAAAGAATTGCGCTACACACTTGATGTTGATCCTACGAACTTTATGTAAGTTCATGTTTATTTTGAATTAATCCTTTATTTTTTCTTGCCAGCTAGCGATGCTAGTGGCACTATGTTAGAAAACCACAATCCAATTGGGCGTAAAGTTCTGTCATGCAAAAAGATTTTAAAACAGCAAAGCCAACAGATTCAGGCTATAAAACCGGCATGGTCTGGATGCTTACGGGTGTGTTTATGGGCTTATTAGTTGGCCTTAGCATGTACTTCTATGCAAATCGCAACGCACCATTGTTTGCCACGGCCAATGCCGCGATGGTCACCAAAGACCCTTCGACATTAACCGGTCAGGAAAAAGCGGCATTGGCAAATGCACAAACAACCGACGCTTTGGTCAACCAAGCCGTCAATACCGGACCAACGCCACTGCCTGAAGTGCTTGATGAGCCCGTACCGAAAAAACGAGCCATCTTTAGCTTCCACGCCGTATTGCCCAACATCGACATGCCGGTTCGCCCGCGCACTGTCACACTAGCGCAAGCAGAACCGTTAGACGGCACTCAGGCAGTATTAAATAAAGGCGTATCGGGCGATTACATGTTGCAAATTGCCTCTTTTCGCAGCGTCTCGCAGGCAAATCGTTCATTGGGTAAGTTAAATGGCCTTGGGGTTACCTCAACCGTACAAAAATTCTCCAGTAAAGGAAAAACTTGGTATCGGGTCATTGCTGGACCTGTTGCAGAAACTCACCTGCCAGACTGGAAAAAACAAGTCAAAAGCCTCGGTTATAATCCACTTGTAAGAAGAGTCAGATAGTATGCTATGATTCGCTATTTGTGTTATCAGCAGATTCGCGTTTAGCTGATAACAATCTGAAAATAGCGGGCTGATTCACAATAATAACAAGAATCAACGCTTCAAGCATGTGACAGTCAATTTCCACATTTGAGGTTTTTAATCGCGTGAGTAGTAATACCGTCCAATCAGGGGTTTTGACGGAAATTAGGCAAGGGCAAGTTTCTACCTTATTTCGAAAAACGACGTTAGGGTTTTGGGGCAACCTAATACTCGCCGCAATCTATTCAGGCTTCTATATTTACCTAACACCGGCTACGCGGCAAGGCGATACTAACAATACGCCTTACTACTTAGTCATTTGGTTAATATTACTCGTTTCGGTTTGCCTATATCGTCGGCATATTACCAATCAGTTTGATCCCAATGAACACCGTGAACCTGCGCAGCTGATTTTGTGGGCCAATAAACATATATTATTGACCACTATAATCAACACTATTTGGGGGATTTCGGGGCTAATCTTAGTTCACAATCAACTTGGCAATCACTTCCTTATCGTCTGCGTATTGTTTAGTGTCTTGCTAATATCCATCCCCGTTTTAGCCATATCTAAGTTTGCATTTAATATTCAAGCCGTTGCCGTGCTGACGCCTGTTTTAATTCATTTGTTCAGCATCTACCTGCCCGTTGGTGGCGGCTTCATGTTGGTTCCCTTTAGCGTGCTTATATTAGCCGGAACGGTATTGGCTGTTTCAGGCTATATTCACCGAATGCTCATGGAGCTGCGAGACTCACAAACTTCATTAAGAAAGCAGGCCAATACCGACACGCTCACGCAAATTGCCAACCGCCGCTTCTTTGATCAAACATTCAAAAACGAATGGCGCCGAACTACCCGTGACGGCATTCCAATTTCCATGCTACTTGTCGATATCGATTTCTTTAAAGATTACAATGAAACACAAGGCCAACGCGCAGGCGACAACTGCTTGAAGTCTATTGCCTCGTGTATGGAAGTTGTAACTAGAAGACCCGCTGATTTAGCCGCGCGCTATAGCGGTGAAGAGTTCGCCGTTTTGCTCCCCAATACCTCGATGGAAAACGCAGTTATGCTCGGTGAAAAGCTGCGTGCTCGGGTGGAGTCGCTGCAAATACCACACCCATCGTCGGTGTATGGTGTGGTCACAGTAAGCGTGGGCGTGTCTTGTTGCGTAACACCTGACCTAGACGATGACAAAGCAGATGACGAAAAAGCGGAAGTCATGTACCCTGCGATGCTAATGAACGCCGCTGATAATGCGATGTTCCTAGCCAAACAGCAGGGACAAAATCGGGTTGCAGAACAAAAGTGCGGTGAACAACGACTAGCTCAAGTACTGCAAAAATATGCCGCAAAAGAAGCTTCAAGAACTTAAGCAAAAACTCGCGCAATGTCAGAGGTCGCAACGGTTTAAATTATCGTTGCGACTACAGCGTGTCTTAAAAAAGCCAACCGACTCGAGCATTGAAAGCCTTGAGCGCGCAATTAATGCCGCCTGCGCCACTCGCCAAAAGCGTCTAGATAACCTACCGACTCCGACGTATCCTGAAGAGCTTCCCGTAAGCGAGCGCCGACAAGACATCTTAGCGTGCATACGCGATAACCAAGTCACCATTTTGTGTGGTGAAACGGGCTCAGGCAAAACCACCCAAATTCCAAAAATGTGCCTCGAATTAGGTCGTGGTGTAGACGGAATTATCGCTCACACCCAACCGCGCCGTATCGCCGCTAGAAGTGTTGCCAACCGCATCGCGCAAGAAATGAACTCAACACTAGGGGATTTGGTCGGGTACAAAGTGCGCTTTAATGAGGAGGGAAGTGATGACAATTACATTCGCCTGCTTACCGATGGGATATTACTTGCTGAAATTCGTAGCGACCGCTACCTCAATCAGTATGACACCATCATTATTGACGAGGCTCACGAGCGCACGCTCAATATTGATTTTCTACTGGGATACTTTAAGTGGTTACTGCCAAGGCGCAAAGACCTTAAGCTCATCATCACCTCAGCCACCATTGACCCGCAGCGCTTCTCCAAGCAGTTTGATAATGCCCCCATCATTGAAGTGTCAGGGCGTACCTACCCCGTTGAATTACGCTATCGGCCATTAGTGTCAGATGACCCTGATGAGTCAGATAAAAACCAAATCCAAGGCATTGTTGATGCCTCTGACGAGCTGCTAAGAGACGACCCTGGCGATATATTAGTATTTTTATCCGGTGAACGTGAAATTAGAGAAACCGCGGAGGCGCTAAGAAAGCATCACCCCGCTAGCATGGAAATACTCCCCTTGTTTGCGCGCCTGTCAGCGGCTGAGCAAAATAAAATATTCCATCCCGGTAACAGCCGGCGCATCGTTTTGGCAACCAATGTTGCTGAAACCTCCCTAACGGTGCCGGGCATTCGCTACGTGATTGATACCGGTGTAGCAAGAATCTCACGCTACTCGTGGCGTGCACGTGTGCAGCGACTACCGATAGAACCTATTTCTCAAGCCTCAGCCAACCAGCGCTCCGGTCGCTGTGGCCGTACCAGTAACGGTATTGCGATTCGCTTATACAGTGAAGAAGATTTTAATAGTCGAGATGAGTTTACTGACCCTGAAATACTAAGAACCAACCTCGCCTCTGTTATTTTACAAATGGCGATACTAAAGCTAGGTGACGTCGAGTCGTTTCCGTTTGTTGAGCCACCCGATAGCCGAATGATCAAAGACGGGTTCAAACTGTTATTTGAACTCGGTGCAGTGACTCAAAATAATGCCATAACCGAAATAGGCCGCAAACTAGCCTATTTACCTACAGACCCACGCTTGGGCCGCATGCTAATGGCAGGCCAAGCGTTTGGGGCACTGCGCGAAGTGCTGATTATTGTCAGTGCGCTGGCCAGTCAAGACCCTCGCGAGCGCCCCATGGATAAAAAGCAGGCGTCAGATGAAAAGCATGCGCGGTTTAAAGATGAAAATTCTGACTTCATGGCGTATCTCAACTTATGGAACTACTTCCAAGCGCAGCGCAATGAGCTCACTCAGAACAAGCTGCGCCAACTTTGTAAAAAAGAATTCCTTTCCTACCTGAGGCTGCGTGAGTGGGAAGACATCTATCGCCAACTAAGAGACAGCCTAAAAGATCAAGGGCTCAAAGGCTCTGCAAATGAAGCGGAATACACCGCCATTCACCAAAGCTTGTTAAGTGGATTGCTTGGGCACGTTGCTAACCAAGAAGAACGCCAAGAATACCTAGGCGCTAACGGGCGCAAGTTGTTTATATTCCCAGGGTCAGGGCTGCGTAAAAAAACGCCTAAATGGATTATGGCCGCTGAGCAGGTTGAAACATCGCGCCTGTATGCACGAACCGTTGCAAAAATCGAACCGCAGTGGATAGAACAACAGGCCGAACACCTCATTCGCCGTACTTACAGCGAGCCACGCTGGGAAAAACGCCCTGCACAAATTGGCGCTGATGAACGCACCACGCTTTATGGTATTACCATTACCGCCAAGCGGCGCATTAATTTTGGCCCAATCGACCCTGCCGTTTCACGCACTCTCTTTATAAGACACGCACTGGTGTATGGCGAATTTAATAGCTCAGCCGAGTTCCTTAAACGTAACCGTGAACTGATCGAAGCGGTTGAAAAGCTTGAAGCCAAATCCCGTCGGCGCGATATCTTAGTCGATGAAGAGATCTTATTTGACTATTATGACAAGCGCGTGCCGAAGCATATCTACAACGGCAAAGCATTTGAAAAATGGCGCAAAAAGCACTTAGCAGATGACCCCACTGCACTAATGATGACGCGCGAAGACTTAATGCAGCGTGACGACTCACATGTGCAAATTAACCAATACCCCGATAGTTTAGAAGTGCACGGCATGCACCTGCCGCTGAACTACCACTTCGAACCTGGAAACGAGGCAGACGGCGTCACAATCAGCGTGCCAGCGGCGGCTTTACACCAACTTAATTCACACATTTTTGACTATCTCGTGCCGGGCATGCTGCAGGATAAAATTGTAGAACTTATCCGAACGCTACCCAAGCAAACCCGTAAACAGTTTGTCCCCGTACCTGACTATGCCCAAGCTTGCTGTGAGGCAATTGAACCAAGCCATGAGATAAGCTTAATCGCAGCGGTCGCGCACCAACTGCACCGCATGTCAGGCACGAAAATTGACATTGAGGCGCTCAAAAGCGTCAGCTTCTCAGAGCACAATCAAATGCGCTTTGCAGTGGTTGATGAGGCAGGAAAAATTATTAAAGTCGGACGCGACCTTAACAAACTTAAAGGCGGCGTTGAACGTACCACCAGTAAAAAGCTACAGCAACAGGCCACCAAAACCATCGAGCGTGAGCACATAAAAACATGGGATTTTGGTGATTTGCCTAACGACACCATTATCAAAACAGCAGGGATGCAGATTAAAGCGTGGCCTGCGTTAGTTGATAATAAAGACACAGTGTCCATTCAGCTATTTGATAACCAAGCCAAAGCACAGCGGCAGCAGGGCCTGCGCCGTTTGTACATGCTGGCACTTAGTAAAGAAAGTAACTACCTACAGCGCAACCTGCCCAATATTCAAAAGCTTTGCCTCAACTACGCCTCTACCGGTAGCTGCGATGAGCTAAAAAAGAGCATCGTCGACAATAGTTTCCGGCTGACCTTTGACTGCAAAACCATTCGCACGCAAACCGCTTTTCAAGCACAAATTGATCAGCACAAAGCTGAGTTAATACCAAATGCCAATACTCTTTGTGAACAGCTGGCCATCTGCATGCCAATGGTGCATTTGATTCGCAAAAAGCTGAAAGGCGGCATTAACCCACAGGCACTCGAAGCCTTAGCGGACATAAAGCAGCAGATCGATGCATTAGTGTTCCCGGGTTTTTTAGATACCATCGATATGCACATATTAAGGCAGTACCCACGCTACCTAAAAGCGATTGAGCGACGTTTAGAAAAACTGCACCATGCCTTACAAAAAGATCGCGGCTTGCGCTTACAGGCGAGCAAGCACATGGACCAATACCTGCAACTTATCAAAGAAAAACCAGCACTTCGCACTGATCCTGAAGCCCAACAGTACCGCTGGATGATTGAGGAGCTGCGCGTCTCTTTATTTGCACAAGAGCTAGGCACGTCGATGCCCGTATCTGACAAGCGGCTCAGCAAGCTGTGGAAAACAATCAACAGTATTTAACTGCGGTTATCGCCCGCTCGTCTAATGTCTTCAGTAATTCGTTCTAAATATCAGCATATTAGAGTTTATTAATATTTATTAATAAGCCATTCAGCGAATCAAGACTACTGTGAATCCCGTATTGCTCCTGCTGCTAATCGTATCGATATGGCATGCCCGTTCAATTCATTGTTAATACATTATTAAACCCCGAACAAAACCGAACCCGTTTTCTTTACCCCCTAAGAAGGCCTTTCTAAACCGGTTTTGCTCATTGGAGATAACTCAATGAATATTTGTAAAACCGTGCTATCTATAGCACTTGCTTCCGTTATTGTCACTGGCCAATCACACGCTGACACGTCAGTGGGTGCTTACGTCAACTATGATGGATGGAGCACCAACACCATCGACTCATTCAACACAGACACGGCCAGAAAAGCGGCCACCATTAACATCTTTTCAACTTTTGATTACAACTGGTGGGGACACTTACGTTATCAATCTGGAAATATTGTTTCACGTGGTGCTACGCCGTTAATTACTTGGATGCCTTATAAGCGCGACCGCCCCGATGCCAATATCCTTGAAGAGATTATCGATGGCAAACATGACGGCTATGTGTACGCGTGGTTAGATGGTTTTAAATATTGGCTAAGCACCTACCCAACGCACGAACAACCCAAAATTGCCCTACGATTCGCCCATGAGTTCAACGGCACGTGGTACCCCTGGGGCGACAAGCCTGACGCACTAAAAGCCGCATGGCGCCACCTTCACAGCCTGTTTGCCAAAAAAGGCGTGAGTCACGCGGTGGACTGGGTCTGGAACGCTAATAACGTTGATGTTGACAGCCATAACGATATTACCCGCTACTACCCAGGCGATGATGTCGTGGATTGGTTATCGCTTGATGGCTACAACTGGGGAAGCAACTACTCCTTCAGTCGCTGGAAATCATTTGATGAAACCTTCAGTCAACAATACGTGAAGATGGTCGAGAACTACCCTAACAAGCCCATCATGCTGGCCGAAGTTAGCTCCGCTGAACCTCACGACACACCGAGCGCGGCAAAGGGCCAAGATGGTGATGATAGCGATGCACTAGAAAGCAAAGACCTGTGG
>ENA-ORXT01003396-ORXT01003396.1-marine-metagenome-genome-assembly--contig:-NODE-3396-length-17613-cov-4.736314_pt1 | contig 17613 bp, 14 predicted proteins | sample MGYA00237868_ERZ511482 | MGnify/ENA metagenome assembly ERZ511482 | reverse complement strand
AATAACGCCTCATAAGGCACTCAAAATAATTGGCAGTTAATTGTCAACTTATTTTTGTCAGACTACTTAAAAGAGTTTTAACCGCATAAAAAAAAGGCAGCTACTCAATGAAGAGAGCTGCCCTTTATTATATAAACCCCAAAATTAATTGATTATTTCTTCTCCGATTCTTCCAATTGTTGTTTCAATTGACGGAGCATATCAAGATCACCAAGTGTAGCTTGTTCAACATTTTTGTTGGCTTTATTGATGTCTCTACGTTTGCGATCTTTGCCATCGTTGTCACGTTTTTGCTTACGCTCACGTTGAACTTCCATACCTTCGGTAAAGGTACTTGTATGCGAAACCATAATTCTCTTATCCTCTCTGTTGAAATCAATTACAACGAAAGTTAAGGTTTCATCTACAGCAGCAAAAGATTCATCTTCTTTTTTCAAGTGACGTTTAGGCGCATATGCTTCAACACCGTAAGGCATTTGAACGATACCACCTTTTTCGTCTCTCTTAGTAACAGTACCTTCGTGCGCAGAGCCTTTAGGGAATACTGTTTCGAAAGTATCCCATGGATCCTCTTCAACATGTTTGTGACTGAGGGCGAGTTTACGACCTTCAGTATCGATTTCTTTTACAATAACATCTAGTTCATTACCAACTTTGGTAAATTCAGATGGGTGATTGTATCGTTTTGTCCAAGACAAATCAGAAATGTGAACCATACCACCGATGCCATCATTCAATTCAACGAATACACCGTAAGGCGTAATGTTGCGAACGATACCAACGTGACGGCTGTTGATAGGGAATGCAGTTTGAATGTTCTCCCAAGGATCCGTAGACAATTGTTTGACACTCAAAGACATTTTGCGTTCCTCACGGCTAATGGTAACCACTTTTGCTTCGTATGTTTCTCCCATTTTGAAGAAATCACGAGAGTTGATGGGTTGACTAGACCAAGAAACCTCAGAAATGTGAACCAATCCCTCAACACCAGGCTGAACTTCAAGGAATGCACCGTAATCTTCGATGTTTACGACCTTACCTTTAATAACAGAACCTTCAGAAACCGTTTCCGTTAATACCTCCCATGGATGTGGTTGTAATTGTTTCAATCCAAGTGAAATACGTTTTTTATTGTCATCGTAATCAAGTACAACAACATTCAACTTCTGTCCATTCTCCAATACTTCAGAAGGGTGATTGACACGTCCCCAAGAAATATCTGTAATGTACAACAAGCCATCTACACCACCCAAATCGATGAAAGCTCCAAAATCGGTGATGTTTTTGATAACACCCTCCAATACTTGACCTTTCTCCAACTGACCGATGATTTTCTGACGTTGTTCTTCCAAATCACTTTCAATAAGAGCTTTGTGAGAAACAACTGCATTCTTAATGGTTTCATTAATTTTAACCACTTTGAATTCCATCTTTTTACCAACAAACTGATCGTAATCCAAAATAGGTTTTACATCAATTTGAGAACCAGGTAAGAATGTTTCCAATCCAAGAACATTGGCAATCAAACCACCTTTTGTTTTACTGACAATAGTACCAGTAACCACTTTGTCGTTTTGGTGTGCATCAACGATACCCTCCCAAGCTTTGAGCATTTTCGCTCTTTTGCGAGACAAGACCAATTGACCATTCATGTCTTCTTTCTCAACAACATAAATGTCAACATCGTCACCAACTGCCAAAGTAGGCATATCTCTAAATTCAGACCTTGACACCAAACCATCAGATTTGAATCCAATGTTCAATACAATGTCTGTAGCAGTAATAGCAGCCACTTTACCCGAAACTATTTCATTACTAGAAATAGGCTTAAAAGTAGCTTCATACTCAACAGAGTACGCTTCGATCTCTGAATCCGAATAAGGAAGCTTAAGATCGTTTCCCGCTTCCCAGTCAAAATCATCGTGAGCAACAGGTTCGGGAGCATCGTCTTTGTCAGCAAAAACAATGCGTTCAATTTTTTGAGCATCATCCTTACTGTTTACTTCAGGCGGATGCTCAGCAGGTTTTGACTCCTGCTCATTGTTTAGGTTTTCTAATTCTTCTACCAATTTTTATGTTTTATTATTATTTAATTATTTTTACTATTTGCAATATTGTACTTTACCCAAATATTTCTATGATAAATTGTTATCAATAGGAGGAGGCTGTTCCAATCAACCAACAATCTTTACATTTGCCAAACATCCATCTAAAAGTGAAATCATCTTCCCAAAACAAGCTTCACCCATTTTATATTAGATGTAAAAACGATGAGATAAGAGCACAAAAAATGTCTGCAAAGATAAGATATTTCTATGAATTGTCAAAGGTTTGGTCTATATTTAACCGAATATGGCTGGGCTGATTATTTGTTCTTTTTTTTGTGTAATTGATTGATTATTAGGGTTTAATAAGTCACAGTGGTGTGTTAGCCAAACGAATTTTTAAAAATATAATTAAATAATTAGAAACTAATACAACTTTTTTATGAAAACGATGCCTGAAATTTTATTAAAACAAAGGGAATTTTCTTTCTTTAATTGGTGTTGCTTATTCGTCTGTTTGCCGCTTTTTACCGCAGCATCTGGTCAGGCAAATACCAATATTTCTTCAGAAGTCCAAGAATGGTGGACCAAGAATCACCTTCATTTGGTTGTTTCTTTTCAAGGGAATATGCCCAGCCCAAATAAAGACCAAGCAGCCTATTTTCTGAATTTTAAAAACAATTGGATTGTAGAAACAGAAGGATTAATCAATCAAAAGTTGAAAGCCAATGATTTGAAAATGGAAAGCATAACGGTTGGAGAAACAGCCATGAATCAACAACACCATATGACCATTCATGTCGTTATGAAACAAGCTAATGTAGGTGATACACACAAGCAATGCAACATCATGGCTTTTATCTATACAACCACTTCTGCCGATAAAAACCTAAAGACAGCTTGTCTTAAAAAACTCAACGACGAGCTGACCAGTTTTAAAAAAACGTGGGAGGTATTCCGTTTCTTTCACGGTGAAGTAGAGAATAAGGGCAGCAATAAAACACATAGAACTCGCTGGGAAGGAGTATTGGGTGTACGGTGAGGATGAAATGCCTCAATGGCTCAATACTTAATAGCTCAATGTTTAATGAGGTTACCCGTCTAAAGTTGCGTAACGGTCCGCCGCTGCGGTCGAGGGGTACATGCAACGAAGCAGTTTGGCAACTTTAGACGGGTACCCTTTAATGAACCTCTGGTTTATGCAACATTGCCCCACTGAGACATTGAGATATTGAACATTACAACATTGAAACATGCAAGCACAAGATCAAGATTTTTCACAAGCCAAAGGAGCACTTTATCCATTTATCAAGCGCTTATTGGGCTACTGTATGCACCATAAAAAGGATTTTTTCTGGTTTATGGCGAGCACATTTCTTATTGGAGTTATAGATGGTATTTGGCCGTGGATTTGGATGAGCTTTTTGGACCAAGGTGTACAGCCTGAGTTGATTAAACTGCAAGAAGCTACTCAAAATGGAATGGCTTATGTTGCAGATACGACCTTGGTTTGGAAGTACGGCTCACTGTTCATCATTTTTGGCGTTTTGGCGTCCATAATGGTGTATGCCTTTGTTTTATTATCTAGTAGAATTCAAGAGAAAGTACTCTATGAGTTGCGCCAAGAAATGTTTGAAAAACTCCAACACCTCTCTTTTTCGTATTACGACAAAACTCAAACGGGCTGGTTGCTTTCTCGGTTAACAAGTGATGCCGATAAGGTATGTGTATTGATTTCGTGGGGATTGCTAGATTTTGTTTACGGAGTCACGGTGATTACCGCCTGTTTGATATCTATGTTTTACTTTAATTGGAAACTGGCACTTATTGTCGGTATGGCGATTCCTTTGCTTTTTCTGATTTCGATAAAACTCCGCTTGTTGGTGCTGAAATATGGTCGAAAAGTCCGTAAAATAAACAGTGAACTCATTGGTTCTTTTACTGAGCACATCAATGGGGTTGAAGTAAATAAAATTACGGTTCAAGAAAATCGTGCAGGTCAAGATTTTGCGGAACTGACCGATCGTATGCGTAAAATGTCTTTTCGTTCGGGCTACTATACAGCGATGTATATGCCCATTGTTATTTTTGTAGGCTCTATGGCAGCCGTATCCGTTATTTATGCTGGAGGAAATATGGTGATTGCTACCGTTGGAGGCATCACTATTGGAACTTTTGCTGCCTTTTTTAAATATTCATTGCGTATTTTTGAGCCCATTATTGAAATAACCCATTTTTATGCTTTTGCCCAAAATTGTTTGTCGGCAGGAGAGCGTGTATTTGGGCTGATTGATGAAAAAACAAACATCAATGATTATTTGGCTAACGGAGATTTTAATTCTATAAAAGGAGATATTTCTTTTGAAAACATCGAATTGTCTTATGTAGATGGAAAGCCAGTATTGGCGGATTTTAACTTGAAAATAGAGGCAGGAACGTCTGTTGCTTTGGTTGGTCCGTCGGGTGAAGGTAAGTCTACAATTGTCAATTTATTGTCGAGATTTTATGAACCACAAAAAGGAGAAGTGAAAATTGATGGCATTGATTACAGACAGCGTACGTTAAAAAGCTATCGTTCTCAATTGGGAATTGTTCACCAGCATCCACATTTGTTTGATGGAACAGTTCGGAAAAATGTGGCGTACGGCAATCCAACTGCGTCGGAAGAACAAATCGTTGAAGCTTTGAAAATGGTTGCAGCAGACAAACTGATTGCCAGACTGGATGAAGAAGTAGGAGAGGGGGGCGATAATTTATCTATGGGAGAACGACAGTTGGTCTCTTTTGCAAGAGCCGTTCTGACCAATCCAGCCATCTTTATTATGGATGAGGCGACTTCGTCGATTGATACCATTAGTGAGGCACAGATTCAGCGAGGTATTGGTCGTATTTTGGAGGGAAGAACTGCTTTCATCATTGCGCACCGTCTTTCGACCATAAAAAATTGTGATCGTATATTGGTCATTGGTCAGGGTAAAATTGTGGAAGACGGCAATCATCAATCATTGATTGAGCAAAAAGGCAAATATTACGACCTTTACACTCGACAATTAAGAACGGAAAAAACGTTGGAAAGTACGGTGTAAAATGAAAATAGCTCAATTGTTATATAGTGGATTTGGAGGGACGGCAACTGTTGCATTCTCTTTGGTAGATGCTTCTGATAAAATAGATTGGTCGATGTTGTTTTATGGCGTAGAACCTTTGGAAGAAAACTATAGAAAACGATGTGCCGAAAAGGGGATTGATTGTCAATTTTATCATAAGAAACGAGTAGGTTTTTTTGACAATAGCAATTATAAAAAAATCGAACAGGCTCTGACAGTTATTGCGCCCGATGCCATTATTTGTCATTTGCCTTCTCTGGTTTTTATTGCTAGAAAATACTGTAATAAAAATCCTCTGACCAAGCTTGTAGCAGTTGAACACCATGCCCTTCATTTAAAGAAAACCAAAGATTGGATATTGAGTTTGTTGCTGATGCGCCAGGCAGATAAAGTGGTTTATTTGTCGGAATTTTATAGGGATAAAATTAAAGAAAAAATTGGTAGGTTTTTTAAAGAAAAAAAAGCAGCTGTTGTTCCCAATGGTGTTAATACTCAAATCTTCAAACCAATTGATGAAAATAAATTAAGCCCCATTTTTGCCATAGGAATGATGGGGCGTTTGGTAGACGGGAAAGACTTTGAAACCATTATTGAGGCTGTTGCTTTATTAAATAATCAAGGAGAAAAAATACAGTTTTTAATAGCAGGCGACGGACCTAAAATGCAGCAGTTGGAAAACCTTGTGAGTGAAAAAAGATTAGAGAATAGTGTGGTTTTTTTAGGCTGGTTGGCTGAAGACCAATTGATTGAATATTTAAATGGACTCGATGTGTATATTCATTCAACAGCTGGAGAAACCATTAATACTTCTGTGATGCAAGCAATGGCAATGGAACTTCCCGTGTTGGTTTCTGATGTGCCCGAAGTAAACAAAATGGTCATTCATGGTGTCTCAGGTTTTTTATTTGAAAAGGGAGATGCAAATGAGTTGGCAGAGCAGTTGATGCTTTTTATGAGCAATAAAAATTTGATAAAGGTAATGGGTAAACAGGCAAGGGAAAAAGCGATAAAAGACTACAGCGCAGTACGAATGCTTGCGCAGTATATAGAGTGTTTTGGTGAAAATTTGCCTGCTTAATGAAAGTACTTATTTGTCAAATATGTAGGGCATTGTCTGGTTCCGAGAAGTATATTATCGAGTTGTTGCCTCTGTTAAAAGAGCGAGGAATTGAGCCTGTTTTTTTAGCCGTTTCCTTAAAAAAAGACGACGATAATTATCAAGAAATAATCAAGCCAATTGAGGACCAAGGCGTTAAAGTTTACCACATTGCAACTCAATATCCATTGAGTTTTACACTGATAAAACAAATCCATAAAATTATTCAAAAAGAAGGCTATCCATTGGTCAATCCCCATTTGATTCATGCCGATTTTTGGATGGCTTTGGTGAAAACTTTTTTCTATCAGAAACTTAAAATTGTTTCACTCAAACACGGATTTGGTGATGCCTTTACCCAAGAATTTGGACACGATTCGGCTAAGAAAAAATACAACTTATATTATTTTGTGGCTCGTTATGCCGAGACCAAAATCAACCATTCTATAGCTGTTTCCAATGGTGTCGCTAATTTGCACATTGCTCAAGGAATTTCAAAAAAGGATGAAATTTCGGTAGTTTATACGGGCTTAAATACACAAGCGTTTAATAAAAGAGAAGGAGAGCATTATCGAGTAAGTAAACAGCAATTGGTGGTCATTGGTCGGTTGATTCCTTTGAAAAACCATAAGGTGCTTTTTGAAGCTATGCCCAAAGTAATGGAGGCGTTTCCAGATTGTCAACTATTGGTCTTGGGCGATGGTCCCGAAAGACAAAATCTAGAAAAGCTGATTACTGATTTGAGTCTCGAAAACAATGTTGTGCTCTTGGGGCATAGAACCGATGCTTTGGCTTATGTGGAGGCTTCTGATGCAATGATTATTCCCTCTAAATCAGAAGGATTTCCATTGGTGGTGTTAGAGGCATTTGGTCTAAAAACACCTGTTATTGGTTTCGATGTGCCGTCTATTAATGAAATGATTGTGGATGGCGAATCGGGTTATTTGATCAAACCTTTTAATGCCGATTTATTGGCGGATAAAATCATTGAATTATTGCAAAATAAAGAACAGGCAGCTGGTTTTGCGGAAGCTGCTTATGATCGTTTACAATCCCATTTTGACCGGAAGGTTATGGGCGATAAAATTGTAGAACAGTTTTTAAGGATTGGGCACTTGTAATCGCAGCCCAAAAGTTCTAATTGTCGCTGTCTTTTTCTTCATCATCATTGCTCTCTTTCACTTCTTCCTCCTCAGGTACGAATTCTTCCAATCCAGTTGCTTTTTGAATGAATTCTTTTAATTTTCCTTCTTGTTGTAATTTCAACATTTGAATGACTTGTTTGTCCTTTCTAATGCCAAATTTTTCGCCCTTTTGATAATAGGTCAACACCGATTCGACACCTGCTACATTGGCGTCCAGATAATTTCTCTTTTGTGATTTATCGTTTAACACAAATTCCGTCCAACCAGTAAAAAATAGAACAAACAGCCCTTCATTTTTCTTAATCAGTGTTCCTACATAAGGGTTGACTTCTATAATGGCGCTGGCACTTCCATCGAGCCATCTAAAAAAGAACCTAATGGCTTTGTCTCTCCTTTCATCAGTAGTATTAATGGGAGTAGATTTGATGAATTGGATGGCTTCTAAAATTTGTGGCTCATAGCGCTCAAAGTCTTCTACTTTTTCCATACGCAATCTACGCAAACTGGGCGGTTGGTAATCAGTTAGGTTTTTCTCTTGAGAAACTCCTTCTTCGTCTGTGTCTTGAGCGACAGTTGAGAGTGGCGATAAACAAAACGCCAACATCAATAGAATGATTATCGAATATTTCATTGTTAAACAGTTTTATTAGCCTAAATATAACGCAAATTTAGGAATTTTAAAAAGATAAAATCTAAAATTCAAGAAGTGCTTAGGGGAGTAAATTCCGCTTTTTTATAAACCTCAAACCTCCAAGTTTACGTATAAAATACCTAATAGCAATAATTCAAAACCCTAACGCTAGGTATATAATTCATAAAAGACGAATCTATCTTTGCATCAGGGAAAATTAATAATTATTCATCTAATAAAACCTACACAATATTTATGTTTAATAAGAGGATTTCAACACTTTTAATACTTAGTTTTTGTTTAACGATTGTATTTACTTCTTGCGATAAGGAGGAGAAAGACAATTACACCATTCCCAATAGTTATACGGCCTTTGAGAATGTATCTTATCAAGGGCAAACCGATCGTTTGAATATGATGACGGAATTCAAATCTTATATGGCTGCTTCTCGAACGAGTGGCTTTGTCTTAGAGGCAGATAGAATGAAGGCGATGTTTGAAAACGATGCGGACAATGCTGGTTTTACAACGACCTACACCAAACAAATTAAAAGCAAAACCATTGAGTCAGAGCAAGCTGCTTTTGATGCTTTAATAGATGAATTGGCGGAAGCCAGCAAGTCGACTGTTGTTGGTACGGAAACGCAATCGGGTGTTATTGAGTCAAATGATGGTGCGAAAAGTTATCTGATTGGTGCCGACGGATTGGACCACGCACAATTGATAGAGAAAGGATTGATGGGTGCGTGTTTCTATTACCAAATGACGGCTGTTTATATGGGCGACGAAAAAATGAACGTCGACAATGAAATAGTGGAGGTTGGTGAAGGTACTGCTATGCAACATCATTGGGATGAAGCTTTCGGTTATTTTGGAGTGGCGCAAAGCTTTCCAGCCGATTTAGACAACCTAAAATTTTGGGGAGATTACTCCAATAAGAGAAACGAATTATTGAACTGCAACCAAGCATTGATGAATGCTTTTTTAAAAGGACGTGCTGCCATTGACAACGACGATTTTGTCAGTCGTGATGAAGCCATTACAGAAGCGAGAAAAATCTTAGAAGAAATATCGGTTGGTTCGGCACTTCATTATTTAAACAACAGCATAACCAGTTTTGATGATGTAGCAATTAGGGCGCACGGTTTGTCAGAAGCCATTGGATTTATTTATGCTTTGAAATTTAATCCTAATAAAAAAGTAGATAATATTACAATCAACAGTTATTTGGCAAGATTGGCAGGAAGTGCTGATTTTAGTGAAATGAACTTGTATGCTGTAACACCGCAAATATTAGAAAGCCTTAGAGACGACTTGGCTGCTGATTATGGATTTGCTGATCAAAAAGCAGAATTTTAAAGCAATATGAATTCGAGCATTTAAGATATTAAATAATTTTTCCCAAATTTTTACAGAGCGGACAATTTTTAAATTGTTCGTTTTTCTAGTTTTTATTAAATAAGATATTATGAAGAAATTAGCGGCATTGTTTATAATCAGTAGCCTTTTTATATTGGGAAGTTGTGGTGAAAATGGAAGCGATCCAATGGACGATCCTTGTGTGTCAGATTTTGATCAAAAGACCATGTTTGCCAATTATGCAGATCATTTGATTCTTCCTGCTTATAAAGCATTGACGCTCTCATTGACTGATTTAGAGACAGCTATAAATGATTTAAGCTCGGACCCCAATCATGCCAATTTGACTGCTGCACAAGCTACATTTCTAGAGACTTATGAAAAATGGCAGTATGCTGCGCCCTATGAATTTGGTCCAGCCGCAAGTGTCTTTTTACGAAATCATTTTAACAACTTTCCTTTAAACATAGAAGAAGTAGAAAACAATATTGCCGCTTCCGCTACCAACTTTAGTCAACCAGATACGTACGACAAAGGTTTGCCAGCCTTGGATTATTTGCTGTTTTATGAAAGCCATGAAATGGTGTTGAATCAGTTTACAGTAGACGAAAATGCAACGCAAAGAAAACGATACATCAAAGCCATAATTGCCGATATGAAAGACAGATTGACCACCACTCTGAGAGAATGGGAAGGGGATTATAGACAAAGTTTTATCAACAATGCCGGAACGGCAGATGGCTCGTCTTTGAGTTTGATCATCAATCAACTCAATCAACATTTTGAAGGTGTTAAGCGGGAATCTATCGGTATTCCATCGGGTGTTTATACGCTTTCAATTCCCAATCCAGAACGTGTGGAAGGTTACTTTAGTGGTCATTCTTCTGCGTTAGTAAAATTGTCGCTTCAAGTAAACAATGCTTTCTTTTTGGGTAAAGACCAAGCTGGAACCGATCGCTCTGGCCTGGATGATTTTCTTCGTCACAAAGAGGTCGAAAAAGAGGCAGAGTTGTTGGTTAATAAAATAAACAAGCAATACGAAGCGATGATCCAATCGTTTGAGAACATAGAAACGCCTTTTTCAAAAGCAGTTGGTGCGGAACAAACACCAGTCGATGTTCAAGCGTTTTATAATGAAGTAAGCCGTCAAGTTATTATGATTAAAACAGATATGCCTTCTTCTCTTTGTGTATCCATTACCTATATTGATAATCCTAGTGATTCGGATTGATATGTGTGATAGATGATAGTTGATAGATGATAGTTGATAGTTGATAGATGATAGTTGATAGTTGATAGATGATAGATGATAGATGATAGATGATAGTTGATAGATGATAGATGATAGTTGATATGAGATTATCCATCAACTATAAATGAATTTCTGAATGGAAATACAAAATGCTAAATATGTTGACATCGCCCCACTAATCAGCTTTAGGATACTGTTTGGTTTGTTGATGGCTGTTGGGGGAATACGATTTTGGTATGAAGGTTGGATTGTGAAATTATTCGTTGAGCCCAAACTGTTTTTTAAATACTATGGTTTTGAATGGGTGGAAGTTCCTAGTGAAATGGGATTGTATGCCTTGTTTCTAGTGATGATTGTTTCTGCATTGTGCATCGCTTTTGGTTTTATTTATCGAGTAATGAGTGTGTTGTTTTTTTGCTCATTTACTTATATAGAATTATTAGATGCGACCAATTACTTGAATCATTATTATTTGATAATTTGTTTTGCTTTTTTATTGATATTTCTTCCTGCCAATTCGGCTTTTTCTTTAGATGTAAAGTTTTCTTGGGTAAAACAACGAAAATGGATTCCTCGGTGGAACATCGATGTGTTGAAAGCGCAGTTGTTGCTCGTTTATACATGTGCAGGTATTGCCAAACTAAATAGCGATTGGCTGTTTCAAGGAATGCCTATGGCGGTATGGTTGCCCGAAAGATCCGAAATGCCTTTGTTAGGTATCTTATTTGGTATAAAAGGAATGCCCTTGTTTTTTAGTTGGTGCGGTGCCATCTATGATTTGAGTATTGCTTGGTTTTTGTTGTTTAGCCGAACCAGAACCATTGCTTATTTCTTTGTAGTGGTATTTCATTTGATGACCTTTATGATGTTTAATATTGGGTTGTTTCCTTTCATCATGATTTTTCTGACAACCATCTTTTTTGAGGGGCAAACACATAGAAAAGTTTTACAAAAAATAGGCTTTAACTCGCCAAATAATTTTGACAAACAACCCTCGCATACTGCTCAAAAACCAAGCTTGCAATACTCCGAGCATACGGTTCGTCGCTACGACTGAGGTTATACGATTTTGAAATCGAATTTTCTATTTTACTAATAACGGAGAGTCATATTAATTTTTTAATGAGAGTCATAATACAAGATATAGACAATTGGTTTGGGAAAAAAGTGTTACATATTTGGTAGTGTATTATTTGTGAAAGTCATCGCTTTGTTGGTATTTATTTGCTTGCTTTCAAAACCTATTAATGGGCAACAATTTTATACTGGTGACAATGTCGGTTTGCAATCGGTAGCAGCTACTTTGTCTTTCGAGATTGATGGTCAGACTGTTTTAATAGATGACTTAAATGGCTTTTTGCAAGAACAGTTTGTAAGTGTAGATACCTCTTCGTTTGTTTCATTGTTTAAAGAAGCGGCAATGCTTTTGGTGGAGCAAGAAAAGTATGAAGAGGGCGCGCTGCTTTCAAAACATTTTTTGGAAGTTTTAAATGCTCCAAAATCAAAATATGCAGGAGATTTATATAATTTTTCGGGTTATTTTTATTCCCATTTGAATTCTCAATTAAACTCACTTGACTGTTATTTGAAATTATTAGAGCTTAAAACGCTTCATGGCGATTCTCCGCTTCTTAGTTTGGGAAATATTACAGTCGCTTATGTGGCATTGGAAGATTACGAAAAAGCATTGAAGTATAACAAACAGGCACTTTATCTTACAGAAAGGATTCCTGATCCAGAAAAGAGGTCCTATAACTTGATTTTTGAATACAGCCTTGCCGCTAGTATTTATGAGAATTTAGACAGCTTATACTTAGCTGAATCTTATTATAATAAGTCATTGGAGATGGCTTATGAATATCTCAATGAAGATTTAATACTTTTGTCTTTGTGTTATTTAATTAAACTTCACGACGATAAAAGCGATAATGACCAAGCTGAGAAATATATAGAAGAAGGCAACTTACTTATTGAACAAAATTGTGTATCTACCCATACAGATAAGTTTTTCTTAGCTGCTTCAACCTATTATTTGAATACCGACCAAATTGCCAAAGCCAAACATCCAGATGATTTAAGCTATAGCAACTATTACCTTGCAGAAAGGTATGAATATGCCATTAAGTACTTCAATAATATTAAAGATGTTGAAAATATTAATAAATACTATAAGCTGCTTATAGCCTCAAAAGACAGCATTAATGTTGAGAATGAAAAAAAGATTGTTTCTAATATTGAGAATACTTTTAAAGCCAGCAGATTAGAGAATAGAAATGAGGCATTATTGGTGGAAAAAACAACTAGAGAAAAATACATGTTGTTTGCTTTTAGTACTTTTTTAATGATTTTGGGCATGCTGTTTTTACAAATGTACAACTACAAAAAAACCAAGAAATTGAATGCCTCGCTTCAGCTAAAAACAATTGAGCTTGAAGAAACCAATGAGGACTTGATTGTTTCAAACGAAGAACTAGAACGTTTTGCCCACATCGCTTCCCACGATTTAAAAACACCTCTTCACAATATTATTAAATTTTCGGGGCTGCTAGAACTAAAATTAAAGTCAAACGATGATGAAGTCATTAAAGAGTGTCTTTATTTTATTAAAAATGGAGGAACAAGGATGCACAATATTATCGTTGATGTGCTTGAATATTCTAAATTATCTAAAAGGAGAAATGTAAAGGAACTCCAAACGATTGACTTAAACGAAGTCATAGGTGATATTAGCAATTCCATATCGGGTCATATAAAAGAGCTCAATGGAGAAGTCAATATTTTGGGTGTTTTGCCTTCTATAAAAGGAGATTATTCAAGGATGTTTTTATTGTTTAAAAATTTTATTGAAAATGGTTTGAAGTACAATAAATCAGGCAATCCAATGGTTGAATTTTATTATGGAAAAAATTCTGAAACCCATTCTATATATATTCGAGACAATGGGATAGGCATTCCAGAAGAGTATTTTGATCGGATATTTATTATGTTTAATCGACTTCACAATCACGAAGAATATGAGGGAACAGGTTTGGGGCTTGCGACTTGTAAAAAGATAGTGACGGAACTCAATGGTGAAATCAATATAGAAAGTGAAATAGGGAAAGGAACTGTTTTTGAAATTAAGTTACCCAATGATTTGTTTGTAAAAGTGGCGCAGGAGGTATTGGTGGAATTTTAAACTTCAAACCTCAAACCTCAACTTCAAACTTCAACCTCAACTTCAAACCTCAACTTCAATTTTTCAACTTCAATTTTTCAACTTCAACTTCAACTTCAACTTCAAACTCAACCTCAACTTCAAACTTCAACTTCAATTTTCAACTTCAATTTTCAACCTCAACTTCAACTTCAACTTCAATTTTCCAACTTCTAACTCAACCTCAACCTCAACTTCAACTTCAATTTTTCAACTTCAATTTTTCAACTTCAACTTCAAACCTCAACTTCAATTTTTCAACTTCAACTTCAACTTCAACTTCAAACCTCAACTTCAATTTTTCAACTTCAACTTCAATTTCAATTTCAATTTCAACTTCAACTTCAACTTCAATTTCAATTTCAATTTTCCAACTTCTAACTCAACCTCAACTTCAATTTTTCAACTTCAACTTTCCAACTTCTAACTCAACCTCAACTTTCCAACCTCAACCTTAACTTTATGTGTTAAAAAGGGTGTTGTTAGAGTTAAGATTGCCTTTTTTTTGCTTAAAAGGCCATGTTTTTCTCTTTTATGAAAAGTATGTAAAGGGTTTTTGTATATTTTATTTAAAAACAATTCGGTAAGCTTAGAAGGGTAGCCAACAATTACAATGGTTTTCTATTTAATTAAGGTTACCTTACTTTGGGACCAAAAGCCAAATCGCCTGCATCGCCTAATCCTGGTACAATATAAAATTTATCGTTTAGTTCGGCATCCATAGCACCCACCCAAATGTGCGCATTGGGAATATTGTTCATCACCTTTTCAATTCCTGCTTGAGCGGCAATGACCGCAGCAATGTGTACTTTTGCAGGCGTGCCATTTTTGAGCAATGCCTCATACGTACGAACCAGCGAACTTCCAGTAGCCAACATTGGGTCAATAAGAATGACGGTTTTGTTATGGATGTTGGGAGTTGCCATATAATGCATTTCTATTTCTACTTGATCTGATTTGCCTTCTTCGGCTCTATAAGCACCTATAAAACCACTGTCGGCTTTGTCGAAGTAGTTTAAAAATCCACAATGGAAGGGCATTCCAGCACGTAAAATACTGATGAGAATGGGATATTCGGCAACCAACATAGAAGGGTCCTTGCCCAAAGGCGTGGTTACCATATGGGTAATGTAATCGAGTTCTTTAGAAATTTCATACGCTAGAATCTCGCCTATACGCTCCAAATTCCGTCTAAACCGCATACGATCGAGTTGAATGGTTACATCTCTGAGTTCTGCAATAAACTGACTGCCAATATTGTTTGTTCTATCAAGTATAAACATGGAGTGTTTTTTAGATCCCAAAATTAATACAATTGGAACGTTTAACGGTAAAATCGAGTAAAATAGCTTCTATTGCTTACGATGCAAAAGAAGAGGTGTTTGAAGTAGAAATGAAAACAGGTGTTTTATTTAGGCATCGCCAAGTTCCTCCTCACTTTTGGAAAGAGTGTTTGTTGGCTACATCTATTGGTAAATATTATTTTAACAATATTCGAGACAGTTTTCCTTATGAAATGGGACGAATGGAGATTGAGGAAGAAGAGTAAGGGTTTTCAGGTTTCCAGTCTAAGACTGAAAACAGTTTTGAAAACAGGATTGAAAACAGTTTTACAAAAAAAGCACCTCATAATCTTAGTTGCGAGGTGCTTTTTGTCCTGAATTTTTTCTTTACCTAATCAACCGATTATTTGGGCTGTAGCGCAGTACGTAAACACGAAGTTGCCTCCGATGCATTTTCCTTTACAGCTTTGGTGGCCTCGCTTGGACGATAACGATCTTTCATCAAATCTAAAAGGCAAGAACAGTAAGCTTCACTGTCTATATTTTTATTTTTTGATGAAGAAGTCAAGCAGTTTTGATAAAAATCATCAGTTGTGCTTTTGCTCCAAGGGCCATCTTGGACTTCTTGAGAATTATCGGCAGTTATAGCATTAGAAGAATGATTTTGTTGTCCACATGAAACTGCAAACAAACAAAATATGACTGAAAATAGAAGGGTATATTTGGTCATTGTAAATGATTTATAATTATTTACCAGTTTTACGATAACGATATTATAAATGTTTCAATTATGATAAAAAGGTTTGCCATCGTGAAATATTTCATAATCTCTGTTACCCAATTCAAATAAAACTACTCTTCCAAATACTTTGAAGCTGGTGACCATATTCTGGCTTACCTTCATCTTTTCTCCCTCATAAAATGCCTTGAGCCGGTTCTCTTGGTCCAAATAAACCAATACACCTTCATCGTATAAAAATTCTAGCGGCTCATAGTATTCCACTAGAGTGTTTTTACCCTTATAATAAATATTTAAAAAACCTTGATCGTCTATATAAACAAGCGTATTTTCAACAATGTCGTAAAATTTAGGTGTTTCAGGAGCAATCATTTCTGCTTCTGTTTCCCCTTCTTTAATAATGAAAAAGTTATCGTCTTGATCTACATAAGCAGCAATGTTGTCGCCCACTTTCCACGATTGAGGCTTGAAATCATTTAAGAAAAACGATTCATCATCTCTCCATAAGTAAAACTCATCATAAGGGTCTGTATATAAGACCAAGTCGCTGCCAACTCTATAGTCATTGGGTGGATCTTCGGTAACCTGATAGCGTTCTAGGTCGTTGTAAAACCACAGCCACTGCCTATTGTCCACCCATGCAAAACTGTTTCTAGAAGCTTTAAAGCTGATTGGTGGATTTTGATCAATGCTGTGCTTTTCTCCATCGTGAAAAGCTTTGAGTTGCCCATATAAATCGACAAAGGCAACGATGCTGTCTCCATAAATATGGCGAGTATTTGTTTGAATACTCAAGTTGACTTTATCGTTGTGGTCGATGACATCAAAGCTGTTGCCCACTTCTACAATAATAAAATGATTGGTAATGGTATAATCAGTCATGACATCTCTGAGGTGGAGGATTTCAGAGCGACCATTTCGGTAATAGACAATTTCATCACGATTGTTGTGGTAAATGATGAAATCGTCACCAACTTGAAAAGAGTTTACTTTTTGGTGTTCGAGTTGAACTACTTTTTCCCCATCAAAGAATTGAAGTCTTCCCCGTTGGTCTTCCCAAGCAGCTACATTTTGTGCATAAGTGGATAAACATGTGGATAACCCAAAAAAAAGAAAGATGATTAGACGATTCATAGTTGTTTTTGACTTTGTATCCGAAGAATGGTTTGATTCTGAGTTTTTTATAAAAACATCCCTGCAATGGTTCCCGTCATTAAGCAAGCGATTGTTCCTCCAATCATAGAGCGCAAGCCCAGTTCTGTAAGATTTTTTTGTTGAGAAGGAGCGAGACCGCCAATACCACCCAATTGAATACCAATAGAAGCAAAGTTGGCGAAGCCACAAAGTGCATAAGTCGCAATGATGGTTGATTTTTCGGTTAAACCGCCTGTCATTCTACCGAGTGATTCATAAGCGATGAACTCATTGATGACCAATTTTTGTCCAAGTAATTGCCCAATTTTTAGCACATCTTCTGTAGGAACACCGATGATCCAAGCAACAGGCGCAAAGATATATCCAAATATTAGTTCTAGTGTTAATCCTTTAAAGCTGCCGCCACTCATTGCCGAGAGTTTTTCATTTAGCGTTTCACCACCAATTGATACTTCCCCTAAAAGTTCATATAAAAAGCCATTGACCATTGCAATCATTGCGACAAAAACGAGCAACATCGCACCTACATTAAAAGCCAGTTTTAGACCAACAGTTGTTCCATTGGTAATGGCATCGAGTATATTAGATCCGGCGTCGGAGCGAGG
>ENA-ORXT01003395-ORXT01003395.1-marine-metagenome-genome-assembly--contig:-NODE-3395-length-17616-cov-6.869719_pt1 | contig 17616 bp, 10 predicted proteins | sample MGYA00237868_ERZ511482 | MGnify/ENA metagenome assembly ERZ511482 | reverse complement strand
CACCACCAGCACTGCTGAGCGGCAAGGCGCTAGCCGCCGGTTCGTCGCCTAAACGAGTCCAACATCCCCTACTTCCCACGTTCCATTGGTCCTTGTGCCTCAGTAATGCTAACACCACCAGCACTGCTGAGCGGCAAGGCGCTAGCCGCTGGTTCGTCGCCTAAACGAGTCCAACATCCCCTACTTCCCACGTTCCATTGGTCCTTGCGCCTCAGTAATGCTAACACCACCAGCACTGCTGAGCGGCAAGGCGCTAGCCGCCGGTTCGTCGCCTAAACGAGTCCAACATCCCCTACTTCCCGCGTTCCATCCGCTCTTGCGCCTCAGTAATATAAATCACCACCTGCTCCAAATCATCTTCGGTATCTATGAACTGAATATCACCACGCTTGGTCCACACCTTCTTATTCCGAATGGGATTATCACATCTTCTCAGCACACGCGTCGCGTTAGCTTTGAGTTCATCACGCACGCGTTTGATCCCGTCCGCCGTGCGTGCATACTTATTCCCGGTTTTTGGAACAACAGTCACCGCTACGTGAACATGGTTCGACTGAACCGCAACCGCATGTAATTCCCAGCCGCGAATGGCTGAATGCTCACGAATCACATCATCTACAATTTGTCTGTGCTGGGTTCCCAGCGATACGGCCTTCTCTTTCATGCGACCTTTGCACCAATCGTCCAATCTTGGCTGCGGCTGTTGTTCTCCTTTTTTCCAATGCTTCCAACCACGAGCATCACCCGGCAGCCACGTACCGTATGCGGTCCACGTAATGAAAAGCGTAATCGGGTCATTGGAGTCGTTCGACATTCCACCATTGTACTATCGGCGACGAACCGGCGGCTAGCGCCTTGCCGCTCACAGCAGGGGCACATCGTTCGTTCCGATTTTCCGCGTTTCTCGCAGACGCGTGAACAACGCGAGCCCTTCGACAGTGTCGTCCACCGTCACAAAACTATGAGCGGCAGGGCGCTAGCCGCCGGTTCGTCGCCCCATCGAGTCCCTTGGCCCCGATCTTTTTTATTGTACGGAGGATTCGTTTGCTCGTCGGCCATTTTCAGATACAGCAGAAACGTGATCTACTCAGTGAAAGCCATGTAGGAAAGCCCATCATCGTGCATGACATGGGCAAAGTTCCAAGCAATTCACGTAGCAGGTACGGAATCGTCCACACCATCAAATCCGGGAAGCCTTAGGGAGTCGGAAATCCATAGGTAGCGCGCAGTTCCGAGTAAGCCCAGAGCTTCCTTCATGCGATTTCTCCACTCGACGATTTCGGCCACGGTCAATCGGGACTCGACGTCGTGCTCTTCTTTCGGATACATCGCATCTTTCATTTCAACGATTATCCTCATGCAGTCAGCCATATTCGGTCGTTTGACGAAGTCATCGTCATTGAAATCGTTGATTAAGTCGAGTACAGCCGCACACGCGTCGAAGGTCTCTTGGAGAAATGGGGAAGCACGCTCTTGTTCCACTGCTAAGTACGTTTGAAGGACTTCTTCGCCAGATTCGTCTAGGTCAACCTCACATCTCGAAAGGTCTGCGATGTGATCTACGTGATGAAATAGAGCGCCGTAAGCTCCTGCGAACCGATCAAATACCTTCCATGATTCTTGCGGTTCCCATGAAGTGAGCCCCAACTCCTCCCAAGCTGTGTCAGGGATGTCTTCTGGAAAGGTTCGCCATATTTGTGCCTCCAAGTCATTCGACAGAGGGTTGGTAACGCCATTCATGTTTGGAAATGCCTGTCTTTCCATACTTCGCCCTTGGACAAGTGGCACGAGAACGATTTTCTTCCAAAACCAGTCGATCGCTTTGATCCGAACCATCTTCTGACGATCAGGTTTGAACGCTTCGATCAGACAGTTCCACAATGCTTCGATTGCGAGCAAAGATGTAAGCGGGTGGTCTACATCTAAGCTGATCCAAAGACAGGAATCTCTATTCCATTTCACAGTGTCGTTTAGCACTTGGGCATCAATCCCTTCCTTCTTGAGCTTCCTGAGCTCTTGTGAAATTCGATTCGATGTTGCCTTCAGGGAATCTTTGAGCTCTTTCGGGCGTCTCTGGCTATTTTTCTTTCCTTTGTTGTTTTTTCGTTTGGACACGTTTTGAAGTATCTGATCTGGAAAGCAAAACGTCATCCAAGATCGCATGGTTTCGACAAACTCTCGGAGCTCCTTTTCCAAAAACTCTTCGTCAAACCCCAAGCGATCGCCCAGCTGTAGCGTTTGCTCGATTTCGTGAAGCTGTCGGAGAGCAATGCATCCGTCCATTCCGTTTAGCACAGACAATCGAATTGAGTTCTCTTCAAGTCCCATTTCCTTGCCTTTATTGAGGACGGCTTGGCGTTCCTTTTCGTCTGCGGCAGTCCTTAAGTTGGGCGCAAGAATGAGAGCTTCAATAGCCTGTGAAAAGAAGTTCCCGAGAGTATGCGTGTATTCGTTGAACGCTTTGTTGAGTGGTTCCAATGTTGAAATCGCGCTGAATTTTCTTCGTTTGCCTTCGTCAAACTGTGAAGCGCGTGACTCTGCCACAAACCCCCATTCATCAACTGCAGATTTGGGGAGCAGAAATTCGCCACTGAGACATTTCTTGCATTCGTCCCATGTGGGAGAGTCGAGAAGCTTCGCATTGGCACTCTTTGCCAGTACGTGCCGCAGGTTGCTGAATGCAACCAAAACCTTCTCTCGGAGCTCCTGAACCTTTGCAAAATAGTCGTCCCAAGAATCCGGGCGAAATTCGTACTCCACCGCTCCACGAGAAAGCGCATTGAATTCGGGCAGCCACGGTATCGTGATGTTCTCAAGCGGCATTCTCTTGGTTGATCCATCTCCCAACGAATCAAACAGACTCATTCGATGGCCATAACCGTCTGCTCCGTACCGAGCGTATCCAGGCAAACACGCAGAAACAATCTCAACTCGTTGCACTGCCAAGTCATTTACGTTGGTTTCTGATTCCGATTGCTTCAAATCTGATGCCTTCCTTTCGATGTCAATTACGAAATGAGCTACTAAGCAATCGTCCTCCTCAATGAGTGCAATGATTGTTGCGTCAGAGCGAATGCGTTGTTCAATATTTTTACGATGCTTCTCCGCCCAACCGATATACAAGTCAGGATTGAATTTGAAGACTCCTGCTGCAAAACGTGCGAACAAATGCAATGGCAAGTTGCCCCATGCGTCAGCAATGGTTTGATCGTCCAGCCATGCCGTTATGTCTTGGTGCTCTTGTCCTAAATGTCCAAGCCAGTAAAGTACTTCTCCAATCGCAGAGAATTGATTAATCGAATCTGGAGCCTTGTTCGGTAACGGGAAAGAACCAAGCCACCGTCGAGTGAGATCAAAAACCTCGTTCTTGTCGGATTGGCGATCTTTATAGGCGTTTGACACTGCGGCGGCAGCAGTAAACATTGGCGACGCGTTTGCAAGCTGTTGAAGATAGTCGGCGCCACCTGCTTGTGCCAAGTCCCAGTCCAAGGCTAACCACCAACTAGTTGGAGAAAGCGACCGCACTTCTTCGACAAGGTTTATGTTCTTGGCGGCATATTTCTTTACCCCAAGCCATTGGAGTGCAACCAATACTGCTCGCACACCAATCCATGTATCGAGTTGAATTCCGTTGAGGCTCGCTTTGACATCGGAGATGGCACTCTTATTCCGAGAAAACGAACAGAGCAGTAGGCTTTCTAAGTCGTCTTCTACCACAAGCGGCGGGAGCAGTGACTCAATCGTTCCACGGGGCTGAAGAACTGCATCAGTCAGCTCCTGCGCAATTATCTCGCTCCGAATTGCGTGAAAACCCTCAACATGCTTCCCGTCTGCCGATGCGCGGAGTAAGTACTCGTTACCAAATCGCTCCAGTGCCCTCGTTGGTTCTGGTAGACCGATATACTCAGCAAGTGCCTTTAGGTCTAGTCGAGCTTCATACGCGGAAGCCACGGCAACAAGCCTTAGAAAGTGAAGCTCCCTTTCGTCCAGTTCACCTTTGTTGACTTCGTCTTTGAGAATGCCGATCTGAGCTTGGACCCTTTGCGACAATTGTTCGTTCTGAGTTGCCAAATAAACAAACTCGAAAAGCGTCTTTTGGTCGCCAAGTTTTGACCAAGCATCTTGAAAATCCAATTGATCGTCACCGTAGCCCGCATTCCGCAGATTCTCAAAAATCTGAGTTGCCGAATCCTCGGTGAAATCCATCGAGATGTCAGAGAATGCGAAGTCCTCTGTGGAAACACGCGATCGGAACCAATCCTCCTCCCGGATTGTCACCAAGACGCGGATTCCGCCTACGCCTGCCAACTCTCGGACGATTTCGACCCACCAGTTGTCTCCGGGACGCACGTCAATGTAGATCATCGACGGCACGTCGATGATGTCGGCGTGTCCTGCGATCGCTGCTGCCATGATGCGGGCATGTTCGAGACTCGCCGCCTTCTCAACTTGATATCGAAAGTCTGACGGCGCCCAGTCGAGTAGGTAGCGGTAGGCCAACGTTGTTTTGCCTTGCCCAGATGCACCTCGGAGAATGACGACATCGTTTCTCTGAAACGCGTCATGAATGCCTGTGATGGCGCGGTCTCGTGGAACATCAAGCCCCGCAGCAAGGTGGTCCGCTCGGACTCGACCACCTTGGAAAAACTCTTGGCGCAGTTTTTCGAGAGTCTGAGCGTCGGGCGTAGCCGACTCGATGGGTTTGATTGAAACGTTCCATTCCTGAGCGTGCGCATTTCGGTGCGCAATGAACCTGCCCAATTGCGTCAGTTTCTCAATCGTTTGCGTACGAGTTAAACGCCTTTGTCTTTCTGCCGATGCAATCAACCACCACATTAGGTTTTCAAATGCGACCTCGGGATTGCCAGAGGTCATGGTGGCTTTCAACTTCTCGACTACGTGTTGAGTCAACGTGGCTTCATCGACAACCTTAACTTCAATACGCTTAAAGACATCTTTCGCTTCGGCCTCACTCAACCCCTTGATGGTCTTCTTGTTTCCATCCTTGTCAGTTTCATCGCGGTCTTTTGTCAGCGTGTCTATGGAGCGTTTAGGGGTATCTTTGTCGTTGTCATACGCCTTTAAGAGTTCAGGCCCAATTTCGCCGAAAGAAACAATCTTGATTTTGACCGATACATCACTGGCACAAAGCTCACTGATACGACGATAGAACGACGGCTTGAAATTCGATGCTTTTAGATTGGCTGAGTAGTCTTTAACTTGAACTACTTCGAGTCGCTGACCAGAACTGTCTTGGATTTCAAGGTCTTCGTTGCCCTCGGGCTTAATGATAGTGTCATCAGACAGTCCGTCATCAAATAGTCGATACAAACAGTAGAGTGCCTGTCTTCGGTATCCACGATAGGTCGCGGTAGGATCGTCTTTGTAAATTCCGTTCATCAACGACTCTTTACGCCTACACGCTAACTGGCCAAACTCATTTCAGCTTTCAAAGATGTACCGAACAGTTCATACGCGCGGCTGATGCCGCCGAACTGATTGAACGGGGCATGTTTAAAATCGTCTTGCTCGATCATCAGGCTGCTGGCTATGTGGTCCTTGATGGCGACCAGCCATTGCATCTCCTCGTCGACAAACTCGCCGCCGCTAAACTGCTGTTCGCTCAGCAGTCGGTCTTTGCGCACCGTCACGCCCGCAGCGGTCATGATGTTCATGTCCGACATGTCTTGGATCATCCAACCACAGTCTTGGAGCTGTTGGTCGATGTTTTGGCGGGCTTGGTCTTCTGGGGTCAAGTTTTCACTGACGGTAGGAGGTGGAAAGTGTGAATATGAGTATATCCGATTTGTTATGCTCTGCGTGAATGTTGTTTGAGTGGACGGTTGGGAGCACTAATCTGCGCTAATTGAACACTAATTGGATGCAGGGGTTTTTAATTTTTGGAGATCAGTGCCGATTCGTGCTCCGTTTTTTCCGCTGGATCGGGCTGAGGATTTTGGATTTCTTGGACGGGGGTAGGTTGGGCGACGTTTTAATTTGCTCGTGACGAACCGGCGGCTAGCGCCTTGCCGCTCACATTTGTTTGCCAAATAGGAATTTGCCAAATGAGAAAACTGTTTTTTTGGGGTGTGTGAATGTTGTTTGGGTGGACGACTTGGGAACACTAATCTGAGATAATAGAACACCAATCGGATGCTCGGGTTTTTGATTAGTGGAGATTAGAGTCGATTCGTGTTCCGATTTTTTTCCGCTGGATCGGCCTGAGCATCTTGGATTTCTTGGGCGGGGGTAGGTTGGGCGACGTTTTAACTTTTCAGTAACGAACCGGCGGCTAGCGCCTTGCCGCTCACATTTATTTGCCAAATAGAAATTTGCCAAATCAGAAAATGTGTTTTTTTGGGTGTGTGGCTGGCCCTATCTATTAGACTTTGGCGATGCCATTTTCCGCTCAACATATTAAAGCCGCTCGTTTGCATTTGCAGAAAAACGATCCGGTGATGAAGAAGATTATTAAACAGGTTGGACCCTTCACCGGCAAAACGACGCGCAACCGGTTCGCCGCGCTGGTGAAGTCGATTGTCTCCCAGCAAATCTCTACCGCCGCGGCACGTACCATCCTTCAGCAGTTGCACGAAGCGGTGGTCGAGAAACCCGGATCGACCTTTTCGGTGTCGCCTGAAGATTTTGCCGGCAAGACGCCTGAACAATTAAAAGCCGCAGGTGTGTCCAAGCAAAAGGCATCTTACGTTTTCGATTTAGCTGAAAAGGTCAACGATGGGACCGTTGACCTTAAAAACATACATCGGCTTGATGATGAGGAAGCGATCAATTGCCTGGTAAAAGTCAAAGGCATTGGTCGCTGGACGGCTCAGATGTTTTTAATGTTCTGTTTGGGACGCATGAATATTTTGCCGTCGGACGATCTGGGGATCAAAAACGGAGTGAAACGGGCGTACGGTTTGGACGTACTGCCGACGCCACGTGAAGTCGATCAAATCGGTGAAGCTTGGCGGCCGTACGCCTCGGTGGCCAGTTGGTATCTCTGGCGAAGTATTGATTGACGCAGCGAACCGACGGCTAACGCCCAATGGCACTTGCTTTAGACAAAACCCCAGATAATTTCATCAGCCGCCATGCGATAGCGTCCGGTCCTACGCGCTAAAAACCGGACGCTATCGCGTTGCGGCTGATACGCTGATGCGTTGCATCAAACTAAAGTGAGTGCCATTGGGCTAACGCCTTGTCGCTCACGAGAGTCGCTCAGAAGAAATCACATTGGTGCTAAAACGTTGTAACGACCTCGCCACCGTTGATCGTGCCGAGGGCGCGCCAAACAGATCGCTCGATCGCGTCGTCGACCGAACGGGTTGATCCGTCCAGCAACCCCACGTTAACGCTGCCGGGGTGGTAGCTGCGCGATGTGATGGCTGCGTAGGTTGCTTGGTCGTTTTTTTTACCTTCTTGAACCGAATTGAAATCAATGTCATAGGTTCGACCTTCGTGGTTGAAATTGACGACCGTGTTGGGCGTGAAAACGGTTGTGATTCCTGAATGGTGTACGCGTCCATCACTCCATTCTGTATGTCCGGTGTTCTGGTGCAGGTCCGTCCCAAGCTTTTGTTGGCCTTGGTAACCATTGAATGCGTTGGGATCGGTTGGAATGGTTTCGCCTGGATCAGGCGTGTTGCGGATGTAGGAAGTAAAGGCCTTCACTTCGGCCACGCACAGCGTGTTACTGGACCCATCTTTGATCGAACCAAAACGCGTCTTACTGTTGACGTAGAAGGGACCATCACCGCGCCGGCCACCGATGGGATCGTAGACCAGCCACGAACCGAAATTAAAACCATAATTCTGTGGGTAGACGAACGGCTGCCCATTTTTGATTCGCACGGTGTCGTTGACTTCACTGGCGCACTGAAACAGCGGGATGCGTAGGGTGGGGACGCCTGTTTCGGTTTGTGCGTCCCAAGCCTGATCCAAGTCAACCCGTTTATAGGCGTTGGCTTGTTCGATAAAAGGCAACAGTCGTCCATGAATGGACCATGAACCATTGTTGCCGGTGAGTATCGTGCCGGATTCGATTTCGAAGCTGGGAGGGAATTTCCCCAACGCCGCCTCATATCCATGGGTCGCCAGCACGATCTGGCGAACATTGTTTAAGCAAGAGGTTCGCCGGGCCGCTTCACGAACGGTTTGAACCGCCGGCAGTAGCATGCTGATCAAAATACCAATGATCGCAATCACGACAAGCAATTCCACTAAAGTGAATGCGTTGGATGATTTGTGTTTCATGTTTGAGATATTTGAGACAAGACATAAAAAATGATGCAAACATTCGGGAGGAATGCTCACATCATTTTACGCTGTGAAAAATTTGATTCTAGTTATAGAAAAAAGTGCTTAGGTAACAGTTGGCACAAATTTTCTCAGTTGAACCGTGCCAAGTTGACTACCTCGCACCGCTACCTGCAGCCTTTGCGCCGCTACCACCAGCTTTCACTTCACCACAGTCAGCAATTGTAATTTTGGAACGCGTCTTTCCGGCCGGCTTCGAACCGAGCTTTTCGATGGCTTTGATGATCGCGTCGCCTTTGGTAACACGACCGAAGACGACGTGTTTTCCGTCGAGCCACGATGTTAGCGCGGTCGTGATGAAAAATTGCGAGCCATTGGTGTTTCGACCGGCGTTAGCCATCGAAAGCAAGTAGGGAGCATCGTGTTTGAGTTTGAAGTTTTCATCGGCAAACTTTTCCCCGTAAATGCTCTCTCCACCGGTTCCGTCTCCGCGAGTGAAGTCGCCACCTTGGCACATGAATTCGGGGATGACGCGGTGAAAGGAACTGCCTTTGTAGTGCAGCGGCTTGCCGGATTTACCCATCCCTTTTTCGCCCGTGCATAAGGCGCGGAAATTTTCCGCGGTCTTAGGAACGGTATTGCCAAACAAGCCAAACTCGACGCGTCCTGCTGGCGTTCCATCGACTTCGATATCAAAGTAAACGGTAGTCGATATCGGTTCTGTGGCGGTTCCTTGCCCCAGAGCAGGGACGGCCAAAAGTGTGATGCCCAATGCCGCACCGATCGTAGCGGCTAATATTGATTTCAACATTTAAAAACACTCCTAAACAAGTGGAAATAATCTTGGCAACAAAAAACGAAACTCAACATGTGAAGCACACGTCAAGCGTTCCCAACGCTCCAAGATTCAAACTCAAACTTCGACCGATTGGATCTAAACTTCGACTCAAAATGGCCAGATGTGAAAAGGTAACGGTTTTAGCGAATTTTGGTCGCTGCGTAAGCCCGATTGTGACATTAAAAAGGGCCTTCTGACAGCAGGGCAGCCATATTTGCCATCACCGAAGAAGCGTTTGATACGTTGACGCTGGCAGCGTGGTTCAAAAAAACATGTTTAATTTCTTACCGAACTGCCGGTGCGATTAGCGGCTGAAACATTCGATTATTGGGGTTTCCCAAGAAATCAGAACTTTTCTCTGTAAGGCCCCGCGTCTTTTTCGGTACACAATATAAGAAGCCACCAATGCTTCGCGTTTGTCGATCGGTGATTCAGTTTGCCCACGGCAAACGAACTGATACAATCGAGGGTAACAGAGACCCTTCCCTTACAAATATTCACGGAGTTCCCTAGATGAAGCTATTAATCACCGCCGTTGCCCTCACACTGGGCGTTATGTCGACCCAAGCCTTCGCTCAAGAGGCCGCCGAAGCAACCTCTCCTAAAGAGATGGTCGCCGAAGTGTCTGAGGGCACAGCAGCCAAAAAGTGCTGTGCTGGCAAAGAAGAGTGCGATGGCGAATGTCCTGTTTCTAAGGCGATGGCAAAACTGCCTGCCATGTCATATCAAGTCGGCACAGAGAAAACGTGTTGTAGTGATTCGGCTGCCAAACTGGCCAAAGAGCACAACGAAGCGATCCACTACGTCGTCGCTGAAAAAACTTACGAAGACAAAACAGAAGCGATGACCGCACTGGTCGAGCAAACAGAAGCGATGGTTGCAGCGTTCGTCACACCGAGCACTTGTGCAACTTCTGGCAAGACCACCGTCGCTGGTGAAACTTGCAGCTGCCCGATGCAGGGAGCCAAGAATGTTGAATTGGTCAAAAACGCTGTGGAATCGGTTGAAGTGTCTTACAAAGTCGGCGACGAAGCTTGCAACTGCCCAATGAAGGCCAAAGAGCTGGCCGCCAATTCGGAAGATAAGATGACTTACGTTGTCGATGGCGAAGAGACTTGTTGCAGCATGACAGCGCGTTTGCAAACTGCTCGCGCTAAATACAAGGCTGCTGTGAAAGCCTTGGCGACTGCTTCTACCGAAGAAGCAGGTGCTGAGACCAACAGCTAGAACCTTCTCCGGCGCTGAGTTGAACTAAAAAATGGTGGAGCTTGCGAACGATTTTGCAAGCTCCATTTTTTGTGCGCGTGCCAAAGTCGTATTTCACTCCTCGGCTGTGAATCGATGGCGAGGGTTTGTAGAACCCATCAGCCGCCACGCGATAGCGTCCGGTCTTACGCGTTTGAAACCGGACGCTATCGCGTGGCGGCTGATTCAGTTTTAAAAAATCGCAGCCTCTCCGTGAAATTACGTTTTGGTGCGAGTTATTTCGTAGAGTGAAATACGACGTTGAATCAACGATCAATCGCGGGGAACAGCCCGTTGATGACCGATTCGTCCAGCACATAAATCCAGTCACGGTGGGTCCGATTTATCTGTTTCACTTGCTCTTTGGCGGCGGCAATCTGTTCGTCGCGCTGTTTCACCTTGCGGAGATAAACCTTCTGCTCCGCTTCGTCCTTGGATTCAATCTCTTCGATCTCCGGGAACGTTTTGGGATCGAATTCGGCAGTCACCAGCGCCTGATATAGTAAACTTAAGCTGTCTCCGCCAATACGATTGGCCAATTCCCCGACGATCAGAGTGAATCTAACGCCGTCTGATAAAAGAATCGAAAATTCTCCGTTGGTTCCGGTAAAACGGTGCCCACCATTTTCGTAGCCGGCGTAGTTAAATCCACGTTCGGCCAACTGTGAAACTATTTTTTTGTCGTCGCCATTTTTGGCTTGCTCCAATAAATTAATGACTGCCTTGCTCTGTTTCTCAACGTCCGTAGGTTTGAGGCTCAAGAAAGAACGGGCGGTAGACTCTGCGAATCCAAGCGGTAGTTCGGTCGAAAGGTCTTCCGACTCAGATTTCCTGCCGCCGACCGAAAGGGCGGTGACTTCCAATTTTTGTTGATCGCGGATTTCGAAAGTTGCCTGATAGAGTGGTTCATCCTTCTTTGTTTTCTGGTCAGTACGATGACGTTTCAGAGTGAATTTGGAGATTGAGATTCCACTAGATGCGTCCAGAGGTAGGTTCAACAAATTGGGGTCAACCCATTCCGCGAAATCAGTTGCTAACATCTCTTTTCCAAACTCGATCGCGTAGATCGTCGGTTTGCCCGGCACACGCACGTAATATTTGCCAGGGCTGTTTTTAACTTGGTCGCCAACAATGATGTGAGCGATGGTTTTTTTATCACGATCCCTCAACACTAATTTTGTCCCCAGTCGTGATCGCGCCGTCGAAACGCCGACGTCCGAAGGGTCCACAACACCAAATTTAACGTGGTCCGTTTGGCTGTCTGAGATAACCTCCAGCACGGTGCGATCGTTGAGCGATCGGGTGACTTCGAGGACGCGCTGATCACCGGTGACGTCGAAGCCGTTTTTCTGCGGAATGACCCAGTTCTGACCGCTGCGTTTGAGCCGAATGCGCTCGATGTCCGATCGGTCGGGGGCGTAACCGATGACTTCAATGCCGCGCACCGAAGACGTTTCGTAGCTCTCAAACAGCGGTTTGCTGACTTGAGCGTTCTGCATCACGGCCTCGGGCCAGGGATAACTTGCGGCCGCCAACGCTGCGGCCAGCGCCGCCACAATGCCCATTGTGATGGTGGTGATGTAGGCTGATTTCATGATTTTATTGGATGTTGCGTGATTTTGGTTGATCGTGCGATTTGATGTCTTGGGGGGAGGTTGGCGACTAACCGGACGGCTTGCGCCGGTACCGCTAAGCCGGTACCGCTAACGTTGTTCGCGGCGAGGCGTCGTTATTTAAGTCTGCGTGTCTTGGAAATACCTTCGCGTTCTCGCAATCGCCGGCGTGTGTAAACAAAGACGCCCAAAAGAAACGGAGGGATCACAGGAATTATCACAGCCGCCAATTTGTACTTCCGTTGGATCTCTTGAATCTTCTGTTCAGCATTGAGCTCCGCTTGCCGTTTGTTCTCATTGAGCTCGTTCTGCAGCTCTTGCACCTTCACAGACAATTTCTGTTGTTGTTCCTGCTGTTGCTGTTTCATGATGCCTTGCTTTGCGGAAAGGGCTGCAGCGTCGTAAGACTTCTTCTGATCGCGTAAAGCGATGATGTCTTTAATTTCGGTCTCCAGCGGTCGAAGTTTCTTCTTCGCTTCTACCGTTGCCGTTTCAAGCGCCAGTTTATGGTCCATCTCAAACTGGTTGTTGATTTCAAATACTTTTTGAAGTTCGACTTCCTTTTGATCTTCAATTTTGCCTAACGTCACGTGCCGCAAACGTCGATTTCGAAGACCAAGGAAACTTGTCTCTTCTGCCAGCGCGTCGACAATGTTCAGCACGAAGCTCATGTCTTGAAACTGGTACTCAATGCCGCCCTGAATAGGCTGGTTACGAAGGTTGACAAAATAGTCTGACAAGATGTCTAAATCCGCGACGTAGATGACGTTGGATCGATTCTTGTTTGGCGCTGCCTCGGGATCACTTACCTCAAAGTCCTTACCACGAATCTGGCACGCGATCGCAAATTTATTTCCGGCCAATCCTCGGTTTTGATCTCGAACACTCAATGGGACTTGCGGCATCAACCAATCGCCGCGAATACGTCCTGCATTTCCGGTGGCGACCAAGGGTACAAAATTCAGTTCAGTCGTCTCGGTCGGTTTTATATAGCCGGCATACTGAAAGAAGACTTCATCGATACCGCTGCTGGCGGGATGGTCGGGATTGAAATTAGGTTGTTCGCCGTTCTGTTCTTTAACGATGACCAACTCTTGCTGGTTCAGTCGCGAATCTTTGGGGTAGGGATTTGCAGAAATCGGTTGCCAGACAATCCAAGGTAAAAAGCGACCATTGCCTGCGCTGGCCCGATCGGTGTCGAGGTCCAGTGCTTCCCATAGTTTTTGAATGTCGGCCGTTTCGCCACCGCGGTTAATCACGCGTCCGAAGAACGTTCCGGGAACGTGGTTCTTAAAACTGAACGAATTGGGAAACGGATCTTCGAAGATTGCCATCGGTTGTCCCGACTGGATCGCAACGATCAAGTTATCCATTTCTTGCTGAGACATTTTCGAGGGTTGAGCCACGATCATCATGTCGAATCGGCGCTGGGGCGGTGCTCCGTCGTCGCGGATCCAAAGGTCAATTTCTGTATCGGCGCTGACGACTTCCAGTTCGTATTGCTTCGCCAATTCTGAAAGAATCGCCAACGTCGGGATGCGTACTGCCTGCCCATCGCCGCGCGGAACGACGGCACCTTGAATCAGCGCGTCGGTGATGATCACGCCGATCGTATTCCGTTTTGGTTGCGCGACGGTGTTGATTGACCGCATTAGTTCGTATTCAACGGGTGTTCCGTAAGGTATGAACGGTACAACGACGCGCTCAACGCCGCTGGAAATGGCCACGCCCATAATGACTTCTGCTTGACGCGTCGCACCGCGCGACTGGGTAGTGAACTTTTGCGGGCGAATACCGTAGCGTTTGGAAGCCAAGACGGCCTGTTCACTGAACGGTTCGATGCCGTGATAAAGGTCGACCTTCACGCGTTTACCACCAAGGGCGTCAAATTCACGTAAGAGGTTTACCAGATCGTATTTCGTTCGAACGAATTCACTGGGGATGTCGCTACCGATATAAGCTGTGATTTTGATGGGCGGCTGTGATTCGTCTTGGGCGGATAAATCGTTCAGCAGTTTCAGCGTCGAAGGGGAAAGTGTGCTGACCTTGCGATCAGAGATGTCGATGCGGGCTCGATTGAGAAAGCTGTATTGTACGATCAGCACCACCGATACCGCAGTGAGAAATAAGAACGCAGCGCGCAGCAGGTAATGCCACAGCATTGAGGTCCCATCGCGTCCACCAAGCCAATGCCGTCGGCCGATGAGGATCATGCTGAGGTAGATTCCGATGACGACGATGCCGGCAAAATAGCAGATGGAAGACGCTGTGATCAGTCCGCGTCCGAACGGCTCAAATCGTTCAAGAATCGACCATTCGAAAAGGCGGCTGATCCATTTTTGATCACTGAAGATTACATCGGCGTTGGAAAAGAACGCCAGCGGAGCGTTGAAGATCGCTCCGAAGATGAACCCGACGGTGAGGTTGCTGGTCAGGAAAGACGCAACCGTCCCGAGGCTGATCATCGCGACGCCAACGAACCAGTAACCCAGGTAGGTCGAAAACAGCAGAAGGTTATCCAATTGTCCGCCGGTCATCGACAACAGCACGGCGAAGTTCGAAAGTTGCGAAAACAGCAGCGACACGGTAAAGACCAATACGGCTGCAAAATATTTACCGATGACGATGTCAAAATCTTTGGCCGGTAGCGTCAGCAACAGTTCGTCGGTGCCCTGCCGTTTTTCTTCTGCCCAGATACTCATGGTGATCGCCGGAATGAAGATCAGCATGATGTAGGGGAGGTAGCGGTTGAGCTGATCGAAGTTGGCGAGGTTGGACGTGAAGAATTCGTGTGGCCAGAACGCGGCAAAGGACGTCAGCAACACAAACAGGCAGAGAAAAACGTATCCCGTTGGGTTGCTGAAGTAGCCAATGAAGTTGCGTTTCATCACCGCGAAGGCCGCTTGTCGCCAGATGCCTAGCGGCAGCATCAAGATCACCAATGCCACCAAAAATAGCAGGTCCATGACCAGCATGAAGGCGAATTCGATTAACAATAAACCCATGGCGTCAGTTTTTTATTTGGAGGTGGCAGTTAGTTTTGTTTTGGTGTGCGAAACCGGAGGGCTTGCGCCCATGCCGCTAACCCGCTTAGCGGTATGGGCGTAAGCCATCCGGTTTTTCTAAGTTCAATCATCGGCAGTGGTTTGCAATTTTACGCCCGTCACCGGATCGTGTCCGGTTAAATCAGCGAAGACATGATCCAGACCGACGCCTTTGGTGTCAATTTCATCCAACGGGCCGTCGTAGACTTTGCGGCCTTCGTTGATCATGATCACGCGACTGGCCATGGCTTCGACTTCTTGCAGGATGTGCGTCGACAGCAGGATTGTTTTCTCTTGTCCCAGTCGAGTCATTGTTTGACGGACGCCGCGAATTTGGTTGGGATCCAATCCTGATGTTGGCTCATCGAGGATCAGCACCTCGGGTTCGTGGATTAGGGCTTGAGCCATTCCTACGCGCTGACGGTAGCCTTTTGAAAGTTTGTTGATCGGTTTGTAGATCACGCTGCCGAGTGAGCACAGTTCGACGGCTTTTTCGATCTGCTCTCGTTTGGTGCGTTTATTCATGCCGCGCGCTTCGGCGAAGAAATCCAACAGGCTGTAGGGTGTCATTTCGGGATACAGCGGACCTGTTTCGGGCAAATAGCCAAGCCGTTTGGATCCTTCGAGACGGTCGCTGCTCATGTCAAATCCTGCGATTCGAGCGCGCCCTTGAGACGGAGAAAGGTAGCCTGTCAGCATTTTCATCGTCGTACTTTTGCCGGCACCGTTTGGACCCAGGAAGGCAACGACTTCGCCTTTGTTGACGGTGAACGAAACGTCGCGCGTGGCTGCAAAGATTCCGTAAAACTTTGACAGATTCTCCGCTTCAATCATCGGCTGCGGAGATGCGGGCGATGCTTTGTCTTGGGGTGTGTTCATTTTGGAATCGGTATGCTTGGAAGTGTTTAAAATCTGAGCAATTTTTCTACGTTGGGGATGGCGAACGAGTTCATCCAGTTTAACCCAGGTGCAGGACGCGCGGCTTGTCACTGTTAAAAGTTTGGGCTGGGAACATCCGCCGTTTTGGCGCTAGCCCCGGTTGCACCTCCTCAGAACCGGGGCTAGGGGGTTGTTGATTTAGTCTGATTTGTGTCTTTAATATTAGCCGTTTGGGCGCTAGCCCCGGTTCTTGGGTGACGAAACCGGGGCTAGCGCCCAAACGGCTAATAAATCAACAGTCCCCTAGCGCCCAAACGGCTAATCAATTGTTCTGCCCGATGCTGATGTGTTGTCGCCAATTCTCGTCGTCGGTGTCGGGGAAATCTGTGCGTAAATGAACACCCCGCGATTCTTCTCTGGCCAGCGCTGATTTACATAAAAGTTTGCCGACTGTCAGCATGTTTTGCAACTCCCAACCATCGGCGTCGGGCAACTCTTGAGCCAAAACGTAAGTTTGCCACATGAGGATCGTTTCGATCGCGGTCGTAAGTGACTCTGCTTCGCGCCGGACACCGGCGGCTCGCCACAGGAGGCTGCGGAGAGAATTGCGGATGTCAGATACGTCGATCGAGGTTTGGCTGTGACGGAGCTGGTCGCTGACGATGGGAAACACTTCGAGTTCTTTATCGCTGGATTTGAGAGCTTCTTCCGAAGCGCGCCGCGCGGCACTGACGCCGTATACCAGTCCCTCAAGCAGGCTGTTGGAGGCCAATCGGTTGGCTCCGTGAAGGCCCGAACTGGTGGCTTCACCGGCTGCTCTCAGGCCCGGCAAACTAGTTTGGCCTTGGTCGTCTACGGTGATGCCGCCGATCATATAGTGGGCACCGGGGCGGACGGGGATGGGGTCGCTGGTTATGTCTAAACCGAATTCCGCGACGGCTTTGGCGATGCCCGGGAAACGAGTGCGCACGTGTTCTGAATCAAGGTGCCTTAAAGATAGGAACACGTTGGAGGCGTTGGTCTTCGCCATCTGAGTCACGATGGCTTGCGAAACGACATCGCGCGGCGCGAGTTCCAATCGTTCGTCGTAGTCAGCCATAAAGCGATAGTTATCGCTGTCGACTAGATACGCGCCTTCGCCTCGGACGGCTTCGGTGATAAGACTGCGGCTGCTACCGGCGATGTATAAAACGGTCGGGTGGAACTGCATGAACTCCATGTCCCGCAGCTCAACGCCAGCGCGGTAGGCCATGGCGTGGCCGTCACCGGTGGCAACCGAAGGATTCGTGGTTTCGCGAAAGATCTGCCCTGCGCCGCCGGTGCAGAGAATGGTCTCGCTGGCCCAAAAGAGAGTCTTTTTATTGTTGTCCACCGCCACGACGGCGCCTCGGCAACGCTGATCGTATTTCAATAGATCCAACGTGAAAGCATTCTCGATGACTTGGATGTTCTCCGCGGACCGGACTTTTGCGATCACCGCCCGCATGATCTCGGCTCCGGTGGCGTCGCCGTTGGCGTGGATGATGCGGTTGTGGCTGTGTCCGCCTTCGCGGCCGAGCGTCAGTTCGGTTTGGTCGGTTTTGTCGTGATCGAACTTCGTCCCCATGGCGATCAGTTCACGGATACGTTCGGGCCCTTGACTGATGACGGATCGTACGGTGTCGAGGTCACAGAGATTTCCGCCGGCGTCCATCGTGTCACGGATGTGGAATTCAATCTTGTCCTCGGGGCTGATGAC
>ENA-ORXT01003394-ORXT01003394.1-marine-metagenome-genome-assembly--contig:-NODE-3394-length-17619-cov-11.860221_pt1 | contig 17619 bp, 28 predicted proteins | sample MGYA00237868_ERZ511482 | MGnify/ENA metagenome assembly ERZ511482 | reverse complement strand
TTTTTTTTTTAATGAGACGGCGACCACCGAGATCTACACTCTTTCCCTACACGACGCTCTTCCGATCTCAATCGTGTCGCCGCCCGCGCGTCGGCGGCCGCCGCGTTTTGGGTACGGCGGCGGGGCGGGCTTCTCCAGCACCCGCCCCGCCGCCGCCGCCCCGAATAAAATACCCCCCCCCCCTCGACCGCACCATCACCCCCCCCGCGCCGCCGCGCCGCCGTTCCGCCACCTTGCCGCCGCCGCGCCGCCGCCGACAACCTTGTGTGCGCCGGCGCCGGCAGCGACGCGGCGGCGATCCTGCCGCCTCCGGCACGGCGGCAGCCGCCGCGTGATGAGTGCGGCGGCGGGGCGGGCGTTTCCAGCACCCGCCCCGCCGCCGGCGCCCCCGACCAGAACACCCACTCTGGGACAACAGCACCAGCACCCCCCCCGCGCCGCCGCGCCGCCGTGCCGCCGCCTCGACGCCGCCGCGCCGCCGCACGGCCGAGCCGCCACCACGGCGCCGCCGCCGACCATGTGCGCGCCGGCGGCGGTGGCGGCGCGGCGAGGATTGTGGCGCCGCTGGCGCGGGGGCGGCCGCCGCGTGTCCGGTGTGGCGGCGGGGCTGGCGTTTCCAGCACGTGCCCCGCCTTCGCAGCCCCAACCAAAACAGCCCCACAGCCACGACCGCACCAACACCCCCTCCGCGCCGCCGCACCGCCGCGCCGCCGCCTTGCCGCCGCCGCGTCGCCGCCGCCAACCGTGTGTGCGCCGGTAGCGGTGGCGGCACGGCGAGGACTGTGGCGCCGCCGCGTGTTGGGTGCGGCGGCGGGGCGGGCTTTTCCAGCACCCGCCCCGCCGCCGGCGCCCCCGACCAGAACACCTTCTCTGATACAACAGCACCAACACCCCCCCCGCGCCGCCGCGCCGACGTGCCGCCGCCTTGACGCCGCGGCGCCACCGCGCGGCCGAGCCGCCACTGCGCCGCCGCCGCTGACCTTGTGCGCGGCGGCGGCGGCGGCGGCGCGGCGACGATCGTGCCGCTGCCGGCGCGGCGGCGGCCGCCGCGTGTTGGGTGCGGCGGCAGGGCGGGCTTCTCCAGCACCCACCCCGCCGCCGACGCCCCAACCGAAACGCCCCCCCCCCAGCGACCGCGCCAACGCTCGCTCCGCGCCGTCGCGCCGCCGTGCCGCTGCCTTGGCGCCTTGGCGCCTTGGCGCTTTGGCGCCGCCGCGCCGCCGCGCCGCCACCACGCCGCCGCCGCCGACCTTGTGCGCGCCGGCGGCTGCGGCAACGCAACGGGGACTGTGCCGCCGCCGGCGCGGTGGCACCTGCCGCGTGTTGCGTGCGGCGGCGGGGCAGGCGTTTCCAGCTTCAGCCCCGCCGCCGCCGCCCCGACCAAAGCACCGCCCGCCCCACGACAGCACCAACACCCCCCCAGCGCCGTCGCGCCGCCGTGCCGCCGCCTTGCCGCCGCCGCGCCGGCGCCGCTAACCTCTTGCCGGGCGACAGGCAGCAGTCAGAGCACAGCGCACGCCACACGTTCAGCTCATGGCTCTCGCCATCCTCGCGTCAACGCCAAAAGATCGTCCAGGAACCCTCCAGAAGCGGCCCTGCGCGAAGGCCAGCTGGCCGGTTGGACATCACGAGAGCAGCACTGTTGCACGCGCGTCGTGCCTATTTTCTGGACTGGCGCTTCCGGAATCCGTACGAATCAATCGGATTAGACTATTCGATTATATCAAAAATCGTACGAATACATGATTCAGAAAAAAACTCTGATCTGGACTCCGATGAAGAGGAGATATCTTAATCTGGAATCGAGCCCGTGTCAAAAAATATATCTGGAATGCTCTCTGACAGCCAAAGATTGTATCTGATTGTTGCATGAAATCGCTGATCTGAAAGCCCCTGGTTCGCACCCGCTCGGGTGTGACGAACTCGAGGGGCGCCACCCCGGTGCTCTGCTGCGGCCGACTGTTATAGGCCAGCGTCAGCATCGACACGAGCTCATCCAATCGGTCTTGGCGGTCCTCCACGTATGTCCGTAGCTGCCCCACGATGGTCCGATTGTACTGTTCCAGTTGGTCGTTCGTCTGCGGATGATACGTCGTAGAGTGCTGCTTGGAGATCCTAAGGAGTGAGCGAACCCGTCGGAAGAACGTCAAGCGGAACTGGGGACCGTAGTCGGACAAAATCGTCGCTGGGGGCCCTTTGGCCGCCACCCAGTAGTCCAAAAACGCTGTCGCGATGGTCACCGCGTCGACCTGCTCGAGGGGAAAGGCTCGCGTTATCTAGCAGAAGCGGTCCACCTTGACCACAGGAGTTTGTTCTCAGCCGCCGTCCGGGGGAGGGGCCCGAGCAGGTCCATACACAGATCCGTCAGTGGTGCCGTCGGGAGGATATTATTGAGGTGGTACGTCTCACATCGGTTGCCGACGCGGCTCCCTGCGCACTATGTGCAGTTTGCCACGAAGGTGTAAACGCCCAAGGTCATAGATTCTCATTAAAACCACAGTCGCATCTACGTGCTCACCTTGTTCGCCCCCGGGGGCCCGGCTTACGACAAGTAGTGTTACCGCATCATCGTCCCGTAGCGCATGTGGGTCGGCACGTAGACTAGCACGGCACCTTCCAGCGGCTCTTTGCGCACCAGCAGGCCGTTCGGGTCCTCGCGGAACCGAGACTAGTCGTTTCTGTCCGTATTCGCGCGGACCTCCGTGCACCACCTGTTCTCCGCTTGCCCCTCGAGGATCTCAGCGAGTGTTAGGGGGGATAGGAGCCCCCTCTGGCCTCCGGCGGTACATACTACGTGGCCGGCGAGCTAGGCAAGGCCAGACAGGGTACCGCGACATGTCCTGCCCTCTTGTCTCCCGCGGGTGTTGAGATGCGCGACATCGTGTCCGCCTTGTAGTGTGACGCACCCAGCCGCGTCTTCACCACGTAGTCAAACTTTGCCAACCACAACCGCCACCGCGCCAGCCTCCCGTAGGCCCCGTTCATATGCAGCATCCAATTGAGCGCCGCGTCGTCGGAGCGTACCGTGAAGCAAGGCCCCTTGACGGACGGTCGGAGAAGGAAGGACGCCCATACTACCGCCAGGCACTCCCGCTTCGTCGTGCTGGAGTTCGGCTCCACCGCGTTGACGTGCGTCCGTGTCCAGCGCGTAGGCCCCCTAGCGCCGCGGTAGAGCGACGATGTGTGCCTCCGTTAGCCGCCTCTTGAGCTCTTCGAACACCCCCAAGGCCTCGCCTGACAGCGTCGCTCACCGATAGGGGTTTTAGGACCTCAACATCGCGGCCAACGGTCGCGCCACTTAGGCGTAGAGCTTGACGAGCCTCCGATAGACGTTGTACATCCTGAGAAAGCGATTTAGGTCCTTTTTGCACCGCGAGGTTGACGCCTCCTTGAGATCGCGGTCGTCTTTGTCTCGTACCTTCAGCTCCCCCCGGCGCACGATGTGGCCCAAATACCTCGCGTCCTGTTGGAAGAAGTGGCAGTTCTTCGCCTTGAAGAAGACACCGGCGCCACGAAGCGCCATGCAGACCTCCCGAAGGTCTTCCACGTGTTCCCCCACCGACTGCAAAAAGACGATGATGTCGTCGAGGCACACGAGTTAACTCTTTCACTTGAGTCCCCCGAGGATTATGTTGATGGCCCGTTAGAAGGTTGTTGGGGCGTCTGAGAGAAGAAATAGAAGGCGAATGCATTGATAGGTCCCATCATGACAAACAAAGGTCGTGTTGTCGAGGTCCTTGTCCGCCACAGGGATCTGCCGATAACTCGAGTTGCAGTCAAGCGTCGAAAACACCTTGGCGTCCCCGAGGAAGTCAATTCAATTGTCCATACGTGGCAACGGACACACGTCCCGCACCGTCACCTCATTGAGTTGGCTGTAATGCACGGAAAACCGCATTGTCCCGTCGCGTTTCGTTATGAGGACCACAGGAATGGCCCACTCGGCCTTCGAGGGCTCGATCACCCCGAGGTCCCGTTGACGTTGCACCTCCTTGGCGACGACGTCCCTCGAGGCAAAGCTCGCCCGATAGGGTTGGGCACGCCGTGGCCGTGCCCCGGGGTTCCTCTCGATCCGATGCGGGGTGACATCGACCTTGCTAAGCTGTCACGCCCGCGAAGCCTTGTACTCCACGAAAAGGCTGTCAACGCCACCGCGAAGCGCATCAAAGACAGCGTCCCAGTGGCCCTTTGGCTTGGGATACGACTTGTCCGCCGGGTGAGGCGGGGGTTGTTTCATGTTGATTCCCTGGTCGTCTTGCCGGCATGTCTTGACCTTCTCGTCGGGCTTGCCTCGGGTGCCCACCAGGAGCTTATGAATCTGCCAAATGTGTGACCATTCAGATATACTGAACACCAGGATTTTTTGAATCAGATAAGACTTTTGCCGGAACTTCTTGAAAACGGATAAGCTACATATGCGCAGCAGATGAAAGAAGGATATGAAAAAGAACACGGATTCTATCCAGAATGCATCTGATTTCTGAACAAGTTTGTCCGATAGGATGTACTCTCAAGTCGTGTTGCCAAAAAACAAGGAAGGAGCGGGTTGTGCTGAAAGTTGCGAACGCGGCCCACGCCAGACCATGAGGGGCAGTGAGAGTGCGAAAGTCTGTATGAGGCAACGGGCATTGGCCTCGCTGTCCATTTTGGTAACTCCGTCGGCCTTTGGGCTGGATACTTGTTCTCATGCTTGTGGGCCTTACATGGTGGGCCACGCGCGACGCTGGTCACAACGATTTACTGTCGTAAATCGGCCCTGAGTTTGCTCATTACTGTGCAGCCATTTCGAACATGTACCTGCGTCTTTTGTCCCGACTTTGAGTGCCGTGATGCACCTGGCAAGTGCAGTCTCCTGAGTTAGTTGGACACCTGGATGCCGCGCAGGCTAAGTCGTTGGCCTTGCGTCTATCGACTTCGGGACCAATAGATGGCGGTACCATTCAGATGAGAGTATGTAGAATCAGGCTCGTTGTTCTTGAATGTCAGTATATCCCAGTAAATCAATTCATTTTATCAGAGCATCATTCATTCATGAATGCCCCTGGTGCCCACGCCCATCGTTGGGAACGCCACGGGTTCCTCATTTTCTTGACGACGTGCAGCGGCCCATTGTAGGCCGTCGCGGTTCCGGCGACATACATTTTGGTCAGGTGGACCGGCACTTCCCCGACATTCGTCAGGTAGAGGGACCGCGGAGAATTGGGGGAGCGCTTCACGACGGCGTTGTGCAACAGCTCTTCCCATTCGCTCATTCAGACGGCGCGTTCGCGCACACGGTGGACCCCTTTGACGCTTCAGCACACTTCCATTGCCTGGATATACCGCCGTCCCACGGCTACCCCTTGTCAAAGCTGGATAGCCCGAACTTTCGTCTTCGGCTTGCTTTCTTGACGTGGGAGCGAGCGCCGCGTGTTCCCCGTCCAACTTTGCACCGCCACCGTGCACGTACCTTCATTCTTTGTTATCGTCAGCTTCTTTAAGGATATGGTGCCCACGTAGTTCCGCTGTAGGTCCCACCGGAGGACGAGCGGTACCGACAGTGCCTTGACCACGAGGAGCTCACACTCCATGGCGGTACCCCCGCCGGAAATGGTCAGAAACACCTCCGCGTTCACCTGGAGCAGCCGCCCCGAGACTTCGCTCACTTGAGTCCGGGGCGGCGCCCGTGATGCATACTCGGTCCACTCCTCGGGCAAGATATCCAAGCGAATCACGCTGGGTCCAGTGTCAGTGGCGACCACCGCTCTCGTAGGGATGGGGGTCTGTCACGACGCAAACTGGTACGACGCCCCAATCTCGAACATCTTCTCTCGTAACAGCAACAGCGCCCCAGGGAACTTCGAGAGGTAGCGCGCACGACAGCAGGGACATCGGGCCGGGACAGGCCACGGCACGGTTACCCCCGAGGAGGCAAATGTGACGTGATGGGCGGCGAACGGGAAATTGGAGCGGACAGGTGGGGGTGAGAAAGATTGCGAAGATACCTCACACAGGCGTTTCCCGCCCCGCGGTGCCCCTCGGCCGGGGTTGCAATGGGCAGGGTGCTCCGCTCTTCCGGCTTCCCAACAGGTCGTCGGGCAGAAGGGCCAAGAAGGAGGTGCGATCCGGACCGGCGCCCGCCCACGTGATCCTCTGTCGAAGGAAGGTGCTCCGCGCGGTTTTCAAGATGTCGCGCTACTTGTCCGTCTCAATCTTTCAATCAAGGACCCGTTGCCCGAGTGTCCAGCACATCGCGCATAACGGGAAGCCTTTCGGGGCCTCCCGCCGAGGGTAACTCTTTGGCTGCACGAAGCCCCGGGGTACCCGACAGCAGCGCCGCGGCCATGTCGTGAGTGGCAGTGTCGTCCTTCCTCCACGGAGAGTTCAGCTGGTTGATCGACAGGCCGCCAGGCCCCTTCGACGTCAGCCCCTACCGCGATGATCCCTCAGGGGACATCCGGTTAGCCAACGCCATGACATCCTAGGCGGCCCGATACTTCCCCCCAACGAAGGATGGCAACTGCTGGTAGCTTCGTTGCGCCGAGTTGTACGCGAATGCATCCTTCCGTAGGTACTCCGGTAGGCCTTGGATCAGCTGCTGTTTCATCATTTCCTCTGAGTGGATGTTGCCGCAAATCTTGGCAAGGATTAGTTGGCGCGCCACGACAGCGTCCACCCCGTGGTTGTCCACGAGCGTCGCCCCGCTGTCCTTGTCCTGCGTCAGTCCTAAAGCATGCGGCTCCGCGTATATCGACACCAACCAATTGACCGCCGCAGGGAAATATCCAAGAGACCTCTGTCCAATATCCGACCGCAGTAGGTTTCGAGTGAGACGCGCTTCAGTGTCGCCCGCGAACAAGTTGGGAATTAGGCACATACTCATTCCCTCCGACAATTCGTTGTCATCGCAGACCTTGCCGAAATTTCGGAGCCACAAGAAGACCGTGAGTGGTTCCTTTCCGTTGACCATCTAGGTACCCTCGAAGGAGATCTTCATGTTCAAAGTCGTCCGTCCCATCTTGCGGGCCTGCGACGCCCCGAAGGTCGAGTGACAGTTCCGTACGCGGTTCGATCGGTAGTCCGGGACGGCCTTGAAGCGATCGTCCGGGCACTTGAGGACTGCAAATTGTCGGACCCCACCTTGCGCCCCAAACGGTCGTCTTTGTTGTAGGTTGATGCTGGTGACGGCGAGGGAGACATTGACGACGATGACGACAAGGGACTACGGAGACGCCGTGACTCGCCCTTGCTGCGGCTCTTCCGTGTGTCCAAGGGGAAACCTTGAAGAGGCGCATCTTGGGCAGAGCCCGCGGCGCTTTCCGCGACGACCCGAGAAGCGTCGGCCAATAAAGACTCTGTGAACGTCTACAGCACCATGTCCAGATCCTCCATCGCTGTAGGCGTCGCCGGACCTTGACCTTGATCCGCCAGTCCCATCCGTTCATCGAGACGTCTAGGAACACAGGCATCGGCCTCTGGCGCGACCCACCGTACCGCTTCGCCTACGATGTCCGCCAATGGCCGAGGCGCAGAGAAGGGAATACCTGATCTATCTGCGAATCTTCCTGTCGCAGCGACCGCTGGGGTCCCCGTGGATGTAACCGCCGGCATGCCGCTAGCGGTCGCGTCCAACATGGGGAGGTCGGGCGGCGACGCCATCGTAGTGGCAGGGTGGTAGTCGACGACAGACCGACGCAGACATCCACGTCGCCTTGAATTCACAAACCAACAGACGATCGGGAAGCTGGGTTTCTCGTACGGGCGTGGCACCGGCCGGAATGTCCTGCTGCTCCACCGGAAACTGTAGCGGGTTCACGCATCACCACGTTGGTTCTTCGTCTTGCCGAGGTGACCGCTTGATCAGCTCGGTCCTTCGAAGGAACTGCCCCGGATATCGACCCACAGCTCAACCTTTTCATAACGGGAAGAGAGGAGCACGGCAAAGCACAGGGCGAAATCGTAGTCCAATGCACAGTTGGTTTCGTATAACGGCCACGAGAACGGCGTCCCTACGGTCAATGAATCCCTGCCCAATCTGAACGCGGGCAGCCAAAGTAGCCACCGCAAATGCACCTAACAGATGTATCCCTCCAATGCGAAAAATTCAACCAAATAGGAGGGGGGTTGGGAAAACCACTGGAGAAAAGCCCCGCCCCCGACTGAATCCGATCTTCCCGAGATCGAGACCGGCCCTTCCGTTGCTGGCCCGGATCAGAATATTTTGGACGGAACCCAGAGGTGTGCTGTCTACAGCTGAGGGGCCACGCATCTTCCAACTGCAGCACCCCCGATCGCCACAGCCTCGTGGCGACGGGGGGCTCCGGCAGATCATCGGTGAAAACGCCCTGCGCGAGCAAACTTGCTTCCGCCGCCACGCTACCGCCGTCGCACATGATGCGAGGGCATTGAACACCTCGTCTCGCGGCGGCGAAGTGCAGCTTTTCAGTTTCCACAAGCACGGCATCGTGGCCTTTCTTGGCCTGGACAAGCAATCCCTTGTCGTTTTCTGCATCGTCGTAGACCCAGAATTCTGCCTCATTTCAGTCGGCCGGAACGCACTCGCGCTTCGCGCCTGTTTAAAACACATGGTGGCACCATCGCCAACGACTTACGTGACATTTTGCCGATGCAATCCTTTCTGGTCATTTTGACAGGAATCGGCGAGCGCGAGGTCGTCCTCCGGCAGCAGGCCAACCTCGGCTTCGTTGAGCTGCTGACAAGAGCGGGCGCGCAGGTGCCGCACGGAGATCGTCAAGGGACGATGCTCGCCCCCGCATTTGCGAAGGCCACTGCCCATGAGGGCTTGGTGATAACGGCGTCACGCACCCGGCACGACCCCTCACCGTTGCGAAGCACGGGCCCGGCCTCACCAGCGGACAGCCGGCCCGCGTTTCCAGCGCAATTTCCTGACGCGGTCGAAGAGCGCGCCTCGCCAGCCGCTGCGCGGCCCGCGCCCTCATTGCGAGTGAAGAATGTAGACCTCACTGACGCCGACCCGGCGCTGCACACGCGGACCCTGCGTATGCTGGACCAGCACAAGGCCCTGTGGATGGGCCTGGCGCTTGGCGTCATCGAGGCTACGCAGCACCGCTTTGAAGTCAAAGCCGGCCCCAGGCCCATTCGCTTCGCGCCAAGCCGCGCGGCCGACACTGAAGGAGAGGCCGAGACGTCCGCGGTCAGGCAGCCGCTGGAGGCGGACGTCACCGAGTTGACGTCGTCGGAATGGGGCTGTCCGATTTTGCTCGTCCCCAAAAAAATGGCACCCTCCGAATTTGCGTCGATCATCGACTGCTGAACGTCTGGACGAAAACGGACTTGAACCCACTGCCTCGGAGGGACAAGAGCATAAAGAGCCTTGGAGAGGCATCCATGTTCTCGACACTGGATTGTAATTCCAGCTACTGGCAGGTCGCGCTCGCGTTCAAGGACCGCGAGAAGACGGCTTTCGGGTGCTACGAGGGCGCGTTCCAGTACAAACGGATGCCGTGCGGCTTGACACACGCGCCCGCCTCATTCCAGCGGGAGCTGGGTCTCATCCTCTCCGGTGTGAAGTGGCAAAGCTGCCGCATATTCCGTTCGGACGTCATCGTGTACTCCGAGACGAGAGAGGAGCATGTCGGCCATGTCAACCGCGTCCTGCGCCTGCTGCGCAATACTTAAGTGACCCTTCGCCAGCCGAAAAGCCAGTTTTTCCTTGAATGACTCTGGAAAATCTCGGGCACGATTTCACGCAGAGCAGGCGCGCGGTGATGGACGCGCATATGCAGGCACTGCGTGAGGAGCACTTCTCCACGACCAGCGCACAAGTGCGGAGCTTCGTGGGGATTTTTGACGTCTTCCGTAGGCTCGTTTTTAACTTCGGCGGTATGGAAGCGCCATGGACGGACCTCATGAAGTCAACGGGGCCTGTCCTTGTGCCCCCGGCAACGCCACTGCAGCAGCTGGCGGTCGAATGGCTCATGGACGCACTCACGGCCCCGCCGGTCCTTGCCACCCGGCGACGCGGGCGGGAGTATGTTCTCGACGTGGACGCCTGCGGGACGCAAGTGGGGCTCGCTCTGCTCCAGGATGAGGAAAACGGAAAGTTCCAGCCACTAGAGTCTATCAGCCGGCTGCTGGCGCAAGAAGAGCTTCCTCATGGGGTACCGGAAATTTCGTGACTGGCGGTCGTCTGGGCGTCGCTCAAGCCCCGCCCTAACCGCGAGGGTAACCGCTTCCTCGTGCTCACGGACCGCGTCTGCCCGCGGTGGATCCTCGACATCGAGGGGTCAGGTAACCCCCAGGCTGGCATGCTGGAGCTTGCGCATGGGCGTGTTGGCGCTTGACGTCTCTCATCAGCCGAGAATGACGCAGTACATGGCGGATCGTATCTCCCGCGAGGAGTCAGGGTGAAGCGACGAGACCGCGTCTGACGATGCTATTTCCGTCTTCACCACGCCGGCCAACAACATGGGTTCTCAGAATAGGGATTTCTGAGTGAACAAGGAAGCCAGAACACGCCGATTCTTTGTGCCTGAATACAGATAACTTCCTTGACTCAGATCCGCATACGGAACCCTGCCAGCGAAGCCGGATTATGACGTAGAATACAACTGTATGAGGATACGATAGATTCACGCGATTATATTCCTACATGTCCGCCTGACATGACACTTAGAGCCAGATAAAGACGGCATTCATACACTTTTCGATTTGTAAATGCACGTCACGTACGACGTAACAATCACATTTGATGTGTGCCCCGCAACGGGCGCGGTCCAGGCGGTTCCCCGCCGTTTTTGTCGACGGTCGTCCTAAGGACCAGTCTGACGCTCGTGCCACACGTTTGTGGCCGCAAAATGTTTGCACATAAATGTCGCGAATGTCAACACGCGAAAAGTGAGCTCGACAGCGTTTTACCGGTGTACGGGTGGAGCGAAAAGTTTGCAAACATGGCATATTTCATTTTCGTGTCTACTATGTCAGGGAGACAGATCTGACTTGACCTCGCAATTCTTGTGGGACAGAATGGATGTACCCTTTTTTCTCTGTCTCTTCATGAATTTAGGATATGCGTCCTCGGCGCGTATCCGAAGAATATACGGATGAAGTGCACGGATACGTCCCTTCAAGATATATTCATGACGATCCCTGGCCAACACGGCCGAAGGCTCGACGCCGCAGAGTACGTAGGCGGCAGCACGTTCCGTGTCATCGACCGCGACGCGGTGCTTTCGGCTCAAGCCGGTCATGGATACTGCATATATATCGTCGAGGCTCTGAATGCCGGCCGGCGCATCCTGTTCTTCGAAGACCACGGCGGAATCCTCCGCCGACGCGTGATGCCGGTCGATGCGCACCAAGTTGTGGTCCCGTCCTCCTTGCAGAATACAGTTCTCCGCTTGGAGCACGAAGCGCCTCTTGCGGGGCACTATGGCGAGTCCCGTACGTATGCGGCGATGCGGCGGTATCACGAATGAGTTGGCATGGCGGCCGATGTCTTCTTCTAAGTTTGGAAATACGACAGCTGTGCCCGGCAGCAGGGTCCGCCTCCGACACAGCGTTCGCTCCCCAACCTGTTTCCCGCCAATACGCTCTTTCAGGACATTGCGATGGACGTCTACGGGCCCCTTGCCAAGACGGTCGCCGGCCACCGGTTTATTCTGGTGCTCATTGAACGGTTCATCAATCTGGTATATGCTATCCCGATGGACGGAACGTCAGCCGTGGACTGCGCTTCGGTGGGCGCGATGCGACGGCATGAAACGCAGAAGCGTAAGGCACGGACTGCGACGGAGCGCCGCGTTCCATCTCGGCGTGACGAAGCTTTCGCGCGCGGTACGCGGAAGACGCTGCTAATCCCTTCACCGACGGCGGGACGGCTTCCGGGTCGGATGAGTGGAAGCCGGCCCCTACCCCCCACAGCTCCTTCGTCTTGGCCTACGCATTCACGGCGACACCCTCGAGCTGCGGCTGCGCCAGCTTTTCGTCCAGCGGTGCTTGCTCCGACCGCGGGACGCTCACAAAACGAATGTGGTGGCACCGGCGGTCCGCCACGGTACCCACCTGGTGCGGGAGCCGGGTGCGCCGGGCTAGACATGTGGCGTCGTGGTGGTAGAGCAGCCTGTCGTGGACAGACACCCAGGGCACTGCCCACGCGATGGCGTCGTTTTGTTCCAGGGTGTCGGCGGCGGCGAGGTCGCCCGCAGCGAGTGTGTCAACCGGGAACTGATCTGTCAGGCAGTAGTGACACGGCGCCGCCTCGAAGACGCGAACCGTCCCGCGATACGCGCGCAGCAGCCCTGACACGACGGCAGCCTTCTTGATGACTCACGCCGTACACTGGATGGGGTAGCAGAGGGACGCCTGGATCTGGGAGTGCTGCTCTTGCACCAAGATAGGATACACATTCGTGAGCAACAGCGGCGTCGAGCACCACGTTATCATCCACGGCAGAGAGGAGGCACGCGCCAGCATCAAGTCGATGCCGGAACGAACGGGCAAAAAGATGGCCCCGTGACCCACCCGCCGGGCGCTAACAAGCTCGCCACGCGCGCGCCGCGCGGCTTTTACCGCCAGGTCCGACCCGGCCGTCACCTGGCCCACCGGAGATAGGAAAATCAGGGGGCCCTCACCCCCGATGTCCTTAATAAACACGAAGTGGCCGACTCGGACTGCAGGGCGGTGACGCAGACGGGTGTGCTAGTCCTCGAGGTAGGCATGATACTCGTTGCAGGCGACAGAGAGCAACTCGGCCGCAGGATAATAGACCCACACCCCCCGTTCCGGGCTGCACCGCAACCTGCAGCGCCACCACTCGGCGCTGTCACCAAAGTAAGGGACGAAGAACGCAAATTCGCGCTCCGCTGCCGGCCAGGCGTCGTACCCCGCCGCTTTGCGGACCTCCCAGAAGGACCTCAACTCGAGAAGTGCACGACCATGAGGCCTCCGCTCGGAGACGGATCGGGGCTTGACATGGGTACGGGCCTCGCCTAGGCGGCGGCTTCGTCCCCGACACTCGCCGCCCAGGCAGCGCCCTCGGAAACGAGTGTCTTGCGCTACTTCCGGCCATTCGGGCCGTACGAGAACCGCATGCTTAGCGGCATCGACGAGCAGGCAGGTACCAGGGGCTCACGAGTTTGCTAAATTTGTGTTAAGTCTGATACACTCAACACCAGCAATTTTCGATTTAGAAGAGACTTTTGCCGCAACTTCTTGGATACGGAAATGATACATATTCGCAGCCAATACGAGCAGAATATGAATATGAAGACGGATTATATCTAGAGAATATCATATTATTGAAGAAGCATGTCGGTCGGGATGTACTGTCGAGGCGTGTTGCCAAAACCAAACAAAAAGCGGGTTGTGCTGCATTTGTGCACGCGGCCAACGCCTGAACCTGACGAGCAGTGAGCTCGCGAAAGTCAATGTGGGGCAAGGGGTTTCGGCTTTGGTGTCCAGCTGGAGATGCGGCCACCGCAGCCGCGGCCGCCGGTCCTGTTGGCTCAGTGGCGGCCGCAGGCGGTGGCAAGCCAGCGTTCGTGGGGCACGGATGTAGATTTCATGATAAGGTCGCCGCCGCCGCGGCCGCTAATGGAGGTGCCGCGGCGGCGGCCGCAGGCAGTGGCTTGGCGCCAGGCATCGGCGTTCGTGGTGGTGATGAGGGTGCGCACGCCACCGTCGCGGCCGCCGCCCTTAGTGGCTCTGCGATGGCTGCCAGCGGAGGCTCACCAGCGGGGGTGGACGGCGGCGGAGGCGCTGGTGCTACGGCCGCCGCTGCCGCGGTCGCCAGTCCTGTTTTCGCGGCAGCGGCCGTCAGCTGTGGCTCGCCAGCGGGCAAGAAGGGCGGCGGAGGAGCTAGTGGTGCGAGTGCTGCCACCGCGGTGGCCGCAGTCGGTGGCTCTGCGGCGGCCGCCGGTGAGATCCCGGGATCGGGCGTGGGCTGTGGAAAAAGAGACAGTGATGCGAGCGCCACCGCCGCAGCCGCCGACTGTGATCGCTCTGCGGCCGCAGGCGGTGACCTGATGCGGGCATCGGCAGTGGTGCTGGTTCCAGGGGTGCAGGCGCTTGGCCGCGGCCATCGACGATGGTGGTTCGACAGCGGCCGCCGGCGGTGGCGCGCCAGCGGGGTTGGACGCCGGCGAAGGCGCTGGTCATACGTCCGCCGCTGCCGAGGCCGCCGGTCATGTTCGCGCGGTGTCTGTCACTGGCTGTGGCTCGCCAGAAGGAGTGGAAGGGGGCGCAGCAACTGTTAGTACAGTTGTGGGCGCCGTCGCCGCCGACTTCGAGAGCTCGACGGCGGCTGCCGGCGTTGGCCCGGCAGTAGGCGTGGGCCGTAAAGACGCATACGGTCATGCAGGCGTCACCGCCGCGGCCGCCGACTGTGGTCGCTCGGTCGCGGACGCAGCCGGTGGCCCGGCGGGAAGCATGGTCCGTGGTGGTTGTGATAAGCATGCAAGCACATTCGCCGCAGCCGCCGATATTGGTGGTCTGGCAGCGGCCGCCGGCAGAGGCGCGCCAGCGCGGTTGGACGCCGGCGGAGGCGCTTTTCATACCGGTAGACGTATGTCCTTCGCTGCCGAGGCCGCCGGTCATGTTCGCGCGGTGTCGGTCGCTGGCTGTGGCTCGACAGGGGGCGTGGAAGGGGGCGGAGGAGCTAGTTGAGCTGGCGTAACCACCGCGGCCGCCATCTTTTGTGGCTCGGCGGCGGCCGCCGGCGGTGGCCTCGCAGAGCACGTCAGCAGCGAAAGAGAAACTGGTGCTACGGCCGCCGCTGCCGTGGCCACCGGCCTTATTGGCGCGGCGGCGACCGCCTGCTCTGGCGCGCCATCGGGCTTGGCAGGCGACAGAGGAGCTTATGGTGCAGTCGCAGCAGCCGCGGCCGCTGACTTTAGTGGCTCGACGGCGGCTGCTGGCGCTGACCCGGCAGTGTGCGTAGGCCTTGGAGGAGGGGATGATGGTGTGCACATTACAGCCGTGGCCGCCGGCTTCATTTGTCCGCTTGCGGCCGCGAATGATGGGGTCACAACCGTTGGTTCGGTCACTGCTGCGGCCGCGGCGGCGGCCACAGCTCCCCGCTTGGCGTTTTTTCTGCCAGGTCCAGCAGTTTTGGGCTGCGCGGACGCCCCGCAAGGTTCTTTGCTGTTCCAGTTGCGCGCACGCCGATCGCGACGGATAGATCCGAAATCTTCTCTCACCGCGACGATCTTGCGGCCCATACTTCCCAAGACCGTGGGTCTCTTCTGAAGTCGTGTCCGTAGCTCTCAACGGTGTGTTTCTCGCCATCATGGTTGTTTTTTCTGGACACTGATTTGCACGTCGGCCGCAGCTTACACGACAAACTAGGATAGCAGAGACCCATAGGCGGCCTCGGCCTCGTCAAGGACGACGAGCGAGGCCGCAGCGCTGTCTGGCGTGAGCGGATGTCCGCAAGTGTCTTGTCATACCATGCTGCAGTATAACTGGTGTACAAGGGAATTGTGTCGTGCTCTCCTCTCGCACGCAGTCGCTTGGTCGGACCGATTTGGTGAGTAGGAAAAAAGAATATCCCGGCGAAGGGTAAGAAAAACTGGTGTTCAATTGTAGTGCTGTAGTCGGTGCAATAGTCGAGCGCGCGCGGAGACCCGCTCGACACACAGTGTAATGAAGATCCAAATAAAGCGAAGTCACCATCCGCGAAATCCCGGCCACAAGTACAAAAGGCAGCGTCCTCCTCGCCGTCATCCGACGGGCCAGCGGCCGCATTATGCGGCCGCGGCGTTTGAAGCGACCTGGACCCGAGACGAATTTCCCGGCCGCTGGGAAGCGGGCCTTCGTGGTCTGCAACACGCTTCAGCATCGCCCCTTCCTCCGCTTCAACGAGCCGACAGCGGCCGTGGCCGCAGCGCGGCGGGCAACGGCCGCGCGTACGGCCGTGGTTGCCGATACACCGGCACGCGGCGATGCCTCGAGGCCGCCATGGGGAGCAGCTGTTGACGAAGGTAATGCGGCCGCACTTCCGGCCGCGCAAGACGCCGGGGACCCGACCGTGCGGCCAGCGGCCGACGCCAAAGAGTCTGTTTCGCCGCCGTTCACAGCCGAGCAGTTGGGAGCAGCAGGCGTTCCGACAAACCCGAGAGTCGCAGCTGCACGGCTTCATGGAGAAATGGAAAATGCTTGCGATGCGGCCGCACTTGAGGCCCTACCTGCCGCCGCTCCCACTGTCGCCTCAAAAGCCGCCGGTGCGGCTGCAGAGGTGCCTGGCATAGACATAGCCGTTGTTGCCGAGAGAGAGGCCAGCCACGACTCCGCTGCCTTTGCATCTTGCAGTCTTAATTTGGAGAGCAGCTGCCGCCGCTTCATCTCGTTCTTGCGTCACTGCTTCGCGTCACCCAGCTCACGTACGTCCTTGGCCTTTCAAGGGTCGACGCCGGCGCGCTCGATGGACGTCTCGGACAAGGTCTTCAGGGCGGCTGCTGTCGTGGCGACCTACCTTTGGACTCCAATTACAATCGAAGCTGCCTCTTTGGCGGCCTTTGTACCGATAGTATGGGACTGTGATGCTCGTCGACGAGTTCACTGGCGGTTCACGGATGGATGATTCTCGGTGACCCTTATGGTACCCCACATTGTACATTTGCAAGACGTGGTCAAGTTGCACACATTCGTGTTGGGTGATCTTGGGGCGTTACTTTTGGCATGTTTTGGATTTGATCTTCGCTTTGCTCTAGTGGCTTTTGATTTGGTGAGTAATTCGATTTGGTGCGAGGGCGTGGGCGACGGTGTGGGCGCGAGAGGGGGGAACACTTGGGCCGGTGGGGACTATTTGAGAGGGGCTCTCCGTTGGGAGAGGCGGGCGAACCTCAGGACAACCAACAAAGCACTTTCACAGACACAAACACACGCTCAAGCCACTCAACCACTTCACCGTGGTCCCCCGACCCCTATCCCTACTGCGTTTTAACATGGTAGGCGGCGCAGGCTGCCCTGACGGCGGCTCAGGCAGAGGGACCCGCGGCCCTCGTCGCCGGCCCCGATGGGCCGCCTCCGTCGGGGAGGGGACCGAGCCCGGCCTCCCGACCGGGTTACCGCCGCACGACGGAATTCGCGTCACCACTGACACGGGGCCCCGGTCCCGCGGCTTCCGGAGCCGCCAGGTCCTGTCCGGGCACAGCGGTCCCCTTCCCAGGCCGCCCCAATGCGGCATACAGCCACGCGGGGAAGGACCCGGCGCATCCGCGCGGGTATTCCGCCGGCGGCCTCATGCGTCATCGAGGGGCATGAGTCGTGTGCTACGACCCGGGGCACTGGGCGAAGCAGTGCCCCATAATGACCCCGGAGCAGCAAGAGCGCGCGCGCAACGCCCGCCAGGCGGTCAGGTGGGCGCGGTCGTCGGGGGGTGCCGGCGCGGCCGCCGTGACAGTGCAGGCGGCCGTCACGGGCGTGTACTTTATCCACGAGTTGGAACGCAACCTGGAGGCCTACGAGACCGACGTCGGGACGACGACGGAGGAGGAGTGGCGCCAGCTGACGCACGACTGGTCGGGCGGGCAAGCTGACGAGACGTCGGGCGACGCCGATGATGAGGCTCAGGGGAACGCCAAAGGGGCAGCCTCCTACGTGGGCTGCCCACTGATGCCGTCCGCCTCAAACCCGCACGCCGTCCGGCCTACATGACGG
>ENA-ORXT01003393-ORXT01003393.1-marine-metagenome-genome-assembly--contig:-NODE-3393-length-17628-cov-7.266879_pt1 | contig 17628 bp, 16 predicted proteins | sample MGYA00237868_ERZ511482 | MGnify/ENA metagenome assembly ERZ511482 | reverse complement strand
GCGGCCTATACGCTCAAGCTCGACGGCGAGATCGGGTCGATCGAGACGGGCAAGCGGGCCGATTTCGCGGTGCTGGAAGACGACCCGACCGGGATCGGCGGCGAGGCGCTGAAGGACGTGCGCGTCTGGGGGACGGTGCAGGGCGGGCGGGTGTTCGAGGCGGCGGCGCTCCGCCCATGACACTCCCCCTCACCATCCTCGGCGGCTATCTCGGCGCGGGCAAGACCACGCTGGTCAACCACCTGCTGCGCCATGCCGACGGGGTGCGTCTCGCGGTGCTGGTCAACGAGTTCGGCGCCCTGCCCATCGATGCGGACCTGATCGAGGCCGAGGGGGAGAACATCATCTCCATCGCCGGGGGGTGCGTGTGTTGCAGCTTCGGCAACGACCTGACCCGCGCGCTGATGGATATGGCCTCGCTCGACCCGGCGCCCGACCATGTGCTGCTGGAGGCAAGCGGGGTCGCGTTGCCGGGGGCCATCGCCGCGTCGGTCTCGCTGCTGCAAGGCTATGCGCTCGACGGGATCGTGGTGCTGGCCGATGCCGAGACGGTCGAGGAACAGGCGCGCGACACCTATATCGGCGACACGATCGCGCGGCAGTTGGCGGATGCCGATCTGGTGGTGCTGAACAAGGCCGATCTGGTGGCGGAGGAGCGGCTGGCCGCGACCCGCGCGTGGCTGGCGGTGCAGGCGCCGGGGGCCGAGATCGTGCCCGCCTGCCACGGCGCCCTGCCCCCCGGGACATTGTTGCGGAGCTTTCTGGGGCGCGAGCGTCCGCTCCGCGATGCGTCGGACCATCAGGCGGATATCTTCGACACCGTCGCCCTGCCGGTCGAGCGCCCCGTCGATGCGCAGACCCTCGCGCAGGGGCTGGCCGATGCCGCGCTGATCCGCGCGAAAGGGTTCGCGGTCGCGCGGGACGGCGAGGCGGTGGCGATCCAGGTAGTCGGACGGCGCTGGACCGTGACCCCCGCGCCCGGCGGCGGCACTCCCGGCCTCGTCGCCATCGGGCGGCGGGGCGCGCTGGACGTCGAGGCGCTCCGGACGCTGATCGCGGAGGCCGGGGGCTGACGGTTCAGCCCCGCCGCCTATCGCGTGCCCGACGGTATCCGGATCGGATGGCGCCAGCGAGCGATTGCGCCTTGAAGCGGTTCCAGTGGCGACGGGTTCCGACTATACACTGCGCCCACGGCCTGCCAAACGCACGATGCTGCCGGACAGCACCGTCCGGATTGCCGGCATCCGTGGAAATCGGAGCGACCTTTGGAAGAGACCGCGACACTTGTGGACGACCGCGATCGCGGTCCATCGACGGGCGGGATCGCCCGCCTCTGGGCCGTCTTCGCGCTCGTCGCCCTTGGCGGATGCGGTGCGGAGCCGCCGCTGGCGATGGTCGGCGAGGCGCGGCACTCCAACGGGCTCGTGGTTCCGTATCCCGAAGAGCTTGAACCCGGCGAAGGGCCGGACGGTTTCCGCTTCACGGACAGGCGCGACCTGCGTCGACCCCGTTTCGTAGCCATCGCCCTGACCGATGCAGCACCGCCGGACGAAGCCGAGCCAACGTCTTTCGGCGGTCCGGAGACGCGCCTTCTGGTCGAGGAACTCGGGAGCGGGTCCGGTGGCATGGAATACCGGCTCAGTGCCTGGCGTCCGGTGCATGAAGGATGGATCGCGATGCTCGCCGAACAGCAGAGAGAAGGCGATGCGCCGAACTTCGCGACGCCGTGGGCGATGATGGAAGGCGCGCGGGTCGAGCGGTAGAGTGCTCGCCCCGCCAGGCCCGATCCGGGCAGTCGGACAAAAATTCCGCGCGGGATTGAATACGTATGCATAGTTTGCCATGATCCCTCCCAAGACATGAAAAGGGAGGACGCAACAATGAAGAAACGCACCTTTATGCTCGGCTCAGTGATGGCTCTGGCGATGACGGCGGGGACGGCGAGCGCCGACGGGCATCTGGAGAAATACGGCCTGCAGCCGGACAAGCCCTATGACGGCACCAAGCTGAACATCCTGAGCGTGGTCACGCCGCAGTTCGACGGGCTGATGCTGCGCGACGAGGAGTTCACCGAGCTGACGGGCATCGAGACGGAATGGACCTTCATCCCCTTCGGATCGCTCCAGGAGAAGATCAACGCCGAGGGCATCGCCGCGAACGGCACCTTCGACGTGGTCAATTATCTCGATAGCTGGGGTCCGCCGAACGCGCATTGGCTCAAGCCCATCGACGAGCTGATGGAGCGCGACGGCATCAGCATGGACCGCTATCCCGCCGCCTTCGCGCGGTCGGCGCAGTTCGAGGGCAAGACGCTCGGCTTCCCGCTGCGCGCGCATCCGCAACTGATGTTCTACCGCAAGGACCTGATCGACGAAGCGCCCGAGAGCTGGGAGGACGTGATCCGGATCGGCAAGGAACTGAAGAAGACCAACCCGGACATCGCGCCGCTCGCGCTCTACTACAACAACGACGGCAACCGTCAGAACCTGTTCATCTGGATCAACTTCCTCTGGGCCGCCGGGGCCGAGGTCTTCAACGACGACTGGACCGCCGCCTGGGCGTCGGACGAGGCGATCAAGGCGACCGAGGACTACATCGCGCTGCATACCGAGCACGAGGTCACGAACCCCAGCTCGCTCGCCTTCGTCGAGCAGGACGCGCGCCAGTCCTTCATGCAGGGCAACTCGGCGATGATCCCCGTCTGGTGGTGGGCCTATTCGGGCTTCCACAACCCCGACAGCTCGACCCTGACCAAGGATCAGGTGGGCTTCACGGGGATGCCGTCCTACGAGGGCACGACCAAGACCTACGCGATCTCGATGCCCTTCTCGATCTCGACCTATTCCGACAATCAGGACGCCGCGTGGGAATTTCTGAAATGGCTGTCGAATCCCGAGATGGACAAGGCGAACGCCATCGAGCGCGAGGTGGCCGGGAAATCCATCGTCAACAACGTGGTGACGCATATCGCGTCGCTTCAGGACGAGGAGGTGAACGCCGCGAATGACGGTATTCAGGCGGCAGCCTGGGAGAGCCTCAAGGAGTCGGACATCATGCCCCAGATCCCCGAATGGGTCGAGGTGGGCGACATCCTCTCGGCGGCGATCGCCGAAGCGGCCGCCGGCGGCAACGTGCGGGAGCTGATGACGGCGGCGGCGAAGCGGTCGGACCGCATCCTGCGCCGCGCCGGTCGCATCGAGTAATCCGGCGGATCGAGGGCGCTTCGGCGCCCTCCTTTCCTTCGCGCCTTCCCGCGCCTTTTCATCCGACCCGCCGGAGCATTCGTCATGCGTGACAACACGCTAAAGTACCTGCTCGTCCTGCCCGCCGTCGTCGTGGTCTTCGCGACGGCGATCTGGCCCCTCGCCGAGGCGTTCCGCCTGTCCTTCACGGTCGGACGCCTGAACCGGCCCGGCTCGCTGGACCAGTATCTGGGGTGGGAGAACTACGCCTGGGCGTTCTTCGAGGAGCCTGCCTTCTGGAACTCGGTCTGGGTGACAGCGCTCTACACGGTGCTGACGGTGGCGCTAACGACGATCCTCGCGCTGGGGCTGGCCTTGCTGCTGGCGCCGGGGGGCAGGCTCAGATCGGGGGCGCAGACGCTGCTGATCCTGCCCTTCGCGATGAGTCCGGCCCTGATCGGCGTGTCGTTCCGCTTCATGTTCAACCCCGAATTCGGATTGTTCGACGCCTTCTTCGGCACGGTGTTCCCGCCGCTGGCGAACGTGAGCTGGCTGGCGGACCCGACGCTGGCCTTCGCGGTGGTGGTGATGGCCGATGTCTGGGGGTGGATTCCGTTCCTGACGCTGGTGCTGATCGGCGGGCTGGCCAGCGTGCCGCGCGATACCATCGAGGCGGCGCAGGTGGACGGGGCGAGCGGCTGGCGCGTCTTTCGCGACGTCACCCTGCCGCAGCTCGGGCCGGTGCTGGCGGTGGTCGTCATCCTGAAATCGATCTTCAGCCTCAAGACCTTCGACCAGGTGTACATGCTGACCAATGGCGGCCCGGGCACGGCGACCCAGACGCTCAGCCACTACATCTACTTCAACGGCATGAAATACGGACAGATCGGGTATTCGGCCTCCGTCGCGTGGCTGATGGTGATCCCGATGATCTTCCTGACCTACGCCTATGCCAAATTCGTCTTCCGCAAAGGATGATCCGATGACGGGCAAACAGAAGAAGCGTCTGTGGGGCGCGCTGCACACGGCCCTGATCCTCTTCGCGATCTTCGTGATGCTGGTGCCGATCGCGTGGATCTTCCTCGCGGCCTTCAAGTCGCATGTGGATGTCTACCAGCTCAAATTGTTCTTCACGCCGACGCTGGAGAATTTCGCCACCGTCTTCGACGATCCCTATCGTCTGGGCGAGAAGCTGGTGAACTCGACCGTCGTGGCGCTGGTGACGGTGCTGATCGCCATCCCCATCGCCACGCTGGCGGCCTATTCATTCAGCCGCTTTCACCTGCGCGGCGAGACGGTGATGCTGGTCATCATCCTCGCGACGCAGTTCGTGCCGGCGGTGGTCATCATCCTGCCCTTCTTCGTGATGTTCCGCGACGTGGGGCTGCTGGATACGCGGCTGGGGCTGATCCTCGTCAACCTGGCCATCGTGATGCCATTCGCGATCTGGATGATCAAGGGCTTCGTCGACGGCATCCCGATGGAGACAGAGGAGGCGGCGATGGTCGACGGGTCGTCGCGCGTTCAGGTGATCCGCAACATCGTGCTGCCCATGGCGGCGCCGGGGCTGCTGACCGCCGGGATATTCTGCTTCATCATCGCGTGGAACGAGTTCCTCTTCGCGCTGATCCTGACCAACAAGGATGCCGTGACGCTGCCCATCGGGCTGGCGCTCTTCAAGGGCGAGGAGGGGGACCTGTGGAACCTGCTCAGCGCCGCCGGGATCATCATCATGGCGCCGATGTTCGTGCTGGCGCTGCTCATCCGCAAATATTTCGTGCAGGGCATGACGATGGGAGCGGTTCGATGAAATCGACCAAGGTGCGCGCCTCCGGCGCGACGGGAGCGATACTCTAATGGCTGACATCAGACTCAGGAACCTCACGAAGCGCTGGGGTGATTTCGTGGGGGTGGACGACCAGTCGCTCGACGTGAAGGATCAGGAGTTCCTGGTCCTGCTCGGCCCCTCCGGCTGCGGCAAGACGACGACGATGCGCATGATCGCGGGGCTGGAGGAACCCACCAGTGGCGAGATCTGGATCGGGGACCGCATGGTCAACGACGATCTGCCCAAGGATCGTGACGTGGCCATGGTGTTCCAGAATTACGGCCTCTACCCGCACATGACGATCTTCGACAACATCGCCTATCCGCTGAAGGTGCGCGGCGTCGCGAAATCCGAGATCGCGCCCCGGGTCGAGAAGGCCGCCGAACAGGTCGAGCTGACCGAGTTCCTGCATCGCAAGCCGAAAGCCATGTCCGGCGGCCAGCGCCAGCGCGTGGCACTGGCCCGGGCCATCGTCAGGACGCCGCAGGTCTTCCTGATGGACGAGCCGCTCTCCAATCTCGATGCCAAGCTGCGCGTGACCATGCGCGCCGAACTCAAGCACCTGAGCCGCGCGCTGAAGATCACGACCGTCTACGTCACCCACGACCAGATCGAGGCGATGACGCTGGCCGATCGCGTGGCGGTGATGAAGAACGGCGTGATCCAGCAACTCGGCACGCCGGACGAGATCTACAACGATCCCAGCAACCTGTTCGTGGCCGGGTTCATCGGCTCCCCGGCGATGAACCTGATCGACGGGTCGGTGCGCGAGGGGATGTTCGTGACCACCGGAGGCACGCGGCTGGTACCGGTCGACACGCCGGATCGCGGGCGCGCGGTGCTGGGCGTGCGGGCCGACGACATGCGGATCGACGAGAAGGGCGCGGGCGCGATCGACGTGCGCATCTACGCCTTCGAGAACACGGGCGAGAGCACCATGCTGACGGTGCAATGGGGCAGGCAGCGGGTGATCGCCCGGGGCGACCGGCACCTGCGCAAGGAACAGGACGACGAGGTGAGCATCACGCTCGACACCGCTCACCTGTACCTGTTCGACCCCGAAACCGGCAACCGTATCAGGAGTTAGACGATGGCCATCGAGACCATGAAGAGCGGCAAGCCCTCCGGCGAGCGGGCCGAGGACGACGCGAAGACCCGCATGGCGGTCGAGGCGGCGCTGAAGGATATCGAGGCGCGCGGCGACGTGGCGGTGCGGGAGATGAGCGAGAAGTTCGACAAGTACTCGCCCCCCGCCTTCCGCCTGAGCGACAGCGAGATCGAGGCGGTCGTGTCCAAGGTATCGACCCGCGAGATGGAGGATATCCGCTTCGCGCACGATCAGGTGGTCGGCTTCGCGCAGGCGCAGCGGGATTCGATGCTCGATATCGAGGTCGAGACGATGCCCGGCGTGGTGCTGGGCCACAAGAATATCCCCGTGCGCTCAGTGGGCTGCTACGTGCCGGGGGGCAAGTTTCCGATGGTCGCCTCGGCGCACATGTCGGTCGCGACGGCCAAGGTCGCGAAGGTGCCCCGCATCATCGCCGCCACCCCGCCTTTCAGGGGCGAGCCGAATCCGGGCGTGATCGCGGCGATCCAGATGGGCGGGGCGCACGAGATCTACGTGCTCGGCGGGATGCAGGCGGTCGGGGCCATGGCGCTCGGCACCGAGACCATCGACCCGGTCCACATGCTGGTCGGCCCCGGCAACGCCTTCGTGGCCGAAGCCAAGCGCCAGCTTTTCGGGCGGGTCGGGATCGACCTCTTCGCCGGGCCGACCGAGACGATGGTGATCGCCGACGAGAGCGCCGCCGACGCGGAACTGTGCGCGACCGACCTGCTCGGACAGGCGGAGCATGGCTACAACTCCCCGGCGGTCCTCCTGACCAATTCGCGCAAGCTGGCGACCGAGACCATGGCCGAGATCGAGCGTCTGCTGACCATTCTGCCGACCGCCGATACCGCGCGGACGAGCTGGGAGGACTACGGCGAGGTGATCGTCTGCGACACCTATGACGAGATGCTGGACGTCGCGAACGACATCGCGTCCGAGCACGTGCAGGTGATGACGGATCGCGACGACTGGTTCCTGGAGAACATGCACAGCTACGGCGCGCTCTTCCTCGGGCCGCGTACCAACGTGGCCAATGGCGACAAGGTGATCGGCACGAACCACACCCTGCCGACGAAGAAGGCGGGGCGCTATACGGGGGGGCTTTGGGTCGGCAAGTACCTGAAGACCCACAGCTACCAGCGCATCACGACCGACGAGGCGGCGGCGAAGATCGGGGCCTACGGCTCGCGGCTCTGCATCCTCGAAGGGTTCGTGGGCCACGCCGAACAGTGCAACGTGCGCGTGCGCCGCTATGGCGGGCGCAACGTCGCTTACGGTGCGGCCGCCGAATGACCCTGCCGCGAACCCCCTCGTTCCGGCTGGACGGACGCCGTGCGCTGGTGACGGGTACGCATCTGATGGTCGATGGCGGGTGGATGGCGGAATGAGCCAACTGAAACCCCAACCGAAACCCCAACCGAAACCCAAGACGACCGCGACCGACGTGGCCCGGCTGGCGGGCGTCAGCCAGTCCGCCGTCAGCCGCGTGTTCACGCCGGGGGCCTCCGCATCCAAGGCGACCGTCACCAAGGTGACCGCCGCCGCCGAGCAGCTCGGCTATCGCCCCGACCCGCTGGCCCGCGCGATGATCACCGGGCGCACCCGCATGATCGGGTTGGTGGTCGCCTATCTCGACAACCAGTTCTACCCGCTGGCGCTGGAGCTGATGTCGCGCGCGTTCCAGGCGCGGGGGTATCACATCCTCGTCTTCATGGCCGACAACGCGGATAACCGGGTCGAGACGATCGTGAAGCAGTTGATCGACTACCGCGTCGACGGCATCGTCACGGCGTCGGTGGCGATGTCGAACGACCTGACCGCCCGTCTCGTGGAGCTGGGCATCCCCGTGGCCAACTTCAATCGCGGACAGGACGATCCGCGCCTGACCGACGTGACCTCGGACAACGAGACCGGCGGACGGCGGGCGACGGAGTTCCTGATCGAGGGCGGGCACCGGCGCATCGCCCATATCAGCGGCTGGCAGGGCGCCTCCACGGGCCGCGACCGGGCCGAAGGCTTCGCGCGGGCGATGGCGGGGGCGGGGCTGACCCCCTTCGCGGTGCTGGACGGGATGTACGATTGCGACCGGGCGACGGCGATCACGCGCGACCTGTTCTCCGACGCGAACAACCGTCCCGACGCGATCTTCGCGGGCAACGACCACATGGCGCTGACCGTGATGGACGAGTTGCGGCACGGGCTGGGCCTGTCCGTGCCCGAAGACGTGTCCTTGGTCGGCTATGACGACGTGCCCGCCGCCGCCTGGCCCTCCTACGCCCTCACAACCATGCGCCAGCCGATCAACCGCATGGTCACTGCGACGGTCGAGGCGATCCTCGACCAGATCGACGGCATGGCCGCCGCGCGGAAGACGCTGATCGAAAGCTCCCTCGTCATCCGGAAGTCGGCCCGACTGCCCGAACGGTCCGGCGACCCTCCCCTCTCCACCGAAAGTGCACCATGACCGATATCCAGATCGTCCCCTACGGCACGCTGATCCCGTGCAAGACCGCCTTCATCGACGCCCATACCCCGGGCAGCGACACGAAGGAGAACTTCACCATCATCGGTGGCGGCGTCTCCGAAAGCCCCGACCAGCACGTGCATATCGCGAAACCCCACGGCTTCAACATCGGCGCCGCCGGACAGCCGCCCCGGTGCCGCAACTCGCTGCACAGCCATCGCACGGCGGAAGTGTTCTTCGTCCTGAAAGGTCGCTGGCGGTTCTTCTGGGGTCGCTGGGGCAAGGCGGGCGAGGTGGTGCTGGAGGAAGGCGACATCATCAACATCCCCACCGGCATCTTCCGGGGCTTCGAGAATATCGGCACCGATTACGGGATGATCATGGCGATCCTCGGCGGTGACGACGCGGGGGGCGGCGTGATCTGGGCGCCGCAGGTGATCGAGGACGCGCAGGCTCACGGGCTGGTACTGGGGGCGAACGGCAAACTCTACGACACGAAGAAAGGCCAGAGCCTGCCCGAGGGCGTGGCCCCCATGCCGGTGCTGACCGACGCCGAACTGGCTGCCTATCCCGAACCCGAAGCCACCGACGTGGTCCCGAACCACGTGGCGCGGTACTGGGATCTGGTCGCCCTCGCCGGGAAGAAACCCGCCAGGGTGATCGGCGCGAATGCCGTGCTGCGCGACCGCCCGGGCTTCGAGGTCGATCTCGTGACCGAGCGCTCGGCGACGGGGGCGATGCACGAGCATGACCGCCCCAGCGTCCTGATGCCGGTGCGGGGGCACTGGCGCGTCGAGTGGGCGGGGCAGTCGGCGGTCATCAATCCGGGCGATACGGCATCGGTCCCCGCCGGTCTGGCGCATAGCGCCGTGCCCTCCATGACCGGCGAGGCGGCGCTGTACCACGTGGTCGGCACCGGCGATCCGGCGGGTGCGACGGGGGCCTTGCTGTGAGGGGCGCCTCCGGCATCGGCGGACGGGGGGCGCGATGCTGCCCCTCGTGATGATCCCCGGCATGATGTGCGATGCGCGGATGTGGGGCACCCTGCCGGATGCGCTCGCCCCGCGCCCGGTGATCCACGCCCTGCCGACGGAACACGACACGATCCCCGCCATCGCCCGCGCCATCCTCGACACGGCGCCGGAGCGGTTCGCGCTGGCGGGCCTGTCGATGGGCGGGATCGTGGCGATGGAGATGCTGGCCCGGGAGCCGCGGCGGATCGAGCGCCTCGCCCTGCTCGACACCAATCCGCTGGCCGAGCGCGAGGAAGTGCGCGCCCGGCGCCAGCCCCAGATCGACCGGGCGCTGGCGGGGGACCTGGACGCGGTGATGCGCGACGAGATGAAGCCCAACTACCTCGCCGATCCGGACGATGGCGGCGTGCTGGACCTGTGCATGGACATGGCGCTGTCCCTCGGGCCGGAGGTGTTCCGCCGCCAGTCCGTGGCCCTGCGAGAGCGCGCCGACCGCACGGAAACGCTCGCCCGGTTCGACGGCCCCGCGCTGGTTCTGATGGGCGAGCATGACCGGCTCTGCCCCCGCGAGCGCCACGACCTGATGCACCGGCTGATCCCCGGCTCGCGGCTGGTCGTGGTCCGGGGGGCGGGGCATCTGCCGCCGCTGGAGCGGCCCCGTGAAACCCTCGACGCCCTCGAAGAATGGTTATCCGCATGATGGACGACGCCACGCTCGCGCTGCTGCGCACTGTCGATACTCCCACGGTCTGCAACGCCATCGAGGTGGCGACGGGCAGGCGCGGGTTCGCCGCCTTCACCCGGGGCACGATGGTCTGCACCGAACCGGGGCGGGCGGTGGTGGGCCGTGCCGTGACCGCCCGCATCGCCGCCCTCGCACCCTCGACCGAGCCGCCGGACGTCGTCCGCACCCGGCGCATGGCGTATTACAAGGCGATGCACGACGCGCCGAAACCGTCGGTCGCGGTGATCGAGGACCTCGATCATCCGGGCTGCATCGGCGCCTATTGGGGCGAGGTCAACGCCGCCGTGCACAAGGGGTTCGGCATGGCGGGCGTGCTGACGAACGGCGTGGTCCGCGATCTGGACGACCTGCCCGGGGGCTTCCCGATCGTCGCGGGCAGCGTGGGGCCGAGCCATGGCTACGTGCATGTGCGCGATATCGGCGGGCCGGTGCGGGTGATGGGGCTGGAGGTGGCGCAGGGCGACCTCGTCCATGCCGACCGCCACGGCGCGGTGGTGATCCCCGAAGCCGTCGCGCCCGTCCTCGCGGCGGCCATCGCAAAGTTGCAGGAAACCGAGCGCCTCGTCCTCGACCCCGCCCGGGCGGAAGGGTTCGATTTCGAGGCGTTCGAGGCGGCATGGACCGCTTTCGAGAACGCGCGGACGTAAGCATCCGCGACCCTGCCCCGGCCTTTACCGGGGCAGGCGGTTGTGCCGTTACGCGTCGTCGAACCACCAGCGTTCGGCGCTGCGCGCACCGTCGAGTTCCCAGTTGCCGCTCATGTCGGGGCCGTGGGTCACTTCGGTGGAACGGGCGTAGACGCGGTTGCGGAAGAAGGGGACGATGGTGCCGCCGTCGTCCTTGCACAGCGTCTGCATCTCCGCGTACATCTCCGCACGCTTCGCGTCGTCCAGTTCGGCCTTGGCTTCGAGGAGGATCGAGTTGAACGTCTCGTTCTCCCACCGGCTCTCGTTCCACTCCGCGCCCTTCTTGTAGGCCAGCGAGAACATCACGTCCGGCGTCGGACGCGCGCCCCAGGACACGACGCAGAACGGCTTCTTGAGCCAGACGTTCGACCAGTAGCCGTCCGCAGGCTCGCGGTTGACGGTGATGTTGATCCCCGCCGGGCGCGCGCTTTCTTGGAACAGCAATGCCACGTCGACCGCGCCCGCGAAGGCCCCGTCGGACGAGGACAGGTCGATATCGAGCGAGGAGAGGCCCGCCTCCTTGAGGTGGAATTTAGCCTTGTCGATGTCGTACTCGGTCTGCGGCAGGTCGGCCCAGTAGGGCAGGGTCGGGCCGATGGGGTGGTCGTTGCCCAGCACGCCGAAGCCGCCGATCGCCTTCTGCAGCGATTCCTCGCGATTGATCGCGTGTTTCAGCGCGAGGCGCACGTTGAGGTCGTCGAACGGCGCGGTATCCACATGCATCGGCATGGTGCAATGCGCCCCGCTCGGGATCTCCTCGACCACGAGGGACTTGCGGCGCTTGAGCAGGCCCACCGTCTTGCTGTCCGCCTCCGAGATCGCATGCACCTCGCCCGTCACCAATGCATTGCTGCGCGCGACCGGGTCGCTGAGGATCAGCATCGTCACCTCGTCGAAATGCGCGCGGTCCTCCTTGAAGTAGTCGGGGTGGCGGGTCAGCTTGGAATAGACGCCCGGCTCGAACTCGTTCAGCACGTAGGGACCGGTCCCGATCCCGCTCTCCCAGTCCACGTTACCCTCGCCGTCGGACGGCAGCATCACGAGGTGGTAGTCCGACAGGACGAAGGGCAGGTCGGCATTGCCACCGCTCAGCTCGATCACCAGGGTGGTGTCGCCGTCGGCGCGGATATCGAGCACGTCGGAGAGAAGCGCTTTCGCCGCCGACTTGCTGTCCTCGCCGCGATGGTAGTTGAGCGAGTCCACCGCGTCCTGCGCGGTGAAGGTCTTGCCGTTATGGAACGTCACGCCGTCCCGCAGCTTGAACGTCCAGACCGCCGCATCGGCAGAGGCTTCCCAGCTTTCGGCCACATCCCCGGCGATGCCGTTGGTCGGGGTGATCTCCGTCAGGAAGCTGCGGTTGGTATGGGCCAACTGGATCATCCCCACGCCCGAGAAGGTCGCCGGGTCGAGCGAGTCGCCGGTATTGCCGTCATGGATGCCCGCGCGGTAATGGCCTCCCTTCTTCGGCGTCGCCGCCAGCGCGCCCTGCGCACTCACCAGCAGGCCCCCCGCCGTCATCGCCGTCGCCCCCGCCGCCATCGACCACCGGATCACGTCGCGGCGCGACGCCCCCCGACGCAGCATCTCCGCAACCCGCGCCCGGTCCGCATTCGTGAAATCATCCGCCATGGTCGTTCCTTCCTGTGTTCGTTCCGTCCCGTCAAAGGGTCTCGACGTGTTCCCCCATTGTGCACAGGGACGGGAACGATGGAAGGGGGTTTCCCTAGAGCCGCCCGACCGACCCGCCGCGTCAAACCCGCGCGCGTTCCGGGCCGGGCTGCTGGCAGGACGGTCAGTACAGCCCGCCGATTTCCAGCGGCAGGGCGCTGCGGGTGGGATCGAGGATCATGCTGCCCTCGGCGATGGGGGCGAATTCGGCGGCGCGCAGGCGTCCGTAGCTGGTCTCGGAAACGCGCGCGGCGTCGACCGGGTTGCGCAGGATGGTGGGGCGCAGGAAGACGAAGAGGGTGCGCTTGGTCCGGTTCTCGGCATCGGCGCGGAACAGGCGCCCGGCGACGGGGATGTCGCCCAGCACGGGGATCTTGCTCTCCGTCGAGATGCGGTCGTCGGTGATGAGACCGCCCAGCACGATGATCTCGCGGTTGTCGGCCAGCACCGTCGTCTCGATACTGCGCCGGTTCGTGACGAGATCCGCCGCGCCCTGCACGTTGGCGTTGACGAGGGAGGACACCTCCTGCTCGACATCGAGGCGCACCACGTCGCCCGCGTTCACCCGGGGCGAAACGCGCAGGGTGATGCCCACATCCTCGCGGTCGATGGTGGTGAAGGGGTCCGCCGCGTTGCCGCCGATGGTGAAGCTGCCGGTACGGAAGGGGACTTCCTGACCGACCACGATCTCGGCGGTCTGGTTGTCCAGCGTGGTGAGGCTGGGGGTCGAGAGGAGGTTGGCTTTCGACGAGGTTGCGAGCGCCTGAAGGAGGATGCCGAAGCCGTCCTCGAAGCCGAGACCCACGGTCAGGCCCTGACCCAGCAGCGCCGCCTGCGGCACGCCGAGGACGCCCAATACGTTGCTGAGCGCGACTCCGGCGGTGCCGAAGGAGGAGGTCGCGATGGCGCCGTCGAAGGCGCCTTGCCCCGCGCCGAACTGGATGCCGAGCTGTTCGGCGGCATCGCCCGTGATCTCGACGATGGCGGCTTCGATCAGGACCTGCGGACGGCGCTGGTCGAGCTGGGAGATGAGGCCCTCCATCCGGGCCACCGCGTCGGGCGGGCCGCGCAGGACGACGGCGTTGATCTCGGGCGCGGACTGGATCGCCACCTCGCTGTCGGGATTGCGGGCGGGGGCGTCGGGGGCCTGTCCGGGTTGCCCGTTCTGACCGTTGAGCGCCGGAACGGGGGAAATGCCGCCATCCTCGCCCGGGCGGTCGACGGCGAGGGTGAGCGGGGTGATGCGCTCGCCGGGATCGGGGCGCAGGGCGTTGGCGACGGGGTTCTCGGTCGCCTGTTCCTGTCCGACGATGCCGCGCAGGATTTCGGTGATGACCTCCGCATCCGCATGACGCAGTCGCACGACGCGGGTGACGGGCACGACGGCGGCGGCGCCCGGCTGGTCGAGATCGGCGGCGATGGCGCGGATGCGCTGCGTCATCTCGGGCGTGGCGCGGACGAGGAGGGTGTTGCTGCGCGGATCGACGGACAGGCGCGGGGCATCGGTTCGCCCGGCGGTCTGCGCATCGTCGACCACGCCGCGCACGGCTTCGGCCACGACCAGCGCTTCGGCGAATTGCAGCGGGATGGTGGTGACGCCGACGCTGGTGCGCTGGTCGAGCTGGCGCGCGAGGCGCACGACCTCGGCGGTGGTCACGGGGTCGGCGCGGACCAGCAGGCTGTTGGTCCGGGGGTCGGAGGCGATGCGCGGGGCGCCGGGGGCGGCACCGGGGAGCGTGGCGCCCTCCCCCGTCGCGGCCACGGCCCCGGCGGCGCCGAAGATTTCGCGCAGGGCTGCGGCGACCCCGGCGGCATCGGCCTCGAAGAGTGCGACGGTGGTCAGGCTCTCATCGCGGATCACGCCCGGCTGGTCGAGCTGCGCGGCGAGGGCGCGGATTTCGGCCAGGGCGGTCGGGTTGGCGCGCACGAGGAGCGTATTGCTGCGCGCATCCGCCGAGACCTGCGGCACGCTCGTCCCGGCGGTGGCGGGATCGCCCGCGCCCGCCCCTGCGATGACGCTGGAGATGGCGGCGGCGACGCTGACGGCATCCGCCTCGCGCAGGGTGATGGTCGTCAGGCTGTCGGTCGTGACCGTGCCGGGCCGGTCGAGTTGCAGCACCAGCGCGCGGATTTCCGCCAGCGTCGTCGGGTCGGCCCGCACCAGCAGCGTATTGCTGCGCGGATCAGCGGAGACCTGCGGCGCGGTTCCGGCGGCGATGGCGGCTTCGTTGGAGACGACGCCGACGATGGCGGCGGCGACGCTGACGGCATCCGCTTCGAGCAGGGCGATGGTCGTCAGGCTCCGCTCGGTCGAGACGCCGGGGCGGTCGAGCTGCGCCACCAGCCCGCGGATTTCCTCCAGCGCGGCGGGGTCGGCGCGGACGAGGAGCGTGTTGCTGCGCGCATCGGCAGTGATCCGGGGCGCGGTCCCGGCGGTGGCGGTCGCTTCGGTCGCGACGATGCCCTGAATGGAGGCGGCGATCGTCTCCGCCTGTCCGAACTGGAGCGGGATGGTCACGGAGGAGGAGGAGGCGACATCCGGTTCGACCCGCTCCTCCCGGTCGAGCAGGGCGGCGAGGCTCTGGATGCGGTCGACGTTATCCGCCGAGTCCGTGACGATGATCGCATTGGGCTGGGCGATCGGCTGGATGGTGCCGAACTGCGCCAGCGTGGGGCGCAACGCCGCCGCCGCCGCCTCGGCCTGAAGCGTCGCGAGCGGGATGAGCCGTGTGACGAAATCGCTGCCCGCCGCCTGGCCCGACTGGTCGAGCGTCGCGCCACCCTGCACGATGGCCGCGACCGGGGCGACCCGCCACAGCGTCCCCGCCCGCATGGTCGCGAAGCCCTGACTGCGCAGCACGGTCTGGAACAGCCGCCAGACGCCGTCCGCATCGAGGCTCTCGCCGGAGATGACGGTCACGGTCCCCTGCACGCTGGGGTCGAGGACGAGGGTGCGCCCGGTGATATCCGACACCTGCTCGGCGAAGATGCGAAGCTCCGTATCGCGCAGGTTGATGACGAATTCCGACCCCGGCGGGTCCGACTGCGCGCGCGCGTCCGTCACCGGTAGGGACAGGCCCGCGAGGAGCAGGGCGAGGATCGCGATGACGCGCATGGAACGGTCCTTTACCGGAACGGAAACGACAGGACGATGTCCTGACCGCCCCTGATGATCTTGACCCGGGCGAACCCGGCCGCGATGACGCGCTCGAAGAGGCGGCGGTCGTTCTCGATGCTGCCGACCGTCTCGCCGTTGACCTCGGCGATGATGTCGCCGGTGCGCAGGCCCGCGCGGACGACCCCTTCGGACGGCGACGCCCCGACGCGATACCCCTCGGGTACGACCGATACCCCGAAGCGGTCAAGCACCGCCTTGGGGTTGATGGCGATGCGGCGGCGGTAGAGGTCGATCGTCTCGTCCACGCTGCGCGCGCCGGATGGCCCGGCGATGGCGGGGCGGGCGCGGATGGTGCCGGCTCCGGCGGCGGGGGCGCTGCCGGGGGCCGTGGCCATTGCGGTACCGCCGGGAATCGCGGGGGCGGGGGCGGGGGCGTCCCGCTCGTTCATCCACAGCGTCTCGCGCCGGTCGCCCTCGGACAGGATGACGCGGTTGGCGTGGATTTCGTCCAGCGTTGCGCGTGTCCCGACGCTCTCGCCGATGGCGAAGCGGGCGGCGTGGGTGCCGGGCAATGCGATGACCGCGACGGAGCGGGCGGGGACGGAGGCGACGAGGACGCCGCGCAGGCGCATCCCCGCGACGAGGGGCGTGAGCGGCACGACCGGGGCGGTTTCGACGGGCGCGGGAGGCGGGACGACGCGTCGCCCGAACGGCGCGAGGGTATGGACGGGGGAGAGGTCGGTTTCGCGCGGGACCGACGCCACCACGAGGCGGGGCGGGGCCGACGCGGCGGCGGGGGCGGCGTAGAGGCCCATCCCGTGCCACGTCGCCTGCGCCGCGCCATGGGCGACGAATCCGGTGACGCCGAGAACGAATGCGGTGAAGACGAGGCGCCCGATCATCGCGCGCCCTCCCGGTCCACGAAGCCGGTCAGGAGGGCGGCGCCGTCGCGGCCCGCATCGGTGGTGACGCTCAGGGTCGCCTCGACCAGCGCGGGGTCGTCGGTCTCGCGCAGGGTCTGCGACACGTCCCAGCGGCGGCCCAGCATGGTGACTTCGGTGATGCCCTCGCGCAGGGCGGCGGCCCCGATGGCGAGTTCGGCGAGGCGGTTCTCGGCCACCATCAGGGCGACGGCCCGCGTCTCCAGCGCGCCGATGCGCCGGGCATGCGCCTCGACCGCGCCGAGGATCGTGACCCCCGCGACACCGAGGACCACCAGCGCCACCAGCGCCTCGATCAGCGAGAAACCGGCGTCCCGCGACCTCATAGCGTGGCCCGTTCGGCACGGGCGTTCACCCCGTCGAACTCAACGCGCCACCGCGCGCCGCCCTCGCCCAGAATCAGCGTGAAGGCATCCCCGAAGGCTCCGCCGATGGCGTGCTCGCGGGTCGCATCCTCCCCGGCGAGGACGATGCCCCCCGCGATTTCCCTGCGCCCCGTCAGGCCCGGCGCATCCACGCCCGCAAAGGCGTATCCCGTCTCGTCCCATTCCAGCACGATCCGCCCGCCGGTCGTCAGCGCCTCGTTCGCCGCCAGATCGACCAGCCCGGCCAGCTTGCGCGCCTCCATCTCGACCGAGCGGCCCCCGCCTTCGGGGCGGATCGACAGCATGGCGAGGCTGGCCACCGCGCCGACGATGGAGAGGGAGACGAGGATCTCGACCAGCGTGACGCCCGCATCGGGGCGGCGGGCGGGTCTCGAAGGGGCGAAGGGGAGCGCGGCGGTCATTACCGGGGGTCCGTGTTCGACAGGTCGGCATCGACGCCCGTGCCGCCCGTGCGCCCGTCCGCGCCCAGCGACACCAGCTCGAACGCCCCGCTCCGGTCGGCGCGATAGCCGTAGGGCCGCCCCC
>ENA-ORXT01003392-ORXT01003392.1-marine-metagenome-genome-assembly--contig:-NODE-3392-length-17630-cov-4.314647_pt1 | contig 17630 bp, 18 predicted proteins | sample MGYA00237868_ERZ511482 | MGnify/ENA metagenome assembly ERZ511482 | reverse complement strand
TGCTTCTTTTCCTCATATTTTTCACTTTAATTCAGTCATAGTATCCAACAATACTCCTTCATTAAAACAAAAAATAAAAGAAAAATAACCTAGCCTAAATTACGCATTTATTTCGTACACATTCCTTAGCCACATTTTTTCCTTTTTCAAGAAACGATTCTATTGATATTAATATTCCTGAACTAAAACTTCTGTTGGGATATTCAGATTTCGATTTAAGCTGCGAATCATATCTAATGTTAGCTTTCGCTTCTTATTCATTATTTCACTAACTCTACTTTTGAACCCTAAGTACTCGACTAAATCTTTTTGCTTTATTCCCATTTGATCCATCCGAAATTTTATAGCCTCTATTGGATCTGGCAATCCTATTGGGAAATTTTCTTTTTCATATTGATCTATCAAAATAGATAAAATTTCTAACTCATCACCTTCTTTACTGCCTCGTTTTGAATCAAAAATTTCCTCTAATCTTTCAAGAGTCTTTTCGTAATCTTTTTCTGTTCTTATTGGTAGTATTCTCATATTGTATTTGCATCTATTTTGTCATATTCAGAATGAGTTCCTATAAATCTTATCCAACAAATCTGAAACTCCAAATTGAACTTAACGATTAATCTATAATGATTTCCCTTTATATTGAAAACTATTCTATTGCCTTTCAAAATACTTGCACTTGGGTAGTATTCTTTCAGTTCATTAAAACTTAACCACTCAGATTTTGCCATCTCACTATACCAAGACTTTAATTGTTCTTCACAATCATTGTGGATTTCCCAAAACTCTCTTAATGTTTTCTTTGCTATAACTCTCACTTCAACTTATTTAACGCAAACATACAAAAAAAGTTCCCAATATGGTAATTTGTGTGATTTCATTGTGGCTGACTCCTATTTATCAATAGCATCTCCCAAAAAAATCAATTCTAAATCATCCCTCTTGCCTTCAATTCCAAATATTTATTAATGGTATTGACAGTCAAGTCTTCGGGAGCAGTAAGGATGGTATGAATACCGTAGCGATTGAGTTCTTTGACAATGAGGCGTTTTTCGTAAGCCAGCTTTTCGGCAATTACTTTGTCGTAGATACCAACTAGGTTTTCGGCTCTTTCTTTGGTCATTTTATCCAGTTCGGTATTGTGAAAAAACACGACGACCAAGACGTGTCTACGGGCTATTTTACGGAGATAAGTCAATTGCCTTTTTAGACCCGATTGTGTTTCAAAATTGGTGTATAAAATAACGAGTGAACGGTTGTTTAATTTGGTGGTCAGCAGTGCATACAAACGCTCAAAATTGGATTCTAAGAAACCTGTTTTTTGGTTGTAGAGGGCTTCTTGAATGCGGCGCATTTGCATACCTACATTGTTGGCACGAACGACAGTGTTGATTTTTTTCTCGAAGGTGACCAAGCCAGCTTTGTCGCCTTTTTTTACAGCAATATTAGAAATGACTAGACTCGCATTGATGGCATAATCCAATAAAGTCATGCCCTCAAAAGGCATTTTCATAACCCGACCTTTGTCGATGATGCTATAAACCCTTTGTGCTTTTTCGTCTTGGAATTGATTGACCATCAATTGTCCTTTCCTGGCAGTCGCTTTCCAATTGACATTGCGGATGTCGTCGCCCTGAACATAGGTTTTGATTTGCTCGAACTCCATACTCTGTCCTATTCGGCGCATTTTTTTCATTCCATAATCGCTCAAACGATTGGAAAAAGCCAATAATTCGTATTTACGCATTTGTAAAAAAGAAGGATAAACGGGTAAGACAACAGGCTCTGCTACTCTGTATCTCCTAGCAAAAAAACGAATGGGCGAGCTGACAAAGGCATTGACATATCCAAAATCATATTCGCCTCGTTCAACAGGACGCAGATTGTATTTTATCCCTTTACTGTTTGCGGAAGCAATTTTGATGTTGTAATCGGTATCTCTTACTTGAAACTGAAACGGGACTTCATCTATGACCCGAACAGAAATGGGAAAGCGATAGAAATTCTCTAGATAAATCTCTATGGGGTTTTCATCGCCATTGGACAATTTATCGCCAGTCAAACGTCTTCCACGCAGACCTTTTTTTGCCCTAAACAAGAGAAAAATATCAACGATGGCTAAAACGATAAAAAACAATACAGCAATTTTAACCAAAGTAAATAAAACAGGAATAATATAGGCAAGAATGAATCCTATGCCCAAACCAAGTATGGCATAAAAAAATGTGTGGTTGATGTAAAAGTTTCTCATAGTGTCGTTTCGGTGGACTTGCTTTTTCAACCCAAATATACAAGAAAACAATGATTAAATTTTGAATGAATGTTGGAGTTTGTACTCTTTGAAAATTAAATAGCGTATCTTTCATTTAAAATTCACAACTTCTCCATTTTTTCATTCAAAATTCAATCATTCTATACTGTCCTATTCAAGATAAAATTTTAATTTTGTATTTTAGCAAAACACTCAGATAGTACTATGAAAAATACCTACGTTGCCATTATGGCTGGGGGAATTGGTTCTCGTTTTTGGCCCAAAAGCCGCATCAGCAATCCAAAGCAGTTTTTAGATGTTTTGGGGACAGGTCAGTCGTTGATTCAGATGACTTTTGAGCGATTTAGGCGTTTTTTACCTGCGGAACAAATTCTGGTGGTCACCAATGAAATGTATACGGGTGCGTGTCAAGAACATTTGCCCGAAATTCCTGCCGACAACATATTGGTGGAGCCTTTGAGACGCAATACGGCACCTTGTGTAGCCTATGTGGCGTGGAAAGTGGCACAGAAAAATCCTTATGCCAATTTGATCATTGCACCCTCGGATCACCTAATTTTATACCCCGATAAGTTTATAGAGACCTTAGAGAAAGGCCTTGAATTTACTGCTGGTGCCGATACATTGCTGACGCTGGGCATTCGCCCCACTCGACCCGATACAGGTTACGGCTACATTCAATACCACGAAGAGGTCATTCAAGAAGATATTTTTAGGGTAAAAACTTTTACCGAAAAACCCAATAAAGAGATTGCTGAGCATTTTATTAAAAGTGGAGATTACCTTTGGAATGCAGGTGTTTTCCTTTGGAATGTGCAGAGTGTTATTAAATCTTTTGAGCAATATTCGCCCGAAATTTCGTCTTTGTTTGAACAAGGTAAAAATGTTTATAATACGCCCGAAGAAGCCGATTTTATCGAAGACATTTATCCGCAATGTCCCAATGTTTCTATTGATGTGGCGATTATGGAAAAGGCACAAAACGTATATGTCCTACCAAGTTCGTTTGGCTGGTCTGATTTGGGTACTTGGACTTCTGTGTGGGATAAAGCAGAGAAGGATGAGCACAACAATAAGGTTTTGGGCGATGATGTGATGGTCTTTGATTCTAAAAACTCTTTGGTCATTGGCGAGTCTGGAAAACTGGTAATTGTTCAGGGAATGGAGGATTGTTGTGTGGTGGATACGCCTGATGCACTGCTTGTTTGTAAGTTGCACAATGAATCTACGCTAAAGAAAATTCATGGAGATATCAAACATTTGAAAGGAGAACAATTTTTGTAATCTTATGGTTTTATTTATAGTAAAACTTGTTTGATTTGCTCTTTTTATTTAAAAAAACCAATGACAGAAGACAGGAAAATAATCTTTTTCGATGGCTATTGTAGTTTGTGCAATGGTGTGGTGGATTTTGTGATTCGTACAAAAAAAGACGAGATAGATTTTTATTTTTCCTCTCTTCAATCTGACTTTGCAAAGGAGTTTTTAAATAAGTATGATAAAGACGCAAATGCACTAGAGACCTTTTATTTTTATGAGAATGGAGTGGTTCACGAAAAATCTACAGCTGCTTTAAAAGTTGCCAATCATTTGAAAGGTCCCATCAATTGGACTTCGTTTTTATTGGTGATTCCAGCTTTTATTAGAAATCCATTTTATTCGCTCATTGCAAAAAACAGGTATCGGCTGTTTGGTAAAAAAGATACGTGTAGAATGCCGACGGTAGAAGAACGTGCTATGTTTTTGGAGAGGAGTTAGTGTCTATGGCAAGTCTAAATGAAAATATGAAATGAAAATGAAAATGAAAAAATAAAATGAAAATGCATACCGTATGCTTTTGCCGTATTTTTCATTGTAAAATTTTCCAAGATTAAACAGGGGTACTATAATTTATCAAAAAAAAGAAATGAAATTATCAAAATTTAAAGAATTAATAAAGTCCGTCGAGGTCTTGCAATTTGCGTTACCCGATGGAACCTTTGTACCAAAACATTACCATGTCACCGAAGTTGGCTCTATTGATAAACGGTTTATTGATTGTGGAGGAACGCTTAGGGAAGAGCAAGCTGTCAACTTTCAGTTGTGGTTTTCTGACGATTACGACCACAGCTTAAAGCCGCAAAAATTATTAGATATTATTGCTTTATCGGAAGAAAAACTGGGGATTGAGGATTGGGAAATTGAGGTGGAATATCAGTCGGATACCATTGGTAAGTATGGCTTGGATTTCAATGGAGAACACTTCCTCTTGACGGTAAAAATGACCGATTGCTTGGCTTCTGACCAATGTATGACACCTGTTGCCAAACCGATGATAAATCTTGCGCAAGCAGTGGTTTCTTCTGGGGCTTGTACGCCTGATGGTGGGTGTTGTTAATAACATACCATAGACAAATGCAACTCATCAAAAGCAAAGGGCATTACAGCTGCTGTTTGCCCTACCTCTATTAACGCTTCCGCTGTAGTTGGACCAATAGCAACCACTCGCTCAATGGTGTGCAAATCGTTTTTTTGGACAAATGCCTCCACATTGAGTGGACTGGTAAAAACGGCAACGTCTGTCTTGGGAATTTCTTGATAATGAGGCGTGTTCTGATAAACAATTAGGTTCTCTATTTGTGTCTGTCCTTTTATGGCTTTTTGAATGCTCTGTTTAGAATACTGACCTTGTGGAAAGACTATGGTTTGGTTTTGGGCGATCAATAAAAAGGCTTGTGCCGTATCGTCAACACTGTGTGCCGAACCAACAAAATCGGCAAGCAAGCCAACGACTTCTTTTAGGTATTTAGCCGTCGCAGGCGCAATCGCTGCCAACTTTAATCCGTTGCCAACCGCTTCCGCTAATAGGTGCTTTTGTTCTTTGTTTTGGAGAAAAAACTGAATCCCTTTTTTACTCGAAAAAAAGACCCAATCCATTTTTGTTGGGAAAATATAAGGGATTTGTTCAAAGTGAATCAAAGAGGTTCCTTGCACTTGATGTCCCAATCGACTGAGTGCCGTATAAAAGTAGTTATCGGGTTTTAAATCACGACTTATAAAGATGGAACGAGTTGTTTTTTTTTAATCACCGACACCGCTTCCGCTATCAGTTCGTCTGCATTTGTTCCTTGTAAGGTAATTTTCGTCAATGGTGTTTCCATTGAATCGCTGTGAGAGACCCAGAGGTAAAACTGCGCTCCTTCTTTTTTACAATAAATACCAATTGGTTGCTGGCAACCGCCTTCTAATTGTTGTAAAATGCTTCGTTCGATTTTCACACAAGCCTCCACCGCAGTATCGTGTAACAAACCCAAAACAGAACGGGTTTTCTCATCTTGGGTGCGACATTGATAAGCAAGAACGCCTTGTGCTGGAGCTGGAACCATATGGGCTGGTGTAAACTCAAATGCATGAATTTTACCCAAGTTAATCTCTAAGCGATCAATACCTGCGGCAGCCAATACGACTGCGTCTACCTCCTGCCCTACTTTTGCAATCCGAGTAGGCACATTTCCACGAATGGGTACAATGGTTAAATCGGGTCGAAAATGAAGCAATTGACTGGCTCTACGAGGAGAAGAAGTCCCTACAACAGCATTTTGCTTGAGGTCAAATAGTTGTACGACATCTATACAATCTTGTGCAATCAACAAACGATCAAAAGGATTGGCACGATACGAATTGGCAACAATCGAAAGTTCTGGAACGTCCTCTGTTGGTAAATCTTTAAAAGAGTGTACCGCCAAATCGACTGTTCCATCTAACAAAGCAGCTTCCAATTCCTTGGTAAAAAACCCTTTTCCTTCCAACTTATCAAATGTTTGATGCTGAATAAGGTCTCCCTGCGTTTTTATAATGGTAATGGCTGTTTCGTAGCCTTCTTTTTCCAATAAATCTTTGGTAAAATATGCTTGCCAAAGTGCCAAACGGCTTCCTCTTGTTCCTATCTTAAGCATTTGTTATTCTTTTTTATTGTTGATTAAACCACCCTATAAATGTATTTCCAGGCTTCATATATACGCTTTCGCCCAAAGTATCCATAATCACACAGCGGCACTGTCCTTCCTCATTTCCTTCAACAAAATCAAAGGCAACCGCCCATTTCGATTGATTGTCGAACTGCTTGACACCGATGGCTTTTCCTTGTAGGGTATTTTGCCTAATGTCCATTAATTTCTCAATAGAAGTGGCGAACTCATCGGTTTCAAACAAAGCTTCCTCTAACTTAAGATCGGTCGGTGTGTTGGTATATCCTTGCCACCGAACAAAATCTTCTGCCAATTTTACAGCTTCCTCATTAGAAACACTTTTATTAGAAGTATTGTTTGTATTTACGGAAAGAGTGTCGGGATGTTTGGTTGCAGTCGTATTATTTTGATTTTGGCAAGAAAAAAGACCCAAAAATGAAATGGTTAAGAAACTATATAGGAGGATTTTCATCAAAAAAACGTTTAATAGAATAAAGTTTGTGTGTGTATTTGTGCAAACGTGCATCATAGATTCCTTTTTTGTCTATAGAATCAATGCGTACCCGCCCACTCGCATGAATGATTTGGTTGTTGTTTAATAAAATTCCAACATGACTGACGTTGTTCTTTGCATTCACAAAAAATGCCAAGTCTCCTGTTTTAGCCTTTGCAATATCTGAAATCAGCTCTCCACCCTCTTCTTGTTGATCCGCATCACGAGGCAATCTGATATTACTGAGTTTATATATCATTTGAGAAAAACCCGAACAATCTACCCCAAAAGGCGATCTTCCGCCCCAAAGATACGGTACATCTAAAAATTTAGAGGCTAAATTAACAATAAGCTCTGGATTGGGTTCTGTTTTGGTTAAGTCAATAACACTGCCGCTTATTCGAAATTTATCGTCAAAGAAGCTGAACTCTTTGTTGTCGAAAAAAGGCAAGGGTGAGCCAAAAAGCAGCATACGTTCTTTATAAACCGATTGAATGGCAATCACTTTTTCGGTTACATAAAAAACACTATTGGAGTTGATTTTAATAAAATTACGCTCGTCTATGGGCATGACGTCGGATTCGCTGACCCAACCTTTATAGCCATCATAAGAGCATTTTATCTTGTACCAATCCTCTTCTTTTCTAAGAATTTCAAAAGTTTCAGCAAATAGCAATTGAGAGACCATTTCTGATTTATGAGAAGGAATGGCTCTAAGGGGAACAGTAGATAAAAATCCCACTCCAAATTGGGGTTGTGTAAGTATGCTGGACAAGGGTTGAGTTGTTTTTATTCCAGGCTCCATTTTCTTGGGTCAATTAGTAATTGGAAAATACCTAAAGTAAAGAAGAACAAATAGTATTATTTTATTGCCAAATCAATTTAGATAAGCATTACCTATAGTTACTTCCTTTTGAGTATTGTTATGACGGCTCAAACACAATAGGTCATATAAAAATATTTCAAAAATAATGTTGTGTTTATAAAACAACATTATTTTAAAAATTGATCGGTATTATTTTGAAAGATGTTTTGCATCAACTGCACTTTAGTATGGCGATTTTGCCTGTTCTTTGTAAAAAGAAACCTTTTGATGTGAGGTGGTATGCGTCATATTATTTTAGAAGAAAATCATATCTCAAGTCTCACATCCAGAGTACGTACTCAATCCTTATCACTCCTGTCATTTCAACCAACATGGAGAAATCTAAAAAATGACTACCCATTATAGATTTCTCCACGTTGGTCGAAATGACAAGTAGTGTGTTTTTTGACGAATATTGAGTGCGTACCAGACACCTAATACTTTATCAACCAGGCGTCTGACTTTACCTCATTTCTGACCCGTTGCAACATTTCTTTTCCGGTAGATTCATTGTCCGCAAGATAAACACTGATGCGATAGGCTCCATTTTTCTGTACTGCTTTGGCATCGTATCCTTGACGAATTAATTTTCGACAATTTTTTTCAGCGTTACTCTTTTCATTAAAAACACCTGTAATGGCGTAGTAACCCGATGGCACATCTGAGGCAGAAGTAAAGGTGACGCTTTCATTAGAAGAAGGCAAATCATATTTGGGTGTTTCGGTCTTTACCGTTTCCGAACTATAATCGGTTGTTTCTGTCACTTGATCATTATTGTTCACCTCTTCTGTTGTATTTGTTGTAGAAGCGGTGGTTTCTGTTTCCTCTGTCGTAGTTGTATTGTCTACATACTCTACTACTTCCGCTTCATCACTAGACTCTATATCTGTACCTATAACCGAAGTTCCAGTTTTATTGTTCGCATTTTCATTGTCAACTACTTCATTGGTTGTAGCTGTTGTTTCCGAAGCAATATCTACTGGATTGGCATTGTTACTCTTTTTGATTTGGAAAACCATTATAATCAATGCACCCAATAAAAACAGCGGAACCAACCAACCAAGAATACCCAATGATTTTTTTGTTTCTGGAGCAGGAGCTGGTAATTCAGGCTTTAAGTCTTTCACCCCTAATTTTTCTTCTAAGACTTCTGTAACCGTCTTTTTACCTTTTACAGGTTCGTTGTAATCTGGCTCTGGTTTCTCTTGGAAACTAGCAACTGGTTCAGCTTTGGGTGGTAATTGAACTGGGGGAGGTGTAACCTTTGGGGGTTCTGCCTCTGCCACATTAACAGATTTTACTTCATTGATATTTCTTACACCATTTTGGCTAACAGCACTTTCTGTATAAGGCTCTAAAATCGTTTCGTGTGGCGAAACGACAGACTCTGGCTTAAACTCTATTGGTTCTGTATGTTGTGATTTTTTAGGAAGCGGAGTTGCAGTCAGACCATAAGTAGCCAAGTTAAAATTGGCTTGAGGATCGGGAATAAAACGAACATCGTCTTGGTTTCCTTCAATAAAAGTACCGACACCATCAATGGTATAGCCAAAATTGTGTTTGACTTCTGCTTTTATTGCCTCAACAAAATCATTGATTTTATACTTCGCCTGATCAAATGTTATATTCTCTTTTTGTTGAATATAAGTCAGTAAGTGATTGACTTCACCTTCTATTTCGTCTGTAAAACGAATCGCTTTTCTCGGAGGTTCTATGGTATTTGCCTCTTGATTGATTCTAGAAGGTGTTTCATAAGTTTTAAAAGTCCCCAATCTTTCGACAGGAACGACATCAACTTTGTAAAGCAATTCTTTAATGTACTGATTGATATTCATACTATTTATTTAGTAGCCGATTCTATGCTAAAAACGATATTGAATCCCCCCAATGGCATTCAGTCCGTAACGTGGATAGTTCAAAAACCTAGCCGTTTTTCTATTTAACAGATTATTGCCGTCTAAAAACATTGCGAATTTTTCACCAAACCAATATTGGGCACCAATATTCCAATCTAGAATTGCGTCTAAATTGACTACTGTCCCGTCTATGGCTCGTGCTTCTACTCCACTATATACGATAAAATCTGTTCTAAGTTTCAACTTAGGAATGGGCTCCCAAGTTCCACTTAAATTGAATTCTATGGGAGCAATGTGCCAAACACCTTCCGTTTCATCTTCTGCCGAAAATCCTAAATACTGAAAAGAGGCCGAGATGCTGTTTTGCTCGTTAAAGATGTAACTTAAACTGGCTACACCTCCGAGTGTTGTTAACATACTGTCATAAATGATGGTAAACTGAGCAGGATCTACCGCCATATTAATAAAAAGGGGTTGCTTGTCTGTAATATATTGTCCTCCTTTTAGGTCAAACATAAAGTTGGAACCCACATTACCCGAAAATCCAACAAAGCGACTTTCTTTAACTGAATTCAAATAAAAAGGGGTTTGTCTCAAAAAAGGATTTTGTTCCGTCATATTACGGGCATTGTTTTTAATCACTTCCTTGTTCCAACCACCATAAAGAGTCAGTTGTTTTTCTATTAAATGAACCGCAAATTGCAAGTCGGGATATGGTAAAAAGTCATTTTGATCGACTCCTAGGTTGACCCCCAATCTCAATTTACCCCAAGGCTGTGTAATACCTACATAAGGGACGGCATTGAGCGCAAATGTCTCCAAAGAATTTTCACCTTGTTTCAGACTGTCTTCATAGGTTGTAAAGTTGGCATCACTGTCTATTCCCACCAACCAACGATTGTCAAATCGCTTTTCCAAATCCAAACGATAGCCAACTTGATTTTCTTTGGTATTCCAATTGGTATTAAAAAAATGATAATCCAGTCCAAATTTATAAAAAACATTGGCGTTGTTTTCTTCGGCACTTCCTAATTCCACACTTATGGGAATGGTCAATGTATTGATTTTAACATCCTCGTCCAAAGGATAGTTTGTCGAATCTGTCCAATCATATCCATAATAAAAATACTGGTCATACTCTCCTGCAAGCGATACATTCAAATAATTTTTACCAAAATAAAAATTCCCAAATGCCTTCCCCAAATTATTCATAAAATCTTGCTGATAATTTTCGGGAACCCTCGAAGAAAGATGCTGCAACTGCAAACCCAAACTATTTTCCGAAGGACGACCTGTACTAACAGAAAAATCAATCAACGGTGTATTATAATTTCCATAACCCGCTTTAAGCCAAGCATTGTACAGACTTTCTGGTCTTTTCTTCTTTAAAGCGAGCGGTTTCAATCCAGGTGGCTCAAAAGTCAAGCTCAAAAAACGGTTGGGAACTTGGTAGTCATTGAATACCGGATTGCTTGCATTGTTCGACTGCGCCACTTCCTGCTCTTTAAGATCGGGAACCAACTTGATTTTCTTGGCATCTGCCAAAATGGGTTCATACAGCTTGACCACCTCAATGACTTCGTTCTGAATCACGTCGGTCTGGTCAAAACCATCGGTCAATAAGGTATCTTGTGCTGTTGCACTTACCCAAACACCCATAAATAAAAGAAGAAGAAGAAATCGGTTTTTCATAAAACAACTTAATTTTCAAAAATCTAATCTTACAAAGATACAACAACACATACAACGCCATACCTTTTAAGTAAATTTTAGTAGAGGAGGGAATAATTCATGGGAGTTGGTATTTGATATTTTGATTTTAATTTTAATTTTAATTTTAATTTTAATTTTGATTTTAATTTTGATTAGATAATCCATTTATTTTGCGCTCTTTATCACTTAATTCATTGGAATGTTTTAACTTACGTTTTAAAAAAGGTTGCCCCATGAATAACCGACAAGAAGAAATACTCAATCAATTGGACAAGCCGGAAGTCCGCATTTTCGATGAAAACTCTGTTGAATTTTTAGAGAAAAAGAAGAAGGCACTCTATAAACTAATGGCGATTTCTTCGGGTATAGATTTGGTCATGTCGGTTCCTGAAGCAGTCACTATGTTGGGTTCTTTTGGAGGCTCTATTATCATTGAGGAAATCATTGAGTATTTTATCTCTGAGTCCATTAATAAATTCAACATTGATACCGATATCCGAACATCGGATCGAATCACTGGTTTTATTCCCATTCCCGGTTTTACTGCTTTGACCATACGTTGTTTTAAAGAGTTGAGGAAAATCAATAAAAAGTTAAAAAAACTAGAAGCTAGAAAATAAAATCAACGTATTTTGCCTTTACATTGTTAAGATCCCCTCGAACAACTGTTCATTTCATTAAAACTACTTATGCGTTTTTCCGATTTATTTCATCGTATTAATAAAATTTCTATTTTATCTCCAAGTCATTCAAATGCTTTATTGCTGTGTGGACTATGTTTGGGAATGTTGGCTTTTGGTGCTTGTGGTGAACCTTCACCAACTTCTGCTATAGAAAAACAACAAGAAGAAAATCCTTTTTTCGTTTGCGATATGCTGTCCAATAAAATTCATTCGATTGGGTTTGTGATGAAAATCAACAACCGAAAGCCTCAAGTGATTCGGGATGAAACCTTGGATTTTTACCAAGCCAATGATTATCAAGTCGCATGGGACCAATCAAATGCCGAACAGGTTTTGGACTTACTGTATAAATCCAATGAACACGGTTTTGAACCTTCTAATTATAGAGCAGTGGAAATTGATACGCTTATTCGTGAAATATTTGTGGATAAAAAATACAGTGGTGAAGAAGCATTGCTCCGCCAATTGGACTTGGACATCATACTGACCGCTTCCGCTTTATCATATATTACCGATGTTTCTTATGGCCGTTATTCGCACAAGTGGGATTTAAAAAACAAAACAACCGATTTGAGCCAAAAGCTAATTGATGCTTTTCACAGTGAAAGTTTGGGTGAAGCAGTTGCTGGCGTGGTTGCTCGTCCTGGTTCTTATAAGGGTTTGGCAAGCGCTTTAAAACACTATCGACAAATAGCTGAAAATGGTGGTTTGCAAAAAGTGGAAGCAGGGACTTTGTCCTCAAAGAAAGAAACAAAATCTTCTAAACAATTGGCAAAATTACTCAAACAAACCCAAGATTATGATGAAGAGAATGCCAGTGGATCGTTTACACCAGCCTTAAAAGAAGCCTTACATAAATTTCAGGAAAGGAATGGATTGGTCGCTTCTAATTCGTTGAACAAATCGACTTTAAAGGCTTTAAATAGACCTATAGATGAAATCATTTCGTTGCTTACATTGAATATGGATCGCCACCGCTGGTTGCCCGATGAATTGGGTGAAAAATATGTGTTTGTCAATATTCCAGATTTTAAAGTAGACATTGTAGAAAAGGAAAAATCCATTTTAGATATGCGGGTGGTCGTCGGTGATGTCACCTCTCCTACTCCTGTTTTTACCGAAGACATGACGCATGTGGTTTTTAGCCCAGTCTGGAACATTCCCACCAGTATTTCACACGAACAAATATTGGATTACCTCCACCACAATCCTGGGTTTATTTATGTAAGCGATGTCGAAGTGTACCACAAAGGCGAAAAAATCACTGATCCTTATGCGGTTGATTGGAAAGAAGCCCAAAACAATCGAAGAGACTATTCTTTTAAGCAAAAACCAACCAATCAGAATGCCTTGGGCGATGTCAAATTTATGTTTCCCAACAAACATGCCGTGTATTTACATGATACGCCTTCTAAGGATGCTTTTTACCAAAGATACAGGGCAGAAAGTGCCGGTTGCGTTCGGGTAGAAAAACCTGCTGAAATGGCAGTTGCCTTGTTGGAAGATAAAGGTTGGAGTTTGGGCGGTGTCCAAAAAGCAATGAATGGTACCAAGCAGAAATACACTTATTTGTCTAAGCCCGTTCCTGTTTATCTGTATTACTTTACGGCTTGGGTCGATGAAAGTGGTACGCTCCAATTCCGCTCCGATGTATATGGTCAGGATAGAAGGCAGTTGAAAACGTTGGAGACTTCTTAAGAGGGAGTTTAGGAGTTTAGGAGTTTGTTGACTATCTTCAATACCGATATTGATATACATAATTGGAATCGGTACTAAATACCTCAATGACCACTTCGGGAAAGTTGGTGTGTCTAATAGAATTGACGTCGAAGGAGTGGGTTTCTTCAATGCGGGCTTCGCAAAGATCGTAGTTGCTGTTGTGGACTAGGTATAAAACTGTTTTTACAGATTTGATCTCATTATTCAAAATATTTTCATAGCTTTTATCCCACCACAAATCAAAATCGTGCTCTTCACATCCACCAGAATAGGTCACTTCAAAATTTATACAACTGCCTATCATATAAATGGAATCAATTCCATAAGGATTATTTGATTGATAGTGGTCTTCAGCATTTCCAATAGACAATTCGGGACATTCTCCTAAAATACCATTTTCCAAACTATCTCCATCAGTTGAACAGCCAACATAAGTGTAGGCAAAAATAAGTAAGAAGAATATTTGTAAGTAATTTTTCATTTCAAAGATTGTACTCATAAATCGTAATTAGCTGCTACAAAGTTGCCTAGGAATACAAATTTAACCATTTTTGATGAAGATTGTGTGAAAATTGAAATTTTGGAAACTACGTCTTATAAAACATACCTTAATGGCTATGTTAGGCGCATACAACATCCACAGTATGCTCAGTAAAGAAGCAAGCGTAGTAAAAATGGGATAAGTTTGAGGTGGTTGAAGAAAAAAGTCAAAGTAAGTAGAAAAGCGGTAAGTGATGATTAATTATTGAAATTGACTTCCGACGAATTGTTTTCGTTCAATAATTCTGTTTTAACGATCCAAGTAACTTCGGCTCGTTCCTGCATACCCATTTTCCGATGGGTTTCTATTCTTAGGTGAAGTGGAGAAGCACAATAATCACAGACACCATCGACAATAATGTCTTTTTCGTCCTTATTTAAAAAAATGCCATAATTAATAATTTTCGCAAGATGGTTGTACCGACAGGTACAGTAGGTCTTTCGTAAAGAAGCGTGAAAATATCGGAAACATTTTCCCAAAATAAAGTTCACATCTTCTAAATCAATAGTAATAAGCGTTTTAGCTGCCATACCAATGTTTTTGAGTTGAGGGTTAAGTGTGATTAAATTTAGTTCATTTTTTTTGTATTTCTGATATTTTGATAAAAAAATTTAACCAAAAAGTAAAAAAACTAATTATTTTCCAAATCTGCACCTAGATTTCACGTATTAATCAATATTAATACTGTATTTTTAATCGTTGTCCGTAAATTGGACAACTATTTTTTGATTATTTCTAAATATTTTACCTAAAACAACTAAGTATAATGGGCGTACAGAATGTCGTTCTTCCAAAAACTAAAAAAGACGAGCAAGAGTTTGTAAAATATCTTTTGAGGGATACACAAGCATTGGAAAAAATGCTGATGGAGCAATTATTTGAAACGGATACCATTCGAATAGGTGCCGAGCAAGAGTTTAATCTGATTGACGATCACTATAAACCGTCCTGTACCAATTTAGAGGTATTGGAAAAACTAAAGAATCCACTGTTTACCACAGAGTTGGCAAGGTTTAACATGGAATGTAACATTGATCCTGTAGAATTTAAAGGAAAATGTTTGAGCAAAGTCGAAAAACAAATCATTCAACTACTCGGTAAAGCGAGGAAAGTTGCTCAGGGTTTTGGCGACGATATTATTCTAACAGGAATTTTACCGACCATCCGAAAATCGGATGTCAACTTAGACAATATTACGCCTGTTCCCAGGTACGATGCGTTGATGAATGCCATTCTTAAGATGAGAAACGAAGGAAGTATGTCGTTGAACATTGAGGGCGTAGATGAGATGAGGACCAAACACAGCTCTCCAATGGTTGAATCGTCCAACACTGGTTTTCAAGTCCACTTACAAGTAAAACCCGATGAATTTGCTGCTCGCTACAACATTGCGCAAGCCATTTGCGGTCCAGCACTTGCTATGGCGGTCAACTCTCCCCTACTTTTTGGTAAAAGACTGTGGCACGAAACCCGTATAGCTTTGTTTCAACAAGCAGTTGATACTCGAACGGCGCACATTCATTTAAGAGACAGAAGCCCAAGGGTTATGTTTGGAAACAAATGGGTAACAAAATCTATTTTAGAAATTTACAAAGAGGACATTATGCGTTTTAGGGTGCTATTGAGTGCCACCGATTACGAAGATTCTCTTAAAACAGTTATAGATGGTGGTATTCCTTCGCTCTTTGCTTTGTTGGTTCACAATTCTACTGTCTATCGCTGGAATCGTCCTTGCTATGGAGTAGCAGGTGGAGTGGCACACCTCAGAATAGAAAACAGAGTACTGCCAGCAGGACCAACAGTGGTCGATGAAATGGCGAATGCAGCACTTTGGTTGGGGCTCTTAAATGGTATGGGAGACCATTATCCAGACATCACACAAAGGATGGAATTCGACGATGCCAAAGACAATTTCTTTAAAGCTTGTCGACAAGGGATGGACACTTCTTTTACTTGGGTTGATGAGCGAAAAATCAGTGCAAAAGAATTGATGCTGAAAGAACTTATACCGATTGCCAAAGAAGGTTTGTTGAAAAACAAGGTAGACAAAGATGACGTAAATCGTTATTTTGAAATATTAGAAGAACGGGCTTCTACTGGAAAAACAGGTGCCTCATGGATGTTGAACTCTTATAATAAAATTGCTAAAAAACACTCTAAAGACGAAGCCATTTTGGCTGTAACTGCTTGTACTTTACAGCATCAAAAAACAGAAATGCCTGCGCATACTTGGCCGCTTGCCTCTGTTGAAAATTTGGAAGGATCTGAGTACACCACACTTACCGTAGAATCTTTTATGACAACAGATTTGTTGACTGTATTCAAAGACGATATATTAGATCTTGCGGCTGAAATGATGAACACCCAAAGACTCCGATACATTCCTGTTGAAGATGAAGATGGTTGCTTGGTTGGATTACTGACTTCAAGCTTGTTGATGCGACACTACAACCGAAACTACTTTTGGGATTCAAAGGATACGCCTTTGGTCAAAGATGTAATGATTTCCAACCCTCTGACGATTACTGGATCAGAACCCATTCGTGCTGCACTAGAATTAATGCAAGAGAACAACATTGGGAGTTTGCCAGTGGTTGAAGGAGATGATAGAACGTTAATGGGTATTATTATGGAGCAAGATTTCTTAAAAATTACTGGTCGGTTGTTGAAGCAGAAACAGAAGCATAATAAAAAGAAGAAGTAGGTTGATTAGATGTGATACTTTTGTGTTATTGGATAATTGAATAAAAAAACACTGATTAATGACTCATAATAATGGTCTTTAATCAGTGTTTTTGTTTGATACGTTTATAAGGGTTTGAATCTAAATAGCATTCAGTTACCCTTTCTTTCCGACACCTACAAGTTTTTCTAAGCCCCCTTGAAGTACCGAAATAACGACTCCCAATAAGATTGCCCATCCGAGACCGTTCATCCAGCCTGTGATAACAAAGCCATCTACAAAATAGTCGGTGAGCATCAACATAAGGGCATTGACGACCAAAGAAAATAAGCCGAGGGTAATCCAGCGAAAAGGAGTTGTTAAAAAGTTTACAATGGGGCGAATGAGGGCGTTGACCAATGCCAAAACGCCTGCCGCAATTAAAGCAGATACAAAGTCTGCTATTTGTACATTTTCGGGCAATACCAAAGAGGCAACATAAATAGCTGCCGCACTAATAAGGAGCCCAATAATGAGTGATTTCATAGAATTTTTTTTTAAATAATGAGATGCGTTAATTTATCTTTCCAATTCTTTTAAAGAGCTTTTACGCCCCAAAAGGTTTTCTGCAACACCAGCAAAGAATGAAATGATTATTCCCAATATTCCTCCCCAAACGAAATTCATAATAAGACCACCTCTTAAATCAAATGAGGACAACAGCCAAGCTGTGACCACTATTAGAATGGTGTTTATGATAAAAGAAACACCCACAAAAGCGCCAGTATTCACAGACCCAAACATATTGTTGAGCATAGGACGGACAAAAATATTACCTGCCGTTAATAAAGCAGCTCCCAATAAGGCACCTAATATGCTGAT
>ENA-ORXT01003391-ORXT01003391.1-marine-metagenome-genome-assembly--contig:-NODE-3391-length-17639-cov-4.086607_pt1 | contig 17639 bp, 16 predicted proteins | sample MGYA00237868_ERZ511482 | MGnify/ENA metagenome assembly ERZ511482 | reverse complement strand
CCGTCCACTTGGGGCGTACGACCGTTCAGGGCTCCTCATCACACCGTGTCGGGGATCGCGCTGGTGGGCGGTGGTTGTCGGGTTCCAGATTTAATGCGACTCAATCGAATATTGTGCGAGCCTGTACCGGTGCCCACTTCCGTGTCCGGTCGGCGTCATGTCTCTGGCGGTGCCCTTTCCGTGCGAGTTCGAGCCGATCCGGCGCACGCTCGCCATCGACACCGGATTGCTCGCGACTGACGCGAACGGCGATCCGCTCGAATGGGTGACGTCGGCGTACCACGGGTTCGTCCGGAACACCGAGGCGCCTTCCCAGACGAACGCGAAGATCGCCTTCCGCCGCCTTGGTGACGGCGAGGTCCACGAGGAAGTGCTTCGCACGCTACCGGCTGCCGCGGTCGGCCTGATGCCGATCGGCTCGGTGTGGCGGGAGAACCACTCCGACCGCCAAGCCGTCTTCGAGACCCAGGAGTTCGACGTCGATTACGATCCCGGGAAGTGGAGCTTCAATTCCTTCTCCGCCGCGGACTCCAGGTTGCCCTACCCGCGCAAGTACCCTAGCTCCTACGACAGCGCTGACCGCATCCATTACCTCGAGCTGAACCTCCGGGGGACGGACCGGCTCGTGATCCCGTGCGCCGAGTACTTCACGCGGATGTACGGCGTGTCGCACTACCTTCGACAGGTGCTTCTCGGGTACCCCTGGGTAGCAGAAGGGGACCCCTCGAACAGGCTCTACGGCGAGCTTCGGGTGCCGACCGAGCCGAACGCGTGGGCCGTCCGGCTACGTCCGCGGCTCGACGATCGCGACGCCATCTTCCTCGCGCACGCGAAGTACGATCCGTTCACGACTCAGTCGGCGAAGAGCGCGTACGCCCAGCTGGAAAGCGGCTTCAAGTCCGACGATCCGGATACGCCGATCACCATCGAGATCGGCCCCTGGCATCGGGGCAAGGCGAAGCTCGAGGTACAGGGCTTCTCGTTCGATGACCGGCGCTCGTTTCTCGGTCTACGGATTGTCGGTTGCAGCATTCCGGATGGTGCACCGATCCATGTCGATCGTGACAACTCGAACCTCGCCGAACGCGCGGCGGCGGCCGAGAACGGCGGCAAGGCGTGGCGCTCTTCCCGGTCGAAGGCGACACCGTCGTCCGAGCTGACGGGGAAGGACGAGCCCGACCACGGCAGCGCGATCATCGACGTCGCCGCGCCGCACATGACGATCATGGGGTCGGACAGGCCCCTGACCAAGATCGTTGTCGAGCAAGCCGAGGGCTCGGCCGGCGCCCCACGCCAGGGAGGGGAATCGGACGACACGGTATCCAGTGGAGAGGCGCACGGTGCCGACAAGGGAGTGAGCCACGCGTCGATCAGTACGCCACGCCTGCTGGGGGCGGGCGACATCGTCGACATGATGTGGAAGGCGGCCCTGTCCCTCCACGAACGCTTCCCGGCGTTTGTCTCGAAGGTCGAGTGGTACACCGTCGACGATCGTTACCGGACCGATCCCGAGCCGCGACTGATCGCCGTGCCCGAGTTCGAGCGCGACGCTGGCGGCGTCTCCTCGATACCCCCCTCGATCCGTGCCTGGCCGTACCTGAACGTCGCGGAGCGGACGCCGCGCGGCGTGCTGGTGATGCGACTCACCGTTCTCGGTCAGTCGATCCACATGATCGAGATCCAGCGGCGACGAACCGCGCCTGCGGAGGAGGGTACGACAGCGACAAAGCGCGAGGCGTTCTGCGGACTCGCCGTTCGCTTCGATGACGACGACGATTTACCCGAATGGCTCTCGGAGTTCCTGACCGTGCTGCGGTACCGGAAGGGGATCGTCCACCGTACGCTCGAGCTCGTCGGCGATCCGGGGTACGCGAAGTGGTATCCGCACCGTCTTACGGAGGACGAATACGTGCCGGGCGAGCGAGCTCTGCTGAACGGCCTTCGACACCACGACCTACGACTGCCTCCTAGATCGCAAGAGCGGTAGCGATGGCCGGTGGAGACGCTCCGATCGTGCCGACTCGTCTCCGCGGCGCGCACGCCGAGCTCGCCTCCAGCGCGGGCTGGCGATCGACTTCGTGGATTCCGTCTTCAAGTTGATTCGGCAACAGGTCGCCAAGGGAACTGGCAAAGCATGGAGGAGAGTCGAGTTATGGCTGATCGTGGTGAAGGAGATCTACTCGTTTTTGGTGAGGCGGCGACACGCGAGCACCCGGTCCTGCTCTTCGTCGGGCGTGAGCCGAACAACGCGCTCGGGAAATGCCACGCGGTCCACCGATACGGCGACAGCTGGACCGCTGCCGGAAGCGGGTTCTCCTGCAGTTTCTGGAACACCGCGCATGGGCTCTGCGCCGGCACCATCGGTCGATCAGCCAGGAGTCTCAAGGCGGCATGCGTCGCGGCCGGTACCGGGCCAATCGCGTTCGCCGACCTGTCGCCGGTTGCGCTCGATGGTTCGTACACGAGTGCGAAGAAGCGTCGTCTTCGAGAAGATGTCGAGCGAGATGTGATCGGCGCACACGTCGACAGGCTGTTCTCGCATTCGATGATTCGGAAGCGGGTGTCGCTGGTGGTCGCGAGCGGCCTCCACGGGTGCGGTCTCGATCACGGCGTACCGTGTCTGGATGCGATCTGTCACGAGCTCGGGCTACCGATTCGACACATTCACTCGCTGAGCTCTACCCAGGCCGCTCACACGCACGCCGCACGACAGGCTCAACTCGGGGAGGACGTCGACCAAGTCCGCGCTGTCGTGACAGGCTTTCTCGGACACAGGGAGCAGGCCGCGTGAGCCGAGCCGACTACATTGCCGATCCCGATGTCCGGCAGTTCGTCGCATGGCTCGCGGCGTCGCTGGACGGACCGGCCTTCGCGCACGCGTACTACGATCGCCGACATCGTGCGAACTGGCAATGTGGAAGCCTTCCCGATGCCGCCACAAGCTATCGGTGGTCCTTCCGTGTGACATTGCCCACCGGCGAGATGCGGAACGGCAGGACGCTGTACGCCAACGGTGAGACACTGATGCTGCTCTCCGATGGACTGCGCGCTGCGGTCGTTGACGGCGACGACGATCGATGCGTGACCTGGGGTGCCGCCGTGTTGAAGTGGGGTGGAGTGACGAGGCACAACGCGTCATGGCTCGAGCGGAACCGATGCGGCCTCGCCGAACACCTCGGTGGTGTCTCCGCGCTGCTGAGCGATCCGAACATCGATGAAAACGCGTTGCAGGCGGTTGACCGCTTCAATGCCGGTATGACCAAGATCTACTCCGTACTCGCGGATGACGTTCTGATCTACGACTCGAGAGTCGCCGCGGCGCTGGGATGGCTGATCCGTCAGCATTGCGAAAGCCGTGAGCTTGACGCCGTGCCGGCGCCCTTGCGCTTTCCCTGGATGGGTGGCCGGGGGGATGCGGGACGACGTGACCCCGGTGTCGGAACGCTGCGATTCCCTCGCCGGCGCAGCGATGCGCATCACGCGTGTGCGAATCTACAGGCGAGCTGGTTGCTCGAGGAGGTACTGGACACCAACCCCCATACCGCGTTCAGCGGTCCAGATTTTCAGGACGCTGCAACGCCTCTGCGCGCACTCGAAGCCGCTCTGTTCATGGTGGGCTACAACGTTCATGCGGAGCGGCCCGCCTACCTCGTGGCAGCCTGATCATCGCCAGTCACTGCGATCAGCAGGACAAGTAGTCCGGACTATCGTCGGCCTCTGAGCGATCACTTGCCGACTGGAACCTCATGTGCATCGGTCTTGGAAGATACTGGTAGCGAGCCAGATGAGAGATCCGACCCAGCACCGAGCTCTCGAGACTTTTCACTTCCTCATTGTTGATCTCTACGAGGAGCTCGAGTAGCGCCCTGTGCTCTTCCTCCGTACGCTCCCTGCCGAGATCCTCGCGGATCAGGCGTTCTTCTTCTTCGGTCATCATCGCGGGAGCATGCTCGAACGCGAAGCCGATGGAGACTTCCACCGCCACGAATCGGGCGGAATGACGACGCTCATGACGGCTCCGTGGGGGACGAGCGAGACCGGGCATCCTCGCCGCCAAGTTGCCACTCCACGATCACCAGCACCGAGACGGCTCCGAAGACGACGCCGGTCGTTCCCCCGCCAGCTACATCGACATTCATCGGCGTTGCTGAGTGAAACGTCCACCCTCGCTCCAGCAGCTCGTTGAGGGGCGCCGGATCGACGATCAACTCGCTACCGTATCCGGACGCACCGAGCACAACGGCCTTCTGTGGGAACGGTCGCCGAGCTTCAGCGTCGTCCATATCCGCCTGTTCTCCATTCATCACGATCTCCTGTTGGCACGTATCAAGTCGCCGCTCCGAGTCGACGACAGGACGGTGCAAGTGGAACGATAGCAGCATGCCGTCGTTCCCGAGAAGTTCGTAACCGGCACTTGACTATGTGACGTGATCGTCCCCGACGCCCGACTCGATCGACGACACTTGTCGAAGGTACATCGACGTGCCGGAACAGGGTTGCCGTACGGCTTCCCACCGACAAGGAGTCCATCCTATGCTTGCTCTTACTCGACGCGCCGACGAGGCGATTCTGATCGGCGATGACATCGTCGTCACCGTGCTCGGCCTCAAGGGCGGTCAGGTACGTCTCGGCATCGAAGCGCCGCCGAACGTGAAGATCCTGCGCGACGAGATCGCCTGGGAGCTCGAGGACGCGATGGACGAGCGCGTCGCCGAACCCGATTCGGCTTGACCGCGACATCGTCCACGTCGACCTCGGTTCACCATGAAGCCATAGCTGGCGGAGCCGTTTAGCCGATGAGCCCACGTTCCGCGTTCTGGAATCGTCCTGTCGTCGTGACTTCCGCGGCGATCGGAGGATTGATCGTGTTCATCGCGCTCTCCATCTTCATTGGTTATCGTCTGGCGGAGCGTGCGGAGGTCAAGAATCGCGCAGCACGAGAGGATTGTTCATGGACACCGTGCCGGGTTCAAGTTCGTGTGTTCGGCATGAGCCGATGAGGCCCAACGAACCCCACGTGCACTTTTCCGGAGGCGCCGCGCGTGTCGTCGTGGAAGTAGACGCGCGGGATGTTGTCTCCTCCGCCCTCGGAGATCTTCAGGTGCGCGACCATCTCGATCTGCCCGCTTGGCTTGACCTTGCGATCGACGGGTAGCTTTCGAGTCTCGGCGATCTTACCGCTCGTGCGGACTGTCTGCCCTTCGGCCATTGCGACCTTCTTCCTCGTTGCCGGCCAAGCGTGCGGATCGCCCGATCGCTTGCACCAATCGATGAACCCGCCCTTCGATGATGCCGGTCGTCTGGCATACGCCTCGAACGCATAGAATCCGTCCAGAAGGCGCGTTCCCCAGACGGGGCCAGGGCGCGCGCGATCGAGTCGCTCGATGTCGCAACAAGCCGCCTCGGGCAGAGCGACAAGTGGAAGATGCTGGCGACAGAAGGCGATGGCACGACTTGGCAGGATCGGTTTGTCGGGGCGCGTAGGGAATGGTACGGCACCACCGTCAGTCCGTTCGGCTCGTTCGCGCTCGACACGCTCGAACTGGCCGACGAGACGCTGCTGTTCGCTGCCGAGTCGCTGGTTGTCGAGCAACAGACCCTCGTAGTCGAGCGTCAAATCCATGAGCTGAGACTCGTGCTCGCCAATGCGTTCGGTGAGGGTGGCGTTCTCAACAACGAGCGCCGCGGACGATCCGTCACTCCCCGGGTGCGATTCCTTGTTCATACGCTGGAGTCCAGCCCGAAGCCGTCATGCCAGATGTCCTCGCCCTCGCCATCGTAGTAGCCATCGACGACGACCGACGACTGGTGGTAGTCGACCGCGCCGTTGGCATCCGGTCCGACGGGATGATGGACGCCATCAAGCCAGATGTGTACGGGTCGCCAGAATGCGACGTGACGCAGAAGCTCGTGAACGCTTTCCGGGGTGTTCGGTGCGGAGTCGTCGGCGGATTCGAGATGGAAGAAGCACAGGCTGAACAAGTCGTTCTCGTGGATATCGCGCGTGACTTCATCGGGCTCCGTTTCCCGAAACGGGCGTCCGGCGGCGTCCCTCTCGTCGATCGAGTTGCGGATGTGCTCGAACAGACTGTCATTACAGTGGAAGCTCAATCCGCTCTCTTCGACGAACCCCGCTTCGGACAGATTCGACCCCTCCAGCTCCTTCATCTCGAAAGCGACGACGCACCCACTCTCGAACAGCCGACGTGTACGCTCCCAACGGGACACGCCGTCGGCAACCTGCTTCCAGTTGTCGAACCGGTGCAGTTTGGCGACCGCGTCGAGCGCCGTGCGATGCCCGCAACAATGCTCGCGCTTGTGGCGACGAGCCTGCTTGGCGAGAAAGGTTCTCGTTTCGGGTGGGACGTGGTGGGTGCCGTTCATGCCGCTCATCTCGTGTGTGAGGACAGGTGTCCCGGGTGCCCACTGCCCGAAGCATCTGTCCACGAGGAGTCGACAGGCTGAGTACTACACGTGGCGAGCGATCGTCCGGTGAAGGTTGGCCGAGGTGGGCAGCTGGGGCGCCGATCAAGCACCTGGAGGCGCTATACACGGTGCGTTCGTCGAGCCGCATACGGGTGGGCAGCACGCGGAACTCTGCGATGTCAGGAATAATTTCAGGAATAAAATCACCTCGATATGCAGTTACGTGGTAGCCTCGCAGCCACACTCCACAGGTCCCCCGCCGATGTCTTTGGTCGAACAGCAGGAAGTGATCGATGTGCTTGGGGATCGGTTCATCCCTATCCGCGAAGCGATCTGGCAGGGCTGGGCCGAGTGGCTCGACATGTCCGACCGACATCGTGCAGCCTTGACCCGCCGAGCGCGCTCCGATGTCGTGCACGATTTCATCGTCGAACATGCCGCAACGCTTCTGCCAGATGCGGCTATCTTCGACTGCGCGCAGCTAAAGCTTTTCGTGTTTCAGTCTCGCTTCGCGCTCCGATTTAAGAAGCTCGATCGAAGGCTGCGCACGAGCAATCAGCCAACTGGTCAAGTCACCGACTTCCGGCGTCAACAGCCGATACAGATGGTGCCCGCCGTGCATAACCTCGAAGCGGGGTACGTGCTCGACAAGGCGGGACAGGACATCGAGTCGCTGCACCTCGTTTGCCCCAACGGTCCTGGCGTCTACTGGGACATCGATCTCACGAGCGACGCCGTGAGTCGGGGAACGTCCGAGCTGTTCTCCGTCGTCGAAAAGGACGAGGAGGAGTCGAACCCGCCGGTTCGGTTCCAGACCAAAAAGGACGACCGCATACTGCCGTTCCCGCGACAAGATGAACGCCGAGATTAACGGAGACCTGATCACTCTCGCGCGCGAGTACAGAGGGTGCACTCAGGATCAGGTGGCGAGCGAAGCGTCGATCCGTCAAGGGACGCTTGCGAAGATCGAAGGGGGGCTTTTGTCCAACGTGTCCGACGAGATCGTGCACAGAATCGCGCGAGTTCTCGGGTTCCCTCTCGCCTTCTTCTACCTCGACGACGAACGGATCGACTTCGGTTCGAGTAGCTACTACTACCGAAAGAAGGCCCGGGTGTCGGTGACGGACAGGAAGTTCATTACTGGCGTGGTGAACATCCACCGCATCAGCCTCAAGAAGCTTCTCGACTCGGTGGACATGGAGGCGAGCCGTGCGTTGCCGTCGCTCGATCTCGACGAGTACGAGGGGGATGCGAAGGAGGCGGCACGCGTCGCGCGTGCCGCGTGGTCGCTCCCCGATGGGCCGATCAAGAACATCACGCGCCTCATGGAGAGCGCGGGGATTCTGATTGTGCCATGCGACTTCAAGACGAACCACATGGATGCAACGAGCATCCACGTCGCGAACTGCCCGCCGATGGTCTTCATCAACAAGGGAATGCCGGGGGATCGCTGGCGGTTCACGCTCGCGCACGAACTCGCTCACCTGATCCTGCACGGTTCGCCCTCGGCGACGATGGAGGATGAGGCGGACGCCTTCGCCGGTGAGTTCCTCACCCCGCACGATCAGATCAAGGCGCAGCTTCGACGTCTCGGCAAGGTGCGGGTGGCCGATTTGTTCGATCTCAAGCCGTACTGGAAGGTCTCGGCTGCCTCGCTTCTGATGCGTGCCGATGAAGTAGGTCTCCTGACCAAGAACCAGAAGCGCTACCTCTGGGCGGAGTTCAGCAAGGCAGGGTATCGGACGAGTGAGCCCATACCGATACCGAGGGAGGAGCCGACGAGTCACGTCGGTCTTATTCGGCACTTTCTCGACCAACTCGCCTACAGTGTCGAGGAAGTGGCGAAGACGGTCTCTCTCGGCGTGGATGACTTCTCTCGCCTCTACGCTGATTGTCTCCCCAAGCCCGCGACTCCCGTCAAGTTGAGGCTCGTCAAGTAACCGCGATCGTCGGGTCGAAGAACACCGCCGTACGCGGTCCGCGCGGGACCACCTTCAACCCCTGCCAGGGTTCTCCATCTTTACCGCGTAGCCTCGAACAATGACTCTCTACTCCGACCTCGATCCACTGACCGAACTCGAGCAGAAGGTCGCGGCTGATCTCGAGCGAGCGCTGTCCAAGCGCGGTGCCACCGTTAAGCACCACGGAACAGCCGCAGGCCATGCCCCCTCGAGCGCACCGGCCGACATTACGATCGATTGGTCGGAGCGGCGGCGCCGACGACGTCTGCTGGTCGAGGTTGCCAAGCGAACGGACGAGAGCGAGTTCACCTCCCTGGTCTCGCATCTGGACTCGGCCGTGAGCGCCGATCCGAAGGCCAAGATCGACGTTCTCTACTCGGGACTGTCGACATCGGTGCGGATGGCACGTTTCCTCCGCAACGAGAACCAGCGGCGTAAGGATAAGAACCTGCCCGGGCGCCTCATCTTCCTTGCGCTCGATCGTCTCCAGAAGTACCTCGAGCACTGGGCAACACTGCCCGCAAACGAGGCGCCCTTGACGGGACTCACCCACGCGACAGACCGTTGGTCGGCCCTCAACACGGACGTGGACGCCGCACGCGTTCTGCAGGCTGAACTATTCCCCCAATGGACCGATCAGGCCAGCGCGCTCGACGCGGAGAGTCAGCGAGAGCTCGCGGTCCGTCAGGAGCGACTACGCAAGGACATCACTGGACTCGAGAACCGACTGCGCGAGCTAGGCATCACAGGAACGCGTGCTCACAAGGCGCTCATCCACCTGTTTTTCTTCGCCCTCTACGAGGACAAGCGTGGTGAGGACAGCCGGGCCTCGCGAGAGGGCTTTGAAAGCTACAAGACGAGCATGACTGGGGGCGACCGGAAGCAGTATGCCGACAGGACGATTCACCAGATCTTCGAGCGTCAGCTCTTCCACGATCCAGATATACAGCACTCGGGTTTGCTCGCTCAGTACGAGCCGATCGATCTTGGTGACGCGTTCGTTTCCTCGTCGGTTCTACCGATCTTCGAGCGCTATCCGCTGTCGGCCGACGGAATCGACTTCATCGGCGCGGTCTTCGAGGCACTCGCTCGTCGAGCCGAGAAAGACAACCGGATCGGGCAGTTCTTCACACCCGAAACGGCCGCCATCGCCACCGTGGAACTGGCCGGTCCCGAGCCATCGGACACCGTGCTCGATCCAGCCTGCGGAACAGCACGCTTTCTGATTCATGCGATGGGCGTGATGCTCGCCAAGGCCACAGCGAGCTCGTCGGAGACGAAGGAAGAGGTCGAGCGTCGCGTCCGGGAGGAGCGACTATTGGGGACCGACATCGATCCCTGGTTGGCAACGATCGCGAAGATGAACATGTACCTGCACGGCGACGGTAAGTCGAACATCGTTGCCGCGAACGGACTCGCGTTGTCGGCCCGAGACATCTTCGATGGTCGGAACATCGCCCGGGCGCACGAGGCGATCGACGTCGTGCTCACCAATCCGCCACTCGGCGACATAGACTTTCGTGCAGCAGGGGCCGACCTGGCGCGCGCAGGGCTCTTGGGAGAGTTGCGCGAGGCGGTTGGATCGAAGGGGTACGAGCGGAAAGTCGAGTCCCTCGCCGCCGAGTGGAGTCGCGAGCGGCTGAGTGTGGTCCCGCACACATGCCTGGAGGACTTGGAGGAGGCCCGTCATGACGTCAAGGTCGCCGAATGGGATGCCAAGCGACTCGCGGCCGTCCGTGCCGACGATATCGCGGCCGAGAAGAAGGCGGAGCGCTTTCAGGCCGTTGCGGCTGGAAAGCTCGCGGACGTGCGTGCGCGCATCGCGTCCGGTGATCTGACCTACAAGCCCGCCGGCAGCAAAGCGAAAGGCGGTGCGTTGTTTCTGTCGGCGATCCTCGACTACCTCAAACCCGAGCGTCGCCCCGGCTGGCCCGCGGAGTGGCAGGGCGGGGTCGTCGGATTCGTGATCGACGAGGCGGTCCTGAACACCCAAGCCTACGCGCATGCGCGTACCTTCCTCACGGATCGCTACTTCCTCAAGGCGGTGGTCTCGTTGCCGCGCAACGCATTCGAGTTCCTGGCGAAGACGACGGCCAAGACCTCGATCCTGTTGCTCGTACGCAAGCCGGACCCGGACGTCGTGCAACGCGAGCCTGTCTTCTTTGCTCGTGCCGACACCATCGGCTACACGTCGACGGGCGTTGATCCGCGCAACGACTTGCCCGAGATCGTGGAAGCGTTCGCCTCGTGGCGGAACGGGGCGTTCTCGGCCTGGAAGGTCGCGAGCCTGAATTCGCGTGCCCTTGAGGCCGCGGCGTCCTCGACGCCCCGTCTCGGTGGACGGGTGTCGCTACGTGCCCTCGATTCCACGCGCCCCGACGAGCGGCTCGACGTGGCCTACATCCGCATGCGCGAGATCGTTGAAGCTCTGCCCTCAATGCAGCCGATCGGCTCGGTGCTGGAAAGTGTTGTCCGCACGCCCCAGGCCAGGGCCATCGATGCCGACGCCATGATCCACACCTACGCCTCGGTCAGTGGCGTCGACGGCCGTGTGCGCTCGCGCGGTGAGCAGGATTTGAAGTACGCCGCAAAGGATCTGCGTGTTCTGGCAGAGAACGACGTGCTCGTCTCCGGTATCGACGCGGTGCGTGGTGCCATCGGTGTCGTCGATGCCGACTGCGAGGGACATATCGTTTCAAAGGAGTTCTTCACGTTCGTCGTACGCCCCGACCAACTCGATCAGGTCGACCCGTGGTTCATCGCGCGTCTACTTCGCACACCGACCATGCGCGCGATCTTGGAGGGCGCCATCACCGGCGTCTCGAACAGGACGCGGCTCGACAGCCCCGCCGAGTTCCTGAGTCTACCCATGCCGTCACTTCCCTCCAATGACGAGCAGCGCGCCATCGCCGAGAAGGTAAAGGGCGCTTTCCTTGCCCAGGATCAGACGAACAACGCGTTCGTGGACATCGAACAATCGCTCGACGCGATGAGCTGATTACGTTGGTGGGTTCGGCACGTAGTACGTGCTGCCGTCACGCGAGAGGTGGAAGCCGTCTTCTTGACGTTCGATCGAGGCCGCACGTGCGATGACACGGCCTCGTTGCCGACCGACGTCGTGGAGGAGGCACAGAGCAAGCACGAGCCAGCGTGACTCGATGTTCTCGCCGTCCTCGCGCCGCTCGAGAAGACGGGCGACATCTCGCTCGAGTACCTCTCGGCGCCGCGACTCCGCGCGCCGCGGATCGATCGGTGATACGGCTAGTGCCGCGCCGTGATGCTCGCGCAGGTAGTTGACGAACCCGGTGACCGCCGCGAGTTGCCCAGGAGCGCCACCGAGGTAGGCGTCGAGCGTCTTCTGATCGGGCGGGAGCTGTTCTCTTGACGCGGCTTCCGCGATGAGCGCTCCAGCCGGTATCAAAGCGCTCTTGATCGCGCGGAGCGAGGTTCGTCCGGCAGCATGACGTGTTTCGAGAAGCTGGTGATATCCCGCGAGAAGGGCGTACTCGCGGGAGTCCTCGGCAAATCGTGCGAGCGTCGCCGCGATCCGCCTCGTGTCTCTCGCGTTCTGCTTCGTCGCCTCGTCGACGACGGTCAGACTTGTTGCTTCGAGCCAGCGCACCGGCAGCAGGACTTTCCGGAGACCATCGGTGCCGAAGTGCTCGACGAGCGCGCGGTAGTCGGGCACATGACCCCATCGCTTCTCGATCTCCATGAAGAACGGCACGTAGCGGTTGATCGTCAGCGCCGCTTTGTTCACTCCGACTTCGTCGCCCAACCAGCGACCGAACGCGTCGAAGTGCGCGGCCATCGCGGGAACGGCGAACGCGTTCCGGTTGATCTCGATGCGCTTCTTGAGTCGCCCACGCCAGTCGCAGTCCCAGCAGCAGTTGCCTCGTCCGGCCGGCATCGAGTCTCCGCACTCTGGGCAGTCGATCAGTCCGATCTCGTCGCACTTTCGGCAAAGCCGCCGCCCAACGTCGGCGAGGTAGACATCACGGTGCCGCCGGCACGACGCGCACGTACGACGATCGGGGTAGGCGCATCGGGGGCAGAGTCGCATGCTACGATCGTCACGGCGGTACGGGGCGACGTGGACGCTCGTCCGCTCGCACCGCTCGCAGGTCGCCGGCGGCTCGTAGTACCGGGCGCAGGTCTTGCACACCGGACCGTAGGGTGTATGTCGTCCGATTTTTTCGATCTCGCGGCCGCAGCGATGACAGGGGCCGTCTCTCTCGCAGCGAATGCAGAGCGCGTCAGGCTGGTTCCGCGGTAGACGCGCGGGCTTCTCGCAACGCGGGCAGGTACCGCGCTTGAACACCCGGGCGTAGCACGTCGAGCAGTAGCGGTGGCCGAACCGAACGCGCGTGATCTTCCGCGGCCCCTTGCCGCACTCGTCGCACCGACCGAGCGGAGACTTGCGCGGGGTGGCGTTCGTCGTGCTCATCGCGCGCGCCTAGCCAGTCGCCGCTCGAGGGTCGCCATCATCGTCTCGACCGCCCGGCGGGACCGAGGGCCGTCAACAGCTTGCCTCTTCGGTGACTTGCGTCGTGTCACGACACGCTCGGGAAGCGGCTGTACGAGCGACTCGAGCGTGTTCGGTAGCGTTTGTCCCTTCGGGCAGAACGCCTGACGGGTGATCGCGGCGTCGACGAGCGCGGAGGCGAGCGTGTGACGATCGTTCGCGAGGACCGCGCCGAGGCCGGCGAAGAGTGCGTGCCGGTTCGCGCTCCTCAGCGACTCCAGATCGATACTCCGATCACCGCGTGCGATGTGGGGAGCAGGCATATCGAGCGCCTCCAGCACGCGGCGGACAGGGCCGTCTCCCGGGTAGTCCGCTCGACGCAGGAACGTCGCGAAGAAGGCGGCAAGCGCGAACCACTCCGGCGTCGTGACCGTCTGACCGAACACGGTCGCGCTTCCCTCGCGCACGGCGTTGTCGGCCATCTGCTGAAAGGTTAGGACAGAGGGCTCGGCCGCGTCGCTGCTCGCACTCCGGAGATCGCCCTTGCAGCTCGCGCAGAGGGTATACGAGCCATCCTGAATCTCGAGTCGATGCGGCTCGAGCGGGGCTTGGCAGTCGGGGCAGCGGTCGAGGAGCACGAGTGCGTGTCGGTCACAGGCGGCGTGCCAGGCGAGACGCCAGTGCAGGCGGTAGTACGGGACGGCGTCATCGGCGAGACAGCTCGGACAGAACTGGAGCCCGCCGTGGCGGCGCGTATTACGACTCCCGAGCGTCGTCGTCCACGGCCAGCGCGTACGGGCGCGCGAGGTGGTGTCGGTGAGGCGTCCGACGACCGATCCGAGGGTGGCCGCACGGAAAGCGTCGGCAGGTAACCCGCTCACGTCCTCGAGCGTCTTGATGCGTGAGTCCTCCACGCCCCGATCGAGATCCTGCGTCCAGCAGCGCCACCCGGGCCAGAGCTCCCCGGTCAGCGACAGTACGTTGCAGCCCTGCGTGAATGCGAGGCGCACGAGCCAGGAGGAGGCGAGTTCGTCGGGCAGGAGTGGCGTCGAGAGGGTCCACTGCCCTCTCAGCCGATCCGTGCCCGGATGCCAGCGGTGGGTCGTACCCATTTGTTGTTCTCGATGATGGTCTTGTCGATGGCTTCCGTACCGGTCTCGATCGCCTCGATCGCGCACTCGGTGACGAGTCGGAAGAGGTTGCCGAGGTTGCCCTCGGAGATGTAGTGCAGCGGCTTGGCGAGCGCGGGCTGCGAGAGCTTGGACGGGTTCTTCAACGGCAGCGTCTTCTCGATGCTCGCGAGCATGCGCTGGAAGTCCTTGTCGAGCGTCCAGAGCGGGAGCTCAAGGACGTCGAAGCGGCTCGCGTGCTGGGCGTCGGTGTGCAGAACGCGGACGGCCTCCCGGGTGCCGGCACCGACGATCGGGATCGCGAGCTCGTTGCAAAGAAACTTGATTGCGTTCATCACCTCGCGCTGCTTGCCGGAGGGGCCGGAGAGCAGGGAATGGAACTCGTCGATAATCATCATCCGCACGTGGCAGGCGCGGCAGAGGTGGATGACCTGGTAGCGGAGCTTCGAGACGGGGTCGGACGCGCGGTGCGGGGCGTGGAAGCGATGCAGGATCGAGAGGTGCAGTCCCTTCTCGTCCGCGCTCGGCGGCGACTCGACGAGGAGCACGGGCTTGACCGGATCGTTGTCCTCGTTAACGTAGGACTGCCCCGCGGTCTCCAGAAAGCGGCGCACGATCGTCGTCTTCCCGTTGTTGGACTCGCCGACGAGCAGGAGACTCGTCATCCTCGGCCGCGTCGGCTTCTCGAGGAGACGCTCGAGCTTGTCGAGGACGCGCTTGGCGACGGGGTAGCCGAGCCAGCGCGGCTCGTCGAGGAAGTGGATGCGCTCGCGATCGGTGAGCGCCATGACGTGCCGGTAGCTCTCGTGGACGTGATCGAGGCGGCTCATGCGAAGTCTCCGAAATCCTCGACGTCCTCGTCGAGCAGGTCATCGAGCGGCGCGACGGCGTCGGGCTTCCCGACAGGTTCCGCCGCTGCCTCGATGTGGGGCGCCTTCTTCTCGTGCTCGACTCGCTTCTGAGCCTGGCGCCGGGCGCGCTTAGTCTTTGCCTTCGAGTCGTCCACGCGCCCGCGCTGATCGGTGATCGCGTGCAGGAGCTCGATCTCGTTGACGCTCTTTCGCCCTTCGGCGGCAAGTCGCTCCTTCACCTGGCGGTACTCCCAGAGGCTGATCGCGGGCAGGCTCTGCTCGGCGAAGGGGATCTTGAAATACTGCTCGAGGTCGGGATCGAAGAACCACACCGCGCTGATATCGCGAGGGTCTCGTCGGAAGATGAACTTCCGCTTCTCGCCGCTCGCCGCATCGGTCGCGCCGATCCAGTGCCGGAGGGGTTCGGCGTAGTAGGGCCGGTCGTCGATCATGACGCCGTTCGGCTGCACGGTGCGCTCGAAGAACGGCAGGAAGTCCAGGTAGATCGTCTGCCGGTCGGCGGGCTGCGAGGCCATGCCCGTCCCTTCCACCTCGCTGTTGCCGAACACGCCGATCTCCCACTGGCGTCTGGGCGTCATGCCGAGCTTCCGGTGCTTCCTGCCGTGGTAGAGCGTCGTGATCTGCGCGACGAACCACTCCTCGAACTCCGCGAGCGTGAGCGAGGCGTGCTTCTCGGCGTCGTACTCACCCTTCTCGGCGACCGAGGAGAACGTGGTGCCGGGGAGATCGTGGATCTCCTTGAGGAAGGTGCCGAGGATGCGCTCGATATGCCCGCCGTAGCGTGGGTCCTTGACCGGACGGAACTCGAGGTTGATCCCGTACTGGAGACACGAGCGCTCGAAGGTCGCGGAGCGAAAGTCCGAGCCGTTGTCGACGTGGATCGTGCGGGGGAAGCCCCAGACGGGCCACTCGGCGTCGATCCCGTGGAGTGTCAGCCACGCGTCCTTCGGCAGGACGGAGTGCGCGACGCAGAGCCCGACCGACGTCGCGGATGGAGCGTCGAACGAGAGGTAGTAGCCGGTCACCATGCGCGAGTAGATGTCCATCGCGAGCGTGATCCACGGGCGCCCGATGGGCTTCCTGTGCACGTCGTCGACGAGGATGATGTCCCCCGGCGTGTGATCGATCTGGACGACGGCGAGCGGGAAGTCCGCGTTCGGGAAGGAGCCTGCGGCGGGGCGGAAGCGGTTCTTCGCGAGCTCCTTCTGTCCGCGCCCCCGAAGGCGCCGCTTCTCGTCGATGCGCTTGATGCGACGGCGGACGGTGCCGGCGCTCGGCGCGTCGACACCGCGCTCGTTGCAGAGGCGCTGAACTTCGGTGACCGCCTTCTGCATGGTCGAGCGTTGCGGCTTCAAGTAGACGGTCTCGATGACTTCGTCAATCACGGCGTTGGTTTCCGGCGCGAGACGACTGACACCCGCCTTCCATCCGCGTCGGTCCTTCACGAGATCAGTGGCGAGGCGGCGGCTCCGGTAGCGCTTGATCCACCGGTACAGGGTCGCTGAGCTGACGTCGAACTCGGCGGCTCGGGCGGCGACGTCCTCACGTCTGGCCACGGTGTCGCCGACGAAGGGCTCGATGGCGCGGTAGCGTTCCAGGGCCTCCTCCCAGCTCTTGTCGGCGATGCCGGCGAGATCCCGACCGGATGCTTCCGGCGAGTCGTCGCCCTCGAGCGCAACCGGAGACAGTTCGTCGATCCGAAGCGGCATCGCTCGCCCCGACTCGACCTCGATACCGACGACGGAGGCGAAGTCGAGGACTTCGGTGATGCGGAAGATCGCGTCCTCGCGTTGAACGAGAGAGCCGACCGTGAGATCGACGCTGCCGCGCTGCGGTGTAATGCCGTCGTCCGCGGAGACGCTCGTGCCGTCCTTATCCATCGGTGATGATCCTCAGTTCGGTGGTGTCGTCGAGCACGCCCGTGATGTCGACGTCGAGCGTTCGGACCGCGACCAGATGCCAGAGGTGTGCTCGCACCCGGCGAGCGTCGTCGGGGTCGACCGCGTGCTCGGACAAGAGCGCATCGACGCGAGCTGCGCCACGTGACGCGACGGTCTCGACGAGGCGGATGCCCCTCTCGTCCGGGAAGGGCATCCGCTGGTAGCGCTGGAGGAAGCGGATGTTCTCGAGCGCCCGATCTCGGATGCGCGACTCGTCGAAGATGCGGAACGTCCAGTCACGCTCGCGCGCGAGACGACGTGCCGCCTTCCACTTCGGAAACCACTCGCGAGCGTGTTGCCGCCACTCGGAGGCGGGCTTGACCTCGACGAGCTCGGGGCGCGAGGCGCGGCGGTAGACGAGGAAGTCGGGCGTGTAGGTGTACGCACGACCGCGAGGGTTCGTGAAGGGGACCACGAGCGGCTGAGGGATCACCTCGACGACGTCCGTGAAGAACTCGAGGCGGAGCAGGAAGTCGCGCTCGAGCGTCGACTCGAAGGAAACTGACGTCACGCCACGGAAGGCGAACTTGCCGGAGACGCTGCGACGGGTCGGGCGGACCTCGCGAACCTGGCGGGGATCGGGGTAGTCGCAGCTATTTGTGCTCATGTCGATCCAGTCTCGCCTAATTTGCACACCGCTCGCATCTATTTCGGCGCAGAAGCGTGCTAAATCACTGAATCAGTATACAGTGGCTCGCAGTAATTGTGAAACCCCACAGTGGTTCGCCTCCCATGCCCGGCGAGATCTCGCTCGCCCACAACGGCGTGCTGTTTCTCGACGAGCTCGCCGAGTTCAAGCGACCCGTGCTCGACGTGTTGCGCGAGCCGTTGGAGAGCGGTCGCAT
>ENA-ORXT01003390-ORXT01003390.1-marine-metagenome-genome-assembly--contig:-NODE-3390-length-17645-cov-6.331455_pt1 | contig 17645 bp, 12 predicted proteins | sample MGYA00237868_ERZ511482 | MGnify/ENA metagenome assembly ERZ511482 | reverse complement strand
AGCAGGAGAAGGTAGGCGCCGAGCTCGGTCACGCGGTTGACGCCCATGCGCCGCTCGATGCGACGGGCGACGGTGGAGGGCTTGTAGTACGAGAAGTCGATGCCGCTCCGCTTCCTGAGCAGACCGAAGAGCTCCTCGAGCGTCTCCTCGTCGCTCTCGAGACGTTCGACGGTGTCGCGCTCGCGGATGACCAGGTCGACCAGCAATCGTGCAGGGGGATCGGCCCCGAGATCGCATGTCAGAACCCAGTGGTCCTCCTCGCCCTGAAAGGCCTCGCAGGGCACCCCGGACGGAACCGTCTGCCCTGTGGTGATCCTCGCGACGAACCAGTCCAGCTCGTGCCGCTCGTGATCCATGCCGATGCTGGCCGGGGATGGCAGCGGCAGCACGATACCGGCGAACGATCCGCCGAGAAGCTCGTAGTGCAGGACGGTATCATCGAGCAGCACCGGAGCGGTATTCACGGCCCGGGCGTGGCCGACCGGCATCACGCAGGACGCCAGCGACAGCAGGCCGGGAAGCAGACTCGGGATACGCACGTGAACGCTGGTGACGGAAGGGGGGGGGCCGGCCACAGCTTGACATCCCGCAGGGAGTAGTCAAGCTGCTTCGTGACCCCTTGGCCGAAGAGACCTCCGCCGACGGCGTCGTCACCCCCTCACAGCCTACGGTTGCTGTCGGCATGCTACTGATCGGCCCGATCACCCTCCTCGCCTACCTCGTGTTCGTGTTCGCCTCGGACCAGCGACGACCCTTTCGTCGGCCTTCGACTCCGCGTCTGCGTCGCAAGTGGCTCTACGGCCGGGCCCTGGGGTGCACCGTGCTGGCGAGCGGCGGGACCGGGGTGGCGCTTTCGCGCTCCGGCCTGCACCTGGAGAGCACCACGGTCGTGCTGGTGGGCGCGACGGTAGCCGCCGCCGGTGCACTGTTCGCCGTTCACCGTCACGTCCGCTCCTCGGAGTGGGCGTACGTCAGGAAGCACTGGACCCCGCCCCGAACGGCCCCCGCTCCGCGCGCCCTGCCCCGATCCGAACGCCTTCCCGACCGCCTGGAGAACGGGATCGACATCGAACTCGGCTGAGGTCGCCTCGCGCAGGAGCATCGCCCGAATCACGGCGCGTCGATCGGGAAGACGTGACGGCACACACACATGCGCCTGTCCCGGAACCGGGTCGAACCGAATTGGGCACGAAACTAACCTAAAGTCAATCGACCAGTCCATGAATCGACACTTGGCAAGCGCGACCATATGACAGAATGATGACTGTGAACAATTGTGTCGTATGGCGAAATCGCTTTGCCGGCGGCACGGGAAACAGGAAGCGTGAAAGTGCTGCTCAGCCCTACGACTTATCGACGACTGCCCCTGGCATTCGAAGCCCTCGTCTCCACGCTGGCGGACGCCGGACGCGACACCAAGCGTCAGTTGTCCATGAGCATGGATGCCCTGTTCTCGGTGCTCGCCCTGTGGTTGGCGTATTCGCTGCGACTCGGCGTGCCGTTCGCCGACTTCGCACCCACCTGGCACTACTTCGTCGTCCTGCCGGTCGTGACCGTCACGGTATTCGGCTCACTGGGGGTCTATCGCTGGGTCATTCGCTCCAGCAACCGCGAGATCGCTCGCCTCCTGCTTGCCGGCAGCGCCGTCTCGGCCGTGTTGCTGGTGCTCGGCACGTTCCTGTTCCCGGCCTCCATCGTCAACCCCCGGTCGCTCTTCCTGCTCTACGGGACCTGTCTCGCGGTGCTCGCGATCGGTACCCGGTTCGTCTGGCAGGACCTCGTCGGTGACGCCGTGCGCGGCGAACCGGTGGCCATCTACGGTGCGGGCAACGCGGGTCGGCAGCTGGTCCACCTGCTGCAATCCGACCCGGCCTTTCGACCGGTCGTTTTCATCGATGACGACCCGGCGATCGTCGGGCAGACGATCGCCGGACTGCCGGTGATCGACGGTGGCGACGAGGATCTGGTCAAGCGGCTGGCGCAGCGTGACACCTCCAGGGTCATTCTCGCGCTACCGACGATTTCGTCGGCGGCCCATCGCGCCAAGATCAGCCGACTGGGAACGGCCGGCCTGGCGATCAAGACGATGCCCGGCATCAACGAGTTGCTGGCGGGAACCTCCCGGCCCGACGAGATTCGCGACGTGTCGTTCGCCGACCTGCTCGGACGCCGGGAAGTCACCCCCGACCCACGGCGGCTGGGCCTTCGCGTGACCGGCCGATCGGTTCTGGTCACCGGCGGCGGCGGGTCGATCGGCTCGGAGCTGTGCCGGCAGATCGCGCAGTTGTCACCCGACCGGCTGGTCATTCTCGAGCATGGCGAGGAAAATCTCTACACCATCACGGAGGAACTCGAGCCGAAGGCGCGCGGCCGGTTCGAGTTCGTGCCCCAGCTCGGCTCGGTGTGCGATGGGCCGCTGCTGGCACGGCTGATCGCCCGGTACGAGGTGTCCACCGTCTTCCACGCCGCCGCCTACAAGCATGTCCCGATCGTCGAGGCGCAGCCGGAACAGGGCGTGCTGACGAACGTGTTCGGCACCCGGACGCTGATCGAGAAGGCCGTGGCCGGGAGGGTGGACGATGTCGTCCTGATCTCCACCGACAAGGCGGTCCGTCCGGCGAACGCCATGGGGGCCAGCAAGCGTGTCGCCGAGATGCTCGTGCAGGCCAGCGCCTTCGAACAGGACGACACGCGCGTGTCGATCGTGCGGTTCGGCAACGTGCTCGGCTCCTCCGGCTCGGTGGTGCCGAAGTTCAAGCGTCAGATCGAAGCGGGCGGTCCGGTCACCGTCACCGATCCGGAGATCACCCGCTACTTCATGACGATTCCGGAAGCGTCGCAGCTGGTGCTGCAGGCCAGCGCCATCGCGCACGGCGGTGATGTGTTCGTGCTGGACATGGGCGAGCCGATCAGGATTGCCGACCTGGCTCGCACCATGGTCCGCCTCTACGGCAAGCGCCTGTTCGAGGAGACCGGCAATCCGAACGACATCGAGATCTGCTACGACGGGCTGCGTCCGGGCGAGAAGATGTACGAGGAGCTGTTCATGACCGGTGGCGACGTGCAGACCGAGATCAGGAAGGTCATCTCGGCGGACGAGGTCTGGCTGCCCTGGCCGGAACTCGCCAAGGAGCTGGCCCTGCTGCGCGGCCTCATCGACAGCGGTGACGATGTGGCGCTGCGTGCACGGCTGATGCCGCTGGCACTGGCCGGGCGTCACGACCCGACCGATCCCGTGGCACCGGCGTCGGTGCGCAGGACCGAAAGATCCGGGCAGCGTCGTGCACCCGCGCCCGTCCATTGACCATCGGGGTGCGCCTGCGTTCGTGGCGAGGGTGAAGCCCACCGGCGTGCGATCCGGTGCCGGGCGATCGCGCGTGAGGAATCCCGACGGGCCGCGCGTGCTGGTGATCGGCGCGCTGGACGTGTCGCTGCTGCGCTTTCGCGGCCGCATGATCGAGGCGATGATCGCCGGCGGCTATCGGGTGTTCGCCGCCGCACCCGTCATCACGCCCGAGCGCCGCGACGCCTTCGAGGCGATGGGCGCGACCCCGCTGGAGTGCCCGTTGGCACGCACCGGCATCGACCCGCGTGCCGACCTGGCCTCCTACCGGGCGATGCTGGCGCTGGTGCGCGAGCACCGCATCGACCTGGTGTTCCCCTACACGATCAAGCCGGTGGTGTACGGGTCGCTGGCCGCCCGTTCGGCCGGTGTGCAGGCCATCTCGCTGATCACCGGGCTGGGCTACACCTTCGCGGCCAGCTCGTTCAAGGCGCGCCTGCTGCGATCGCTGGTAACACGCTTGTACCGTCACGCACTGCGGGAGAACCGGGCGGTGCTGTTCCAGAATGCCGACGACCTGGCGCTGTTCCAGCGTCTCGGCATCCTCCACGACGGCATCGAGACCGACGTGGTGGCCGGTTCCGGCGTCGATCTGGAAGAGTTCCCGTGGCGCGAACCGTCCGGGCGTCGCGCGTTGCGGTTCGTGTTCGCCGCGCGCCTGATCGAGGAGAAGGGGATCGGTCTGTACCTGGCGGTGACCGAACGGCTCAGGCAGCGTTTCCCCGAGGCGCGGTTCCAGGTGCTTGGCGACCCGCAGCCCGGATCACCCTCGGCAATCGACATGACGCTCATCGAGCGGCTCGATGCCGGCGGTGTCATCGACTACTCGCCCAGGCGGCCCGACATCGCGCGCGTGATGAGCGAGGCGGACGTGTTCGTGCTGCCGTCCTGGTACCGTGAAGGCGTGCCGCGCTCGCTGCTCGAGGCGCTGTCGGTCGGCATGGCGATCGTCACCACCGACACGCCCGGTTGTCGCGAGACCGTCACCGATGGCGAGAACGGCCGACTGATCGCGCCGCGCGACGAGCAGGCCCTGGAGGGCGCGCTGGCTTCGTTGCTGGAGGCGCCCGGGCAGGTCGGGCCGATGAGCCGGGCCAGTCGCGCGCTGGCCGAGGAGCGCTTCGATGTGCGCCGTGTCAATGCGGCGATCCTGCGTACCGTGGAGCGTCACCTGCCGCCGCGGTGATGCGCCCCGGTCGGCCTCGCGACGCTCGGACCCCGGGTCGGACCCCGGATCGGACCCCGGATCGGACTCCGGGTCGGACCCCGGATCGGACTCCGGGTCGGATTAGATGGCAGCGTCATGTTTCCACCGTGCAACCCGTTGTGCGGTACGGCGGCAGTTGTGCGGTACGGCGCCCATCGGACGGGCCGTCGGCCGATGACCAGCCCGCACGACGCGCCTCGTGTATCGTTTCCGTGTCCCCCTCAGGCCGCTCTGCCGGAACTATCGCGTGCTCAACACTCCCTTCACGCCGTGGCCCCTCTTCACCGAGGAGGAAGCGGCCGCGGTCTCGCGTACGTTGCTGTCCAACCGGGTCAACTACTGGACCGGCACCGAGACGCGCGCATTCGAACAGGCGTTCGCGGCCTGGTGCGATTGCGAACACGCGGTCGCGCTGTCCAACGGCACGCTGGCGCTGGATCTGGCATTGCGCGCGCTGGAGATCGGTCCGGGCGACGAGGTGGTCGTCACGCCGCGTTCCTTCATCGCGTCGGTATCGTGCGTGATCACCGCCGGCGCCACCCCGGTGTTCGCCGATGTGGACCGTGATACCCAGAACCTGTCGGCCGCCACCATAGAGGCGGTGCTCACGCCTGCCACCCGGGCGATCATCGTGGTGCACCTGGCCGGCCGGCCGGCCGAGATGGACCCGATCATGGCGCTGGCCGAACGGCACGGGCTGAAGGTCATCGAGGATTGCGCCCAGGCGCACGGCGCCCGGTATCGCGACCGGCCGGTCGGCTCGATCGGTCACATCGGTGCCTGGTCCTTCTGCCAGGACAAGATCATGACCACCGGCGGCGAAGGCGGCATGGTCACCACCCGGGATCCGGCGCTGTGGCGTCGCATGTGGGAATACAAGGATCACGGCAAGTCCTACGCCGCGGTCCACGAGCGCGAGCACCCGCCCGGGTTCCGCTGGTTGCACGAATCCTTCGGCACCAACTGGCGCATGCTGGAGATGCAGGCCGTCATCGGCCGGATCCAGCTGGCGCGCATGCCGGCCTGGCAGGCCGCGCGGGCCGCCCATGCGCAGCGCATCCTGGACGCCTGCGCAGCCCAGCCGTGGCTGCGGGTACCGGCGTTGCCTGCGCACATCGTGCACGCCGCCTACCGCGCATACGCGTTCATCGAACCCGATCGGCTGCCGTCCGGCTGGACGCGCGATCGCGTCGTGCAGGCGATCGTCGACGCCGGCGTGCCGTGCTTCCAGGGCACCTGCTCGGAGATTTACCGGGAAGGCGCGTTCGAGGGCACCGGTTTCCGCCCCCCGGCGCCCTTGCCCGTGGCCCGGGAACTGGGCGAGTGTAGCCTGATGTTCCTGACCCACCCCACCCTGAGCGATGCCGAGATCGAACGTACCGTGGCGGCCATCGGTCAGGTCGGCCGGGCGATGGCCGGACGCGACACGGACGCCGCCTGAGGGCGGTGGCGACGCGTCACGTACAATCGGACGCCGCGCACCGCGCATCGCTGCCGCCGTCCGGCCGAGCGTCCACCGCCGCACGCCCGCTTCCCGCGACGGGCACCGTCCCGTCACCCCACCCCGCCAAGGACACCCCCCGATCATGCGTTTCCGCGAGGAAATCGGCGAATCGCTGACGCTCGGTTTTGCCGAGGCGGCGGGGCGCCGCCGCCAGGCCGGCCTACCCATCCTGTCGCTCGGCCTGGGCGAGCCGGACTTCCCCACGCCGGTGCCGCTGGTCGAGGCCGTTACCGAGGTGCTGGGCGAGGGCAACGCGCGCTACTCCAGCCCGCTCGGCCTGCCGGGCCTGCGCGAGCGCATCGCGGGCAAGCTGCGCGACGAGAACGGGGTGCCGGCCGACGCGCAGCGCGTGCTCGTCGCCGCGGGTGCCAAGCAGGCCCTGTCGATCGTGCTGATGGCGATGCTGGACCCGGGCGACGAGGTGATCGTGATCACCCCGGCCTTCGTCAGCTTCGTGCCGCAGATCTACCTGGCCGAGCCCGATGCCGTGGTGCACGTGGTCGGTGTCGAACGCGGCACCCATGCGTTGCCGCTGGAGCGGATCGCGTCGCTGTGCGGCCCGCGCACCCGGGCCATCCTGATCAACTCGCCGAACAACCCCGCCGGATTCATGCACGAACGTGCCGAGCTGGAACGCCTGCTGGCCATCGCCGCGGCGGCCGATGCGTACGTGATCTCCGACGAGGTGTACGAGAAGCTGGTGTTCGGCCGGCGCGAGCACGTCAGCATCGGCGCACTGGAGGACTCCGTGCAGCGCGTGGTGACCATCAACGGCTTCAGCAAGTCGCACGCGCTGACCGGCTGGCGCATCGGCTACGCCACCTTGCCCGACGCCATCGCCTCGCGGGTGACGAAGATCCAGCAGCACATGAACACTAACACCAACACCTTCGTGCAGCGCGCGCTGGAACGCGCCTGGGACGTCGATTGTCCGCACCTGCCGGCCTACCTGGAGACGCTGCGCGGGCGGGCCGCGCGCGTGCAGGCCTGGCTGGACCGCACGCCGGGTCTGGCCGGGCGCGTACCGGATGCCGGGTTCTTCGCCTTCGTCGACGTCTCGAGCGCGGGACTGGATTCGAATCGCTTCTGCGCAGCCTTGCTCGAGCAGCGCGGCGTGGCCACCACGCCGGGTCTGGCCTTCGGGCGCGACTGGGACGATCACTTCCGGCTCTCGTTCGCGGTCGACGAGGCCACCCTGGAGGCCGCCCTGGAGCAGATCGCCGCCTTCGTGGCCGAGCCGCGCGGAGGGCCTGCCTCGTGAAGGTGCTGCTGAGCAAGTCCCTGATGGCGCCGGACCGGGCCTACCTGGCCGAACGGCTGAGCGCCGATGTGCAGTTCGTCGAACCGGAACGCTTCGACGCCGAGGCCGTCGCCGCGGCCATCCAGATCGGTGACATCGACGTGGTGATGGGCGGGCTGCTGGCCGAGCCGGTGCTCGCCGCCGCCGCCGCACACGGCGTGCGCTTCTTCCAGATCCCGTGGACCGGGGTCGACAACGTCGATTTCGACGCGCTCGCCCGCCACGGCGTGACGGTCTGCAATTCGCATTCGAACGGCGGCATCGTCGCCGAGCACGCGCTGGCGCTGATGCTCGCGTCGGCCAAGAAGATCGCCTACCACGACCGGCTGATGCGCGACGGGCGCTGGAACCGGGTCGATCCGGCCGGCAACGAGGTGTCGCCGTTCTCGCGCACCCTCGCCGGCACGCGTGCGGTGGTGCTCGGTTACGGGGCGATCGGGCAGGGCATCGCCCGCCGCCTGAGCGGCTTCGATGTCAGCGTCGAGGCGGTCACCACCCGCGGCACGCTGTCCGACGGGGCCCCGCCGGTGGCGCGCGCCTGGGCGGTGGCCGACCTGGAGCAGGCGCTGAGCGGTGCTGACTGGGTGTTCGTGGCGCTGCCCCTGACCGCGGCCACGCGCGGCCTGATCGGTGCGTCGGCCCTGGCGGCCATGGGCGCGAACGCCACGCTCGTCAACGTCTCGCGCGGGGCGATCGTTGCGGAGTCGGCGCTGCACGAGGCGCTGGCCGGCGGCACCGTGCTCGGCGCCGGCATCGACACCTGGTACAGCTACCCCACGCGCGACGAACCGCAGCGGGCACCGTCGCAGGCCCACGACTTCGCGGCCCTGCCGAACGTGGTCATGTCGCCGCACCGTGCCGGCTACGCCACCGGCGGCTTTCCGCACCTGGACGATGCGATCGCGAACCTGCAGCGCACCGGGCGCGGCGAGGCGCCGCTGAACATCGTCGGGCCGGAGCGGGGGTACTGATCGTGGCGGCTGCCAGCACCACCGTCCTGTTCACCTGCGTGGGTCGGCGCAACTACCTGGTCGACTACTTCCGCGCGGTGGCCGGGGTGCGTGTCGTCGGTGCGGACATGGATATCAACGCACCGGCGATGGCTGCGTGCGATGCGCGTCACGTGGTGCCGGCGGTTGCCGACCCGCAGTACATCGAGGCGTTGCTGGAGGTGTGCCACCGCGAGTCGGTCGATCTGGTCGTGTCGCTGAACGACCATGAGCTGCCGGTGCTGGCGCGTGCGCGCGAGCGCATCGAGTCGACCGGTGCGCGCTTGCTGGTGTCGGCGACCCCGGTGATCGATCGCTGCTTCGACAAGCGCGAGAGCGCCCGCTGGCTGGCTTCGCTGGGTATCGAGACACCGCTCACCCTGACCGATCCGGCAGCGGCGAACGCCGCCCTCGACGCGGGCGAACTCGCCTTTCCGCTGATCGTCAAGCCACGCTGGGGCAGCGCCTCGGCCGCGGTGCACCGCGTGCACGATGCGCAGGAGCTGGCGCAGGCGTTCGGGCTGGTGAGTTCGCAGTGCCGTCGCGAAGGGGGCCTGCCACCGGGTGCTCTCGATCCGGAGCACACCACGCTGATCCAGGCCTGTGCGCGTGGCGCGGAGTTCGGCATCGATGTGTTGAACGACTTCGATGGCCGCACCCACGGTGTGTACGCCAAGCAGAAGCTCGGCATGCGTGCCGGCGAGACCGATCGGGCCTGCCTGCGCGATCGGCCGGAGCTGGTGGCGCTCGGCGAACGGCTCGGCCGCGAGCTGGGTCACCTGGGTAACCTGGACTGCGACGTGTTCGTGGATGGCGAGACGCTGAGCGTACTGGAACTGAACCCGCGCTTCGGCGGCGGCTACCCGTTCTCGCACCGGGCCGGCGCGGATTTTCCGGCCGCCATCATCGGCTGGCTACGCGGCGAGAGCGTCGATGTGGACGCCTTCGAACGGCGCTACGACGAGGTCCATGCCAAGGCCGACACCCTGGTCCATGTCGGCCACGACGACGGCTGAGCATGCGAGTCGCCCGGCGTTTTCCGCCCTCGTCGTCACTCCCGGCGCCCGTGCACGATCAGGCCGCCGAAGCTGCCGGTATCGCTGTCGGCCACCGGCACGAACCCGTCCAGTCCGTAGGGTGGCGGTGCTCCGTCGGTGACGAGCAAGGTAGGCCCGAAACGCGCGATCGCCCGGCGCGCGGCCTCATCGCTGATCAGCGACGGGCGGATGAACAGGGCCGGTGTCGGCCGCAGCACGAACGACAGCGGGTCGTGGCGATCGATGTCGACGAACAGCACCCGGTCGTCCGCCGCCACGCCCTCGAAGGTGCTCGCCACCGTGGCGCGATCGATGCGCTCGCTCAGCGCCTCGTCGTGCAGCCGGTGCGCCATCGCGGCCGCCACCGCACCCGAGCCGAGCAGTACCGGCACCATGAGCACCGCCAGCAGGCGTTGCGGGACCCAGGCATGCAGGGCGTGTCCGATCAGGATGAACGCCGCCGGTGCCACCAGCTGCTGGAAGCGCATGTGGTTCTGCTGCAGCACCACGATCGCGGCGTACAGGCCGAGGAACGCGCCCAGCACCAGCAATGGGCGCAGCTCGGGCACGTCCCGGCGGGGCGTGCGCAGGTGGGCCACTGCCAGCGCGACCCAGGCCAGCAGGGCGGCATTGGTCTGCAGGTAGATCGGCCACAGGGAGGGTACGGCGAACTGCCGTTCGGCCGCGTCCAGCAGCTTGGACCACAGGAAGGCCGGGTCGAGCGTCGCCTGCACGTCGGCGAAGTGCCAGGCCATGTTGGTGCCGCCGGGAATCGCCGAGACGATGATCGATGCCAGGTCCGGCTGGAACGAGCTCGGGAACCAGTCATCCTTGAACAGCGCCACGGTGGCCAGCGCGGCGATCACCGGCAGCAGCTGCGCGAGCCGGCCGAGGGAGCGCTCGCGAACGGCGTCGAGGGTGCGCACGCCGCCGAGCAGCACCAGCAGGATCAGGAACATCGGGTGCGCCAGCGCGCCGATGCACAGCACCAGGGCCAGCAGGACGGCCGGCACGATCCCGGCCACCGGCGAGCGCCGGGGGGTGTCGGCCAGGAAGAACAGCGCGAGCGCCAGTGCCGACAGCGCGCCGAACCAGGTCTCGCGCAGCACGTTGGCGGCCTGCCAGACACCGATCGGCGAGAGCGCGGCACAGGCGGCCACCCAGCCGGCCACGGTGGCGTTCGCACGGCGACGCAGCCAGGCGCGGACCACCAGCACGGTGACGATCAGGCCGGCCAGGTTGAACCCGATCCAGGCAGCGTAGGCCGATACCGGCAATACCCGGTGCACCGCCGCGACCAGGTGGAGCAGCGGCCCGTTGTGGTAGACCGGTGCGGTGTAGTCACCGGCCGGCTCGCGCAACAGGCCCATCGGAAACCAGGTGTTGCTCAGCGCCGGTCGTCCGGCGGCGATCGTCTCGACATCGGCCACGTACCAGTACTGGTCCGTGCCGCGCAGCCCCTGCGCCGCGTACAGGACCAGCGCGACGGCCAGCGCGAGCGCGACGGCGGCGATCGTGTCCGCCAGCGGTGCACGTTCACCGCCGGGCTCGGGAGATCGCGGTGACATGGCACGGGGCTCGTCTGCTGAGGGCGGGCGGGATCATATCGGGAATTTCAGGCCGGACATCCGGACCGGCGAGGAGAACAGCGTGAGACAGATCAACGGACTGGGGATGACGGTCCTGCTCGGCTACTGTTTCTTCAACCTGACCAACGTGCTGTTCCTGCGGGCCAACGCCTGGTTCGTCGGGCTGTGGCTGCTGGGCATCGGCTCGCTGTTCGTGTTCCAGCGCCTGATGACGATCACCCGCAAGGGTTTCGCGTTTCCGCGTGCCGAGGTCGGTGGCTACCTGCTGGTGCTGCTGATCACGATGGTCATCATGACGCAGCCCCTGTTCATCACCACCAACCTGGACGACGAAGGTGTCGACACGCTCGCCAACATCCGCACCATCTGGATGGTGTCGGTGATCTGGATGTGCGCCGGCGGTGCCGCGTCCATGTTCGAGTGGAAGGAATCCTCGCTGGTGGCCGTCGCGGTGGCCGGCACCCTGTTCATCGCCTTCCTGCTGGGGGTCGGTTTCGACGGTACCGTCGCCTATCAGGAGATCCGCGACGAGGCGACCTTCAATGCCAGCCACCTGACGCTGGAGAAGTACGTGATCATCCTGCTGGCGTTCGCCTACGCGATGAGCCACCGCACGCGGCTGATCGTCGCGCTGGCCGGCATGCTGGTGCTGTTCTCGATGGGTGGACGCACCGCGCTGGCGGTGTTCACCCTGACGGTGATCCTGTTGAACCTGCGCGGCGGGCGGGTCATGCGCACCGCGCTGGCCGTCGGTGTCCTCGGGGTGGCGCTGTTCTTCATCGGACGCGTAGCGGTCGACTCCGGGTTCGTGGATGTCCAGAGCTCGGAGGTGCGCGACATGCTGTTTCTCGACGGGCTGGAGGAGGACTCCTCGTTCGCCGGTCGGCAGGCGTTGCTGCAGCAGGGGCTGGGCGACCTGGCCGAGCAGTTCTGGATCGGCAACTTCCCGCTGACCGTGGAGCGCCACGGCTACTTCAGCACCTACATCCACAACCTGCTGAGCGCCTGGCAGTTCTTCGGCTTCTTCGCCTTCATGGCGCTGTCGCTCGCGCTGGTGCTCTGCCTGCGCCGCATGCGGCAGGTCATGCGCCATGCGAAGCCGACGCCTGCGGACCTGTTCTCGGCCTTCATGCTGATCTATGTGGTGATCAGCGTGGTGCTGGCCAAGAGCGTGATGTGGAACCTGCTGTGGTTCGCCCTCGGGTTGTGGCTGTTCAGGGCATCGGTGACGTCGGTGACCCGTGCCGCGGGTTCCCGCAAGCGACGTCGGCGCAGGAGCCGTCCGCGTCCGGACACGCCGTCCACGTCCGCAGCCGAGCAGCCGGTATCGGCATGACCCGTTCGCGACCGAGGCCCGTGCCGTGTGCGGCATAGCCGGCTTTCACGCCCCGGGCGTGCCCGACGCCGAGGCATCGTGCCGGCGCATGCTCGCCTCGATCGCCCATCGCGGCCCCGACGGCACGGGGGTGTGGAGCGAGGGTGACGCGGTGCTCGGTCACCTGCGCCTGGCCATCATCGATGTCGGGCAGGGCGGGCACCAGCCGATGCGTGCCCACCACGACCGGTTCGTGATCTCCTACAACGGCGAGCTCTACAACTACCGGGAACTGCGCGCCGAGCTGGAGGCGCAGGAGCCTGTCGCCTGGCGCGGCTCCTCGGACACCGAGGTGATGCTGGAGGCGATCGCGCGCTGGGGGCTGAAGCCGGCGCTGGCCCGGTTCAACGGCATGTTCGCCTTCGCCCTGTTCGACCGGCACAGCGGCGAGCTGTCGCTGGCGCGCGATCGCTTCGGCGAAAAGCCGCTCTACTGGCACGCCACCCCCGAGCGGCTGGTGTTCGCCTCGGAGCTGCGCGCGATCGAGGCGTCGGATCTGGTGCCGTTGAGCATCTCGCGCGATGCGGTGCTCGAACAGCTGCAGCGCGCCGCCGTGCCCGCGCCGATGTCGATCTACGAGGCGGTCTCCAAGCTGCCGCCGGCCAGCGTGCTGCAGTGGCGTCCCGGGCAGCAGGTTCGCATCGAGCCCTACTGGTCGCTCGAGGCCACGGTGCGCGAGGCGACCGCGCACCGCTTCGAGGACGAGGGCCTGGCGCTCGAGGCGCTGGAGGCGGCACTGGCCGAGTCGGTGCGGCTGCGCATGGTGTCCGACGTGCCGCTGGGCGCCTTCCTGTCCGGTGGCATCGACTCCTCGCTGGTCGTGGCGCTGATGCAGCAGCAGTCGAGCCGACCGGTGGAGACCTTCTCGATCGGCTTCGACGTCGATGGCTACGACGAGTCGGCGCACGCGCGCGCGGTGGCCGCCCACCTGGGCACCCGGCACCGCGAGCAGATCATCAGTGGCGCCGATGCCCTGGCGGTGGTGCCGCAGCTGGGGGCGCTGTTCGACGAACCGTTCTCCGACGCCTCGCAGATCCCGACCTGCCTGGTCAGTAGGCTGGCGCGTGCGCACGTGACCGTCAGCCTGAGCGGGGACGGCGGGGACGAGCTGTTCTGCGGCTACAAGCGCTACTTCTCCACCCCGGCGATGTGGCGGGCCATGAACCGGGTGCCGCTGCGCCGCACCGTGGGCGCGGTGCTGTCACGCACCCCGGCCGGCACGCTGGACCGGGTGGCCGGCGGGCTGCGGCGGCTGGCGGACCGGCACGGTCGCCCGGGCCGCATCGGGCCCAAGCTGCGCCGGTTCGGTCGCTGGATGGGCGCCTCCTCGCTGGACGAGCTGTACGGCCTGACCCATGGCCGGTTGCTCGATCCGGGCCACCTGCTGGCGGGCGAGGGCGCGCACGGCATGCCGGTGCGGCTGCCCGACTGGCTCGACGGTGTCGAGCGCATGGCCTACGCCGACACACAGGACTATCTGAGCAACGACATCCTCGCCAAGGTCGACCGGGCGGCGATGGCGGTCAGCCTGGAGACCCGCGTGCCGTTGCTCGATCCCGGCGTGCTGTCCATCGCCTGGCGGCTGCCGGTGTCGATGAAGGTGCGCGACGGGCAAGGCAAGCACCTGTTGCGCGAGGTGCTGTTCCGGCACGTGCCGCGCGAGCTGATCGAGCGTCCCAAGATGGGGTTCGGGGCACCGGTCGGTGCGTGGCTGCGCGGCCCGTTGCACGACTGGTCGGCCGATCTGCTCGCACCGGCGCGGCTGGAACGGCAGGGGCTGTACGACGCCCGGGCGGTCTCGGCGCTGCGCGCCGCCCACCTGTCGGGCCGTGATGGCGACGAGCACGCCGGCAAGCTGTGGGCGATCCTGATGATGCAAGCCTGGCTCGACGCGGATCCGCGCCGTGCGTCCCGGATCCATTGACGCGGTGGGTGACGGACTCCGTCGCTCGCGCCGACGCTCAGCGGGCGGCGCGGTTCGCCGCCTCGACGAGCAGGTGCTCCCACTGGCCGAACAGGCGTTCCCGGTCGAACTCGCGCGCGATCTCCAGCGAACGGGCACCGTGCCGTGCGCGGGCTTGCGGATCGTCCATCGCTCGCGCCAGCGCGTCGGCCAGTGCCTGCGGGGTGCGGTCGGCCGGATCGAGCAGCTCGCCGTTCTCGCCGTCGCGTATCAGCTCGTCCACCCCACTGACGCCGCGGTAGGCGATGCAGGGCAGGCCGCAGGCGATGCCCTCGGCCAGCGCGTTCGGAAAACCTTCGGTGCTGGACGGGAACACGAACAGGTGGGCATCGGTCAGCGTGTCCGGCACGTCCGGGCAGTGGCCGGCGAGCGCGATGCGGTGCGTCAGCCGGTGCGAGGCGATGCGCTCGCGCAGCGCGCCCTCGAGCGGGCCGACGCCGTGGATGTCCAGCCGCCAGCCGTCGCGCCCCTGGAACGCGATCGCGGCGGCATCGATCAGCAACGCCAGCTCCTTGCTGGCCTCCAGCCGCCCGACCGTCACCATCCTCCGGACCGGTGGCGCGGTGCGCGCCTCGCCCGGGGCGGCATCGGGACGTGCGGTGCGGGTCACGCCCGGGCACGGGTTCGGCAGGACGTGCAGGCGTGCCTGCAGCGCGTCGGCGTAGCGCGCGGCGAGCATCCGCGTCTGCACCACGATCGCTGCGGCGCGCGGGTAGAACGCGGCCCGCAGGCGCGCGCGCAGGCCGGGCCGGGAGTAGGTGTGCGGATCGTGACGTTCGGCAACCACCACCGGCAGCCGGCGCGGCAGCGTGACCAGGGCCGGAAAGCTGGCGATGTCCTGGAAGCTCAGCACCACGTCGGGTGCGCGCGCCAGCACCGTGCCGCGCAGCCGCCACAGCACGGCCAGCAGGCTGCGCGCGGAGAAGCGCGTGCCGGTGTGCCGACCGATCGGTTCGATGGCGACCCGCTCGTCGGTGGGGCGGTGCACCACGGGGTGATCGGTGCTGGCGAAGGTGATGATCCGCACCCGATGGCCCCGTCCCGCCAGCCAGGCGCTCAGCAACGCGACCATGCGCTGGGCACCGCCGTTGCCCAGGGTCGGGATGATCACGTCGATCGTCAGCGTTCGACGAGGCTCGGCAGGCGTCATGGGATCCGTTGCGGCCGCGGCGGCCGGGAAGGGGAGCGGTGCCGGCACCCGGGCGCGAGCGCACGATGATACGCGCGATCGGCAAGCGTCTGGGTGCGCTGCTGCCGCACGGGCGGTTCGCGCGCGGCGCGGCGGTGCTGGCCGGCAGCAATGCGCTGGGGCAGGTGCTGGCGCTGGCGGCCTCCCCGCTGCTGACCCGCCTGTACACGCCGGCCGACTTTGGTGTGCTGGCGGTCTACATGTCGATCACCACCATCCTGGGGGTGGTGCTCGCCTTGCGCTACGAGTTGGCGATCTCGCTGCCCGACGCGCACAGGGATGCCACGGCGGTGCTGATGCTGTCGCTCGGGTTCGTCGGGTTGAACACGCTGATCGGACTGGTGGCGGTGCTGTTCTTTCGCGACGCGATCGCCGGGCTGTTCAATTCGCCCTCGCTGGCGCCGCTGCTGCTCTTGCTGCCGGCAAGCATCCTGTTGCTCGGTGCGTTCACGGTGTTCCGGTTCTGGTGCATTCGCACCGGCGCCTTCGGCCCGGTCGGCAGGGCGCGGCTGTGGCAGGTGCTGGCCAGCCTGGCGGTCCAGCTGCTGGGCGCACCGCTGGGCGCGGTGGCACTGATCGCCGGGCAGGTCGCCAATCAGGGGGCGGGCACGGTGACGCTGGGCAGGATCGCCCGCCGCGATGGCGCGCTGGCACCGGTGACCCGGGCGGACCTGCGCCGGGTGCTGGTGCGCTACCGCCATTTTCCGCTGATCTCGAGCTGGGCGGCCCTGCTGAACCGGATCAGCGCGCAGATGCCGACGATGCTGTTCGCGGTGTACTTCGGACCGGTGCCCGCCGGGCTGTACGCGCTGGCCGCGCGCGTGCTGAACACGCCCGCGGCGGTGGTCAGCGGCGCGGTGGCGTCGGCCTTCCTGTCGTCCGCATCGGAAAAGGCGCGTGCCGGCACGTTGGCAGGCCTGGTCAGGAAGGCGCACGAGACGCTGTGCGCGCTGTCGATGCCGTCGCTGGTGCTGATCGCCATCGTCTCCCCCGACGTGTTCAGCGTGGCGTTCGGGGTCGAGTGGACGGCGGCGGGAGACCTGGCGCGCTGGCTGGCGCTGCTGGTCTACTTCTCCATGGTGGCGTCGCCACTCACCATGCTGTTCCCGGTGCTGGAGCGGCAGATGGAGGACCTGGTGTTCCAGCTCGTGGTGTTCGCCCTGCGCACCGGTGCGATCGTGAACGGCGCACGCACCGGTGACATGCAGAGCACGCTGGCCGCCTACGTGCTGGCCAGCTCGGTGTGCTACATCGGCTTTCTCGGCTGGGTCGGCATCCGGACCGGTATCGGCATCGGCACGATGGCCCGATCGACCCTGGCGGTCGCTGCACGCTCGGCAGCCATGTGCCTGCCGGCCGCCATCGGCGTGTTGTGGCTGGACGGGCCGGTGGCCTGGTTCGCGGGGGCCGGCGTGTCGGCGCTCCTGGTGCTGATCCACCTGCTGTCGCTCGGCAAGGCCATCAAGGGGGTGAGGGCGCGGTAACGGTACGAGCTGCGGGGCAGTCGGTGTTCTCGAAAGGGCGATTCGCGCCTCGGGTCACAGAACACCGGCGTCGTCGCGAGATGCGAATGCTGCCCACGAGAACGGTGCCGCTAGCTGACCGGTGATCCGCACCGGCAGACATCGTCCCGCATGCATTGCAATCTCCCACGCCCTGTTCGCGACGCCCGACCACGGCGAACGCCGCTCCTGCCCGCCGCCCGTACCGCCCGGCCTCCGGTGCCTGCATTCTTCTCGCTGTCGCTGGTGGCGCTGTGCGTTGCCTGCAGCCAGGGCGATCCGGCCACCGGCACGAACGGCGAGCCCGACGCGATCCCTACCGCGAACCTGTCCAACAGCATCAAGGTCGACGTCGGCTCGGTTCCGGCGTCCGGTAACGGCGGCTCGGTGTCGCTCGGAGCGGCCAACCCGACGGTCGATCCGGGCGTCGCGGCACCGGACGGCCCGTTCACCGTCCTGCCGGTGGTGGTGACACCGGTGATCGAGCCCGAGCCCGGACCTGTCATCGCGCCACGGCCTGATGCGGAGCCGGAGCCGGAACCCGAGCCGGAGCCGGAACCCGAGCCGGAGCCAGAGCCGGAGCCGGAGCCGGAGCCGGAGCCAGAGCCGGAACCGGAGCCCGAGCCCGAGCCGGAGCCGGAGCCGGA
>ENA-ORXT01003389-ORXT01003389.1-marine-metagenome-genome-assembly--contig:-NODE-3389-length-17649-cov-15.519577_pt1 | contig 17649 bp, 3 predicted proteins | sample MGYA00237868_ERZ511482 | MGnify/ENA metagenome assembly ERZ511482 | reverse complement strand
TTGAAAGGCTTGGTGCTGCTGGGTTTTGGGGTTTTGGCGGCTTAATCACCCGCTTCCATTATAACAAGGATTGAAACTGATACTCAAGAATGAAACAAAAATAAAAGCGGCACTTAATCACCCGCTTCCATTATAACAAGGATTGAAACTAATATAGTTTTCGCGCCTTAGTTGTTTAACTAAACTTAATCACCCGCTTCCATTATAACAAGGATTGAAACTTATAGCCTCAAAATCTTTTAAACTTCTGGTCCAAACCTTAATCACCCGCTTCCATTATAACAAGGATTGAAACATAAATTCCAATCAATAGGTAAGGTTTCAGTTCCTAACTTAATCACCCGCTTCCATTATAACAAGGATTGAAACTTATTGGCAACAACCCCTATGGTGCTGTACCAATACTTAATCACCCGCTTCCATTATAACAAGGATTGAAACGAGGGTGCGTGTGCTTGCCGTCCAATGACTTGTGACGCTTAATCACCCGCTTCCATTATAACAAGGATTGAAACTCCTATCATCAACATAAAGAAAACGATCTGATCCTTCTTAATCACCCGCTTCCATTATAACAAGGATTGAAACAAAATGGTTGTGAAAGTTGCGGATGGTGAACGTCTCCTTAATCACCCGCTTCCATTATAACAAGGATTGAAACGCCAGTAGCTTTGTCTCATAGGGCTGCTGGCTTTTCTTAATCACCCGCTTCCATTATAACAAGGATTGAAACTGGATAATTTGGTTTTGAATGATCCTAATTTTAGTCTTAATCACCCGCTTCCATTATAACAAGGATTGAAACTATATACCTGAACGGCTAAGGCACAAACCTATTGATCTTAATCACCCGCTTCCATTATAACAAGGATTGAAACGTATAACATCTTTTTCGACTGGTAGTTCATCAAATACTTAATCACCCGCTTCCATTATAACAAGGATTGAAACAGTATGACCCAAATTATAATAATGGTGAAACATATTCTTAATCACCCGCTTCCATTATAACAAGGATTGAAACATTCCACCTAAAGTTGCAGTTGGTGCTGCACCAGCTCTTAATCACCCGCTTCCATTATAACAAGGATTGAAACAAGAAGAAAATTATGCAACTTTTGAAAAACATGATCTTAATCACCCGCTTCCATTATAACAAGGATTGAAACTGAAATTTTTCTGGAGTAGTTTGTAAACTGTTTCCTTAATCACCCGCTTCCATTATAACAAGGATTGAAACAAGATATTGAAAACAAAATTGTTGCTACAGAGCAATGCTTAATCACCCGCTTCCATTATAACAAGGATTGAAACTTTGAGAAAGTACGCTGTTTTCAGTTCTCATATTCCACTTAATCACCCGCTTCCATTATAACAAGGATTGAAACATCTTGTTCGCTTTAAGGAATTTTTTTGCCATTTTCTTAATCACCCGCTTCCATTATAACAAGGATTGAAACTCACTCTAATTCCACCTAAAGTTGCAGATTTTGGCGCTTAATCACCCGCTTCCATTATAACAAGGATTGAAACACTCACCACCTTTACCTTTTGATTTTTTCATATCGACTTAATCACCCGCTTCCATTATAACAAGGATTGAAACAATCATGGTTGGCAGCATCCGCACAAGTCAGGCAATCCTTAATCACCCGCTTCCATTATAACAAGGATTGAAACATTTGATGATCATAAGTGCTGTCATTTTTTATGTAGTCTTAATCACCCGCTTCCATTATAACAAGGATTGAAACTATATGACTTGTTAAGTTAAGCTCAAAGTCTTGAACTTAATCACCCGCTTCCATTATAACAAGGATTGAAACAAGTAAGCCAAAACGTACCCCCAGTAAAAGTAGCGCTTAATCACCCGCTTCCATTATAACAAGGATTGAAACTTACATATCCAATTTCTATTGTACCATTGTTATTTATCTTAATCACCCGCTTCCATTATAACAAGGATTGAAACGAAAATGAACTGGAGTTAGAACAAGCAACTAATGCACTTAATCACCCGCTTCCATTATAACAAGGATTGAAACATAGCAACTTCATTATCGCAGCCCTCTCCTACATAAGCTTAATCACCCGCTTCCATTATAACAAGGATTGAAACTATGGGTGATGGGTGCAGTCTGGGTTTTAAATGTTCTTAATCACCCGCTTCCATTATAACAAGGATTGAAACTAGCAAGAAAGATGTTGAAGCTACTTTCTACCCTACACTTAATCACCCGCTTCCATTATAACAAGGATTGAAACTTCACAAGCCCCAGGCGTTAAATTAGCAGAGTCGATGCTTAATCACCCGCTTCCATTATAACAAGGATTGAAACTTTTAGCACAAGATTTGATTCTTTGAAACTCATTATACTTAATCACCCGCTTCCATTATAACAAGGATTGAAACCAAAGTTCCCAAATTGATACGCTGTAATACTTTTTGCTTAATCACCCGCTTCCATTATAACAAGGATTGAAACTTCAAAAATGGATTTTCCAAATATGTGAAAATAAAACTTAATCACCCGCTTCCATTATAACAAGGATTGAAACCCCTTAGTGATATTGGTGTGCCTGAAACTAATTTCACTTAATCACCCGCTTCCATTATAACAAGGATTGAAACCCCGTCTCCACATCCACATCTGCTTTTAATGGCTCCTTAATCACCCGCTTCCATTATAACAAGGATTGAAACGAACAAGCAACTAATGCATTTGACCTTCTTGAAATAACTTAATCACCCGCTTCCATTATAACAAGGATTGAAACTGAAATTTTTCTGGAGTAGTTTGTAAACTGTTTCCCTTAATCACCCGCTTCCATTATAACAAGGATTGAAACTTCACAAGCGCCAGGCGTTAAATTAGCAGAGTCGATCTTAATCACCCGCTTCCATTATAACAAGGATTGAAACATGATCTTACCTTTTTTAGTCCTCTCGGTTACAACGTCTTAATCACCCGCTTCCATTATAACAAGGATTGAAACACGGAAAATCATCAACATCTACAGTCCATCTGTTGCTTAATCACCCGCTTCCATTATAACAAGGATTGAAACAAAAAATGCGTCCAGCGTCTTTAATTAAAAAAGGAACTTAATCACCCGCTTCCATTATAACAAGGATTGAAACTAAATTAAATTAAAAGTCGAAGGTTCGATTCCTAAACTTAATCACCCGCTTCCATTATAACAAGGATTGAAACGCGATTAGGTCAACAAAAATGGTTTTGAGTAATGGCTTAATCACCCGCTTCCATTATAACAAGGATTGAAACAGCCACAATAAATTAGATGGCCAACTGATCTCAACAACTTAATCACCCGCTTCCATTATAACAAGGATTGAAACTCACTAATGGGTTGCCTGTGCTATCGCATAATGTCACTTAATCACCCGCTTCCATTATAACAAGGATTGAAACTACCCCCATTCATAACTGCAATAATATCTCATAGCATCTTAATCACCCGCTTCCATTATAACAAGGATTGAAACATGCCACTTGCTGCACACGCATACTTTGCTTTACAGCTTAATCACCCGCTTCCATTATAACAAGGATTGAAACTAATAGGTCTGCATTTTGAATCAAACAAAACAAAACCCTTAATCACCCGCTTCCATTATAACAAGGATTGAAACAGCATTTTTTAGCTCATTATGAAAAAACTATAAAATCTTAATCACCCGCTTCCATTATAACAAGGATTGAAACTCAATTCGATAGTCACTATTCAATTCAGTTCTTATCTTAATCACCCGCTTCCATTATAACAAGGATTGAAACATGCTTGGTTGTTAACGTAGTTTAAATGGTTATACCAACTTAATCACCCGCTTCCATTATAACAAGGATTGAAACGAATTAGGTAGTATCTACAACAACAGATACTTAGCTCTTAATCACCCGCTTCCATTATAACAAGGATTGAAACTGAAAATGATGACGATGTAATTGATACTTTTACTATCTTAATCACCCGCTTCCATTATAACAAGGATTGAAACTACTCCAATTAATACGGTGCAAATATAGTAATAATTCTTAATCACCCGCTTCCATTATAACAAGGATTGAAACTGAATATGGTGCTGAACCAATGAAAGCACACTTAACCCTTAATCACCCGCTTCCATTATAACAAGGATTGAAACAAATACAAGTTGCATAAACACCACCGCCATCTATTGCTTAATCACCCGCTTCCATTATAACAAGGATTGAAACAACGTTCGTTAATCACATCTATGTCGATTTCTCGACCTTAATCACCCGCTTCCATTATAACAAGGATTGAAACATGATTCTTCTTTTTCAAGAACCTTTGCAAGGGTTCTTAATCACCCGCTTCCATTATAACAAGGATTGAAACTATTAGAGAGGTCGTACAAAGACCTTAAAAACAAGTCTTAATCACCCGCTTCCATTATAACAAGGATTGAAACATTGAGCTACTAATTTGTCTATAGTCGCACCTATTACTTAATCACCCGCTTCCATTATAACAAGGATTGAAACACCGCCCAACTTATAACGTATAATCTTCATTCTGTCTTAATCACCCGCTTCCATTATAACAAGGATTGAAACTTACAATAAATTCAGCTTGTAAATCTTTTCTTAATACTTAATCACCCGCTTCCATTATAACAAGGATTGAAACTGTCTTCAATGTCTAAGTCATAATCTTTGGCTAATTTCTTAATCACCCGCTTCCATTATAACAAGGATTGAAACAATTTAATGAATGTGCGAAAGACTATCCAAGAGTAGCTTAATCACCCGCTTCCATTATAACAAGGATTGAAACAGGCTATCTCAGTTCCATACATATCACAACATCCACTTAATCACCCGCTTCCATTATAACAAGGATTGAAACATCTATTGTCTTCAATTTGTTGTTGTAATTGCGCTACTTAATCACCCGCTTCCATTATAACAAGGATTGAAACCGGAAACAGTCTTTCCCACCACGTACAATATCGCTGCTTAATCACCCGCTTCCATTATAACAAGGATTGAAACTATTACAGATAAATTCACACGAACCAGATATAACTCTTAATCACCCGCTTCCATTATAACAAGGATTGAAACTTATTTTTCTGTTTGGCAACTTGGTATGCAAGTCGCCTTAATCACCCGCTTCCATTATAACAAGGATTGAAACACGCAGGTGCGCTGCTTGGGCAAACACCATCATCTCTTAATCACCCGCTTCCATTATAACAAGGATTGAAACTCACTAATGGGTTGCCTGTGCTATCGCATAATGTCTTAATCACCCGCTTCCATTATAACAAGGATTGAAACTCTTTTTTAATTCCGGTTTTAAAAATACCTTTTCAAACTTAATCACCCGCTTCCATTATAACAAGGATTGAAACAGTTTTCAGAGATAATCAAAAAAGACATAGAATCATACCTTAATCACCCGCTTCCATTATAACAAGGATTGAAACTTTGCATCCATAAATGGCTTAACAAACTCTTCTGGCTTAATCACCCGCTTCCATTATAACAAGGATTGAAACGACGCAATTCGCTGTTAATCCATTTTAAAAAGTAGGCTTAATCACCCGCTTCCATTATAACAAGGATTGAAACCATGTAAACACGAAGGCTTTAGCCCAGGAGAAAACACTTAATCACCCGCTTCCATTATAACAAGGATTGAAACTTACAGCCTGTTAACTTTCTACTTACACAACCACCACTTAATCACCCGCTTCCATTATAACAAGGATTGAAACCCAAAGAGCCATACTGCACCAAAAAATGTGAGTGTGCTTAATCACCCGCTTCCATTATAACAAGGATTGAAACAAAAAGAAATACTTGAAGCGTTAAACAAAAGGTTTGCTTAATCACCCGCTTCCATTATAACAAGGATTGAAACTTTTCACAAACAGTTGATTGCAGTATAAGAACTATATCTTAATCACCCGCTTCCATTATAACAAGGATTGAAACACAATGGCTTTCCGTCAGCATCAACTTGGTATATGCCTTAATCACCCGCTTCCATTATAACAAGGATTGAAACTCAATTCGATAGTCACTATTCAATTCAGTTCTTACTTAATCACCCGCTTCCATTATAACAAGGATTGAAACTCTTTGTATTCATCATTAGTGGTGTAGGGTGTATTTCTTAATCACCCGCTTCCATTATAACAAGGATTGAAACCCGATCCACTTATCCAAATATGGTCGTTATCATCAAGGCTTAATCACCCGCTTCCATTATAACAAGGATTGAAACTTAGCTGTAATTGATTTATTAAGGTCGTCAATTGTCTTAATCACCCGCTTCCATTATAACAAGGATTGAAACAAGCGTGTTGTTTGTTAGGTGGTTCGGGTACAACTGGCTTAATCACCCGCTTCCATTATAACAAGGATTGAAACTTCTAAGAACCACAATAGACGACAATGGCGGTGCAGCTTAATCACCCGCTTCCATTATAACAAGGATTGAAACCGACACTTTTGGGGAGCTGAATTAAGCGCATGTCAACTTAATCACCCGCTTCCATTATAACAAGGATTGAAACGTATTTTCAATTCTACGTAAACCTAAATGATAAAAAACTTAATCACCCGCTTCCATTATAACAAGGATTGAAACCGCATCTTATGTACTCCAAACCTATACTTTCTTGATACTTAATCACCCGCTTCCATTATAACAAGGATTGAAACCCGAAATATTAGGTTTCGGCGCTGCATTTGATGAGCTTAATCACCCGCTTCCATTATAACAAGGATTGAAACAGGTTAGTTTTGCCAGTAAATTTTGATTGTCGGCAATCTTAATCACCCGCTTCCATTATAACAAGGATTGAAACTGAATAAAATTCAAAACACAATCTAAGTCAACCTCTGCTTAATCACCCGCTTCCATTATAACAAGGATTGAAACTTAAATCCAACACAATCATATATAACATCTTTGCAATCTTAATCACCCGCTTCCATTATAACAAGGATTGAAACTTCCCAGGGGGCTTTTTCTGTTTGGTTGGGCTGTGGTCTTAATCACCCGCTTCCATTATAACAAGGATTGAAACTTGAGCTTATGTCTTCCCCTTTAAAATGAACTTCATCTTAATCACCCGCTTCCATTATAACAAGGATTGAAACTTATCGAATAAAACTTTCAAAATATGAAAGCCAAAAGCTTAATCACCCGCTTCCATTATAACAAGGATTGAAACAAAATCCAAACCCAGTTTGTAACGAAGATAAATATTGCTTAATCACCCGCTTCCATTATAACAAGGATTGAAACTTTCTATATCCCAAAATTCCCCCTTATCGATTCTTCTCTTAATCACCCGCTTCCATTATAACAAGGATTGAAACTAAGCTGCTCCGCTCCTACCCTATCGCTTATCCTTCTTAATCACCCGCTTCCATTATAACAAGGATTGAAACATGCTATATTTCTCATTCTATAATTTTTTTTTTAACTTAATCACCCGCTTCCATTATAACAAGGATTGAAACTTAATGAAAATGCTTTTAGTATTTCGTTTAATATACTTAATCACCCGCTTCCATTATAACAAGGATTGAAACTGGATGCAAACAAACTGAATATACAGGCGGCTTAATGACTTAATCACCCGCTTCCATTATAACAAGGATTGAAACATAGAAATCACAGAAACAAAAGAAGGTGAGTTTTTTCTTAATCACCCGCTTCCATTATAACAAGGATTGAAACCTGATAATAGTAAGATATTAGATACAAACATAATGACTTAATCACCCGCTTCCATTATAACAAGGATTGAAACTTCGGGTTACCTTGTTAAGGTGTACGGAATCGGCACTTAATCACCCGCTTCCATTATAACAAGGATTGAAACCAATTTTGGGGCAGCAAGGTTCTTCTGCACAATCTAATCTTAATCACCCGCTTCCATTATAACAAGGATTGAAACGAATCTATGAACATTACCATGATGGATGTAATACCCCTTAATCACCCGCTTCCATTATAACAAGGATTGAAACTCACTCTAATTCCACCTAAAGTTGCAGATTTTGGCCTTAATCACCCGCTTCCATTATAACAAGGATTGAAACTCTAAGATTACGTTTATGGTGCCACACGGACTTAAACCTTAATCACCCGCTTCCATTATAACAAGGATTGAAACATAACTGCGTTAACGGCTATACAGTTGGAACTAATGGCTTAATCACCCGCTTCCATTATAACAAGGATTGAAACTATCATCAGTTCCGAAACCATCGGAATGCCAACCGGGCTTAATCACCCGCTTCCATTATAACAAGGATTGAAACTCTAATTTTTCAGTTGTTTGTTTTATTTCCTCTTCTGCTTAATCACCCGCTTCCATTATAACAAGGATTGAAACATAAAAGTTGAGTATCGTAGGTATATTAAAAAAGGCACTTAATCACCCGCTTCCATTATAACAAGGATTGAAACTTAACCTTTCAATTACATCTAACTGCAAAGGGCAACTTAATCACCCGCTTCCATTATAACAAGGATTGAAACCACACTCTAATTCAAAAGAACACTTTTCAATTATGCCTTAATCACCCGCTTCCATTATAACAAGGATTGAAACGATATTAATAGATTTTTTGAAGCAACCATTTAATCCTTAATCACCCGCTTCCATTATAACAAGGATTGAAACGGCACCGGTTAACACTAATTATATGGGCGCAATCTAAACTTAATCACCCGCTTCCATTATAACAAGGATTGAAACCTGGTGGAAACACCTCAAAAACATCTCCTGTGCTTTCTTAATCACCCGCTTCCATTATAACAAGGATTGAAACATAATTATAGATGATGGTAAAATAGATGATGTTTTACTTAATCACCCGCTTCCATTATAACAAGGATTGAAACAACGTAAATGAAGCCTTAGAGTTGACTTACGGTGAAGCTTAATCACCCGCTTCCATTATAACAAGGATTGAAACTCTAATTGCATATCTATTTCAAACATACAATCTTTTCTTAATCACCCGCTTCCATTATAACAAGGATTGAAACTTATTGAATATTTTTAGCTGCTCAAATCTACCGTCACTTAATCACCCGCTTCCATTATAACAAGGATTGAAACCGGAAAAAACACCTTAAAACATTGAAAATGTGCGAACTTAATCACCCGCTTCCATTATAACAAGGATTGAAACATTGAACATCTCCAAAAAGCTCCTAGAAAAGACGAAACTTAATCACCCGCTTCCATTATAACAAGGATTGAAACTAGGTACCAGGGGCTATAAGTCGAAGATTGTTTTCACTTAATCACCCGCTTCCATTATAACAAGGATTGAAACGCGACCGAATGTAGGACTGATTGAAGTAAAGGTTACTTAATCACCCGCTTCCATTATAACAAGGATTGAAACCTATTGAAGCTGATGGGGTTAATCATGCAATTGATACTTAATCACCCGCTTCCATTATAACAAGGATTGAAACATTAAAACAAAACTTTTAGAATTAGAAGAAAAACAACTTAATCACCCGCTTCCATTATAACAAGGATTGAAACTATATGCCAACTCTTCTACCATCGCCGTGCGCTTTGCTTAATCACCCGCTTCCATTATAACAAGGATTGAAACATTCCTCGCTTAAATCCTTCGCCATTGCTACCTTTCTTAATCACCCGCTTCCATTATAACAAGGATTGAAACCCGTTGTCAAGTAGAAACTTATCAAAATATTCCTCTTAATCACCCGCTTCCATTATAACAAGGATTGAAACCGTTTAAAGCTTGAACCTCAGTTAAACTACTTATTGTCTTAATCACCCGCTTCCATTATAACAAGGATTGAAACGATCATTTAAAGGCTGAATTCATCTTTAAGTCAATGCCTTAATCACCCGCTTCCATTATAACAAGGATTGAAACGGTAACTTATACCTTTACACCCTTTAGGGCAGTTCTCCTTAATCACCCGCTTCCATTATAACAAGGATTGAAACGGCTACGCCACAATAGGCTACGGGCACAAGATACTAACTTAATCACCCGCTTCCATTATAACAAGGATTGAAACTGACGCAAAGTGAGGCAAGGCAACATGCAAGCAAGTCTTAATCACCCGCTTCCATTATAACAAGGATTGAAACATAAAAACAAGTGGCACATTAAGCGGAAATAAAACTACTTAATCACCCGCTTCCATTATAACAAGGATTGAAACCAGAGAATGGCTTTATTGGTATTCTTATTGGCTTACTTAATCACCCGCTTCCATTATAACAAGGATTGAAACCCACCAGAAAATAAATAGTAATTATGGTAGCAGAACACTTAATCACCCGCTTCCATTATAACAAGGATTGAAACTTTTAATTCGCCACAAATCTAAACATAATTATCTTACTTAATCACCCGCTTCCATTATAACAAGGATTGAAACTTTTGATTGGAACTGGAGCAAGTTTTACATATTACTTAATCACCCGCTTCCATTATAACAAGGATTGAAACAAAACAGGCAAGTTGTTAAAATTTGAGGGAATGGGCTTAATCACCCGCTTCCATTATAACAAGGATTGAAACAAGATTAACGAAGGAATAGAAGCCCTAAACGATAAGTCCTTAATCACCCGCTTCCATTATAACAAGGATTGAAACATAATACTAATAAACTAAATAGATAGATATAGCAAGCTTAATCACCCGCTTCCATTATAACAAGGATTGAAACTAAGGCATATAGGTGATTATCTCGCCAAAAGGAACATCTTAATCACCCGCTTCCATTATAACAAGGATTGAAACTTGGTGGGGCTTCCATTCTGGTTATTACGAAAAATTACTTAATCACCCGCTTCCATTATAACAAGGATTGAAACTATATTATTTATATCAGAAGGGCAAATCATCCTCAATCTTAATCACCCGCTTCCATTATAACAAGGATTGAAACTCAGCAATATCCTGAACTTCCTTTAATTTTGCTTTACTTAATCACCCGCTTCCATTATAACAAGGATTGAAACCTTTCTATGTATTCAACGCCCTTTATTTCTTTTGGCTTAATCACCCGCTTCCATTATAACAAGGATTGAAACGGTGTTAACTACTGTTTTGTATTTGGTAGTCTCAGTTCTTAATCACCCGCTTCCATTATAACAAGGATTGAAACATGACGATAAGGAAACCAGAGACACCTACAAAGTAACCTTAATCACCCGCTTCCATTATAACAAGGATTGAAACTTCCCTATTTTAGCTTCAAAAACAATGGCTTGGGTTACTTAATCACCCGCTTCCATTATAACAAGGATTGAAACAATTCCATCGTAAATTGTTCGTCTATTATATTGTCTTAATCACCCGCTTCCATTATAACAAGGATTGAAACTTAAATACACGGCCTTGAAATTGCGGTGCTTGTAGCCTTAATCACCCGCTTCCATTATAACAAGGATTGAAACTATACCGCATCATCCTTAAATAAATTGTTTTTTTGGCTTAATCACCCGCTTCCATTATAACAAGGATTGAAACTTAAATGATGAAAACGATTCACAAACTAAAAATTCTTAATCACCCGCTTCCATTATAACAAGGATTGAAACTGAAAATAGCAAGTAAAGAAGGTTATATAATAGAACTTAATCACCCGCTTCCATTATAACAAGGATTGAAACTTTTTATGTTGCCATTTTCAATATTTTCTAATATTTCTTAATCACCCGCTTCCATTATAACAAGGATTGAAACAATCACTTAATTTATCTTTAATAAATCTTTTTGTTGCTTAATCACCCGCTTCCATTATAACAAGGATTGAAACTCGCTCCTGCTTTCTGCTTCTCTGTTTAATTGAGACTTAATCACCCGCTTCCATTATAACAAGGATTGAAACTTGTTCCGATGGTTGCCACGTTGGTACACCTCATTCTTAATCACCCGCTTCCATTATAACAAGGATTGAAACTTATTTTTATCGTAGGTATAAAAATTTACAAATCCGCTTAATCACCCGCTTCCATTATAACAAGGATTGAAACGGAAATAGGATTATTGGTGGTACAATAAAAGAAGTAACTTAATCACCCGCTTCCATTATAACAAGGATTGAAACAAAAAGCCCATAAGGGTGAAAATGTAAGAAGGAATGCTTAATCACCCGCTTCCATTATAACAAGGATTGAAACATACAATCGGGCAAAGAGAATGTAACTTCGCCACCTCTTAATCACCCGCTTCCATTATAACAAGGATTGAAACTTATATCCAAAATTGGACCTGCTGTCAAATATTCTCTTAATCACCCGCTTCCATTATAACAAGGATTGAAACATCAGTTAGTAACCGAAATAAACGATCCCTTAAAATCCTTAATCACCCGCTTCCATTATAACAAGGATTGAAACCAGAAATGAATTAGTAAAAACAGCAAGTGTAAATGACTTAATCACCCGCTTCCATTATAACAAGGATTGAAACTTAATAATTAATTAGCCCAAACAATTAAGAAACCTTCTTAATCACCCGCTTCCATTATAACAAGGATTGAAACTCCGTCCGTTACCGTCAATTGCATAGGGTGTGCCGTCTTAATCACCCGCTTCCATTATAACAAGGATTGAAACTGCCTAGGTCAATACCTATGCCTTTTTGATTTTTGACTTAATCACCCGCTTCCATTATAACAAGGATTGAAACTTTAGTCACAGCACTAAGTTATACAAAACGAATAGCTTAATCACCCGCTTCCATTATAACAAGGATTGAAACGCCACGCCACAATAGGCTACGGGCATAAGATACTACTTAATCACCCGCTTCCATTATAACAAGGATTGAAACCGAAATGGACAACGTAAAAGAAAGCCCTTATAATGATCTTAATCACCCGCTTCCATTATAACAAGGATTGAAACTTCGTTCGCCACACTCTTCTAAATCAACGCCCTGCCCACTTAATCACCCGCTTCCATTATAACAAGGATTGAAACTCGGATTGGGCTACAACTCCACCATAATTTTTTGGCCTTAATCACCCGCTTCCATTATAACAAGGATTGAAACACTAAATCTTCACAATTAATATCAATATTTATTACACTTAATCACCCGCTTCCATTATAACAAGGATTGAAACCCAGAAGTAAAAACTGGATTAGCCCAAAAGGCGAATCTTAATCACCCGCTTCCATTATAACAAGGATTGAAACTAAATAAAAATTACGCTAACTATTTTTTTGTTTCACTTAATCACCCGCTTCCATTATAACAAGGATTGAAACCCGATAAAAGCGCAGGCAGCGTGTTATTTGGAATTCTTAATCACCCGCTTCCATTATAACAAGGATTGAAACTCAAATCAAACTACTTGCACATTAGGCACCACTAATGCTTAATCACCCGCTTCCATTATAACAAGGATTGAAACAACAATATATCGCAAGTCCAAGGGAAGTAGCCATTCTTAATCACCCGCTTCCATTATAACAAGGATTGAAACTCTAAAAAATATATATAAATGAAAAAATATAACTGTCTTAATCACCCGCTTCCATTATAACAAGGATTGAAACAAAAAATCAATTAACTTCATTCCAACAAAAGTAATACTTAATCACCCGCTTCCATTATAACAAGGATTGAAACGTTTTGCGAATTGATATTCTCCAAGGTATCGGCCAACTTAATCACCCGCTTCCATTATAACAAGGATTGAAACACCACATAGCGGCACTTTTATCGTGCTTACCTTTGTCTTAATCACCCGCTTCCATTATAACAAGGATTGAAACGCCGTTCCGATATTGAGATAGATATGTTTGTGACCCTTAATCACCCGCTTCCATTATAACAAGGATTGAAACTCAAATCAAACTACTTGCACATTAGGTACCACTAACTTAATCACCCGCTTCCATTATAACAAGGATTGAAACATTTTGATGAAGATAACCAAAAAATAACGGCATTAGCTTAATCACCCGCTTCCATTATAACAAGGATTGAAACACAATATGATTCCAATTCTAATGAACTTAGGATTGTCTTAATCACCCGCTTCCATTATAACAAGGATTGAAACTCAAATTATCTAACTCAATGGCTTTGGCTTCGTATCTTAATCACCCGCTTCCATTATAACAAGGATTGAAACAAAAACATAATATGACAGTACAACAACAAATAATTGCTTAATCACCCGCTTCCATTATAACAAGGATTGAAACGAGGCTGGCGACGAACCAGTTAATTTTTACGATTGTTTAATCACCCGCTTCCATTATAACAAGGATTGAAACTACAGGTTATTTAGAGGAATACCATATTGACAAATTCTTAATCACCCGCTTCCATTATAACAAGGATTGAAACTCGTTGCAAGTGTGTTTTTCGTATAAATATTTACCACTTAATCACCCGCTTCCATTATAACAAGGATTGAAACTTTAAACGCCTTAATTCTTTATTAGTTTCCTTTTGTCTTAATCACCCGCTTCCATTATAACAAGGATTGAAACTCAAAGCTTTTTGTATGTCCTCCAATAATTGCCACGCTTAATCACCCGCTTCCATTATAACAAGGATTGAAACTTAAAACAACCTGACTTTGTTGTGCAGGTTTAATTTTCTTAATCACCCGCTTCCATTATAACAAGGATTGAAACAAATTAGTGGTTTCAGCAAGTTTATTCTGTATTGTCTTAATCACCCGCTTCCATTATAACAAGGATTGAAACTTTGTAACAACCGCCTGGTTAATTCTTCAGTACGGTCTTAATCACCCGCTTCCATTATAACAAGGATTGAAACCCAAAAATGTTACCTTAGAGAACAAAAATTTGATGCCTTAATCACCCGCTTCCATTATAACAAGGATTGAAACAAAATTATCGTCGTTGATTTACATCAACAACTTTCTCTTAATCACCCGCTTCCATTATAACAAGGATTGAAACAAAGCGATTCTAAAAACTTATGGATACCAATTAAATACTTAATCACCCGCTTCCATTATAACAAGGATTGAAACTATACAATCGGCTTTATTGTGTTTTTTCTAAAATAGCTTAATCACCCGCTTCCATTATAACAAGGATTGAAACGCATAATCAATATTAGGGTTATTTGCATATTGATTTCTTAATCACCCGCTTCCATTATAACAAGGATTGAAACAAATATGAAAGCCAAAAGCAACTGCACCAGCTAAGACTTAATCACCCGCTTCCATTATAACAAGGATTGAAACGAATTAAAATGGCATGCTCAAATTGCCCCCAACATACTTAATCACCCGCTTCCATTATAACAAGGATTGAAACAAGCCCCTAAGCCTATTGCTATTGCCACAAACAACACTTAATCACCCGCTTCCATTATAACAAGGATTGAAACTGGTAGGAGCAGCCTATACATTTGGTAACGCATCCACTTAATCACCCGCTTCCATTATAACAAGGATTGAAACGCCTTGCAATTAGTTGGGTCGCATTTACAGGTGCCCTTAATCACCCGCTTCCATTATAACAAGGATTGAAACACCAAGTCTGTCAACGATCAATTAAATAAACTAAAAGCTTAATCACCCGCTTCCATTATAACAAGGATTGAAACATAGATCAATACCCATAATTAGCTGAATTGGATTGCTTAATCACCCGCTTCCATTATAACAAGGATTGAAACAATATTATCAATAACCAATGCAAGCGAGCGGACCCACTTAATCACCCGCTTCCATTATAACAAGGATTGAAACATTTTTTGAGTGTTGGTGATAAGAAAGTAAAGGTTACTTAATCACCCGCTTCCATTATAACAAGGATTGAAACTTATCAAAAAGGACTTTTAAAACGTGAAAAACAAATCTTAATCACCCGCTTCCATTATAACAAGGATTGAAACTTAAAACAATCTTTTGCTGAAATTATGATCCATGACTTAATCACCCGCTTCCATTATAACAAGGATTGAAACAAAATAAAGCGTAAATATTTAGGCTAAATGTCTAATTCTTAATCACCCGCTTCCATTATAACAAGGATTGAAACGTGCCATTGCAAAATTGAAAGTCAACTGGTCGACAACTTAATCACCCGCTTCCATTATAACAAGGATTGAAACGGTAAGTCTGATTGAGTATTACAATCAAAGCTGCCCTTAATCACCCGCTTCCATTATAACAAGGATTGAAACAAGAACAGCAAGAAGCGTTAAATCTGCTTGAAAAACTTAATCACCCGCTTCCATTATAACAAGGATTGAAACTTGAGCGCAACTCGGTATACAAGTTGCTATTTTTGGCTTAATCACCCGCTTCCATTATAACAAGGATTGAAACAAAAATAAAATAATAATAATATGACGGAAGGACAAGCCTTAATCACCCGCTTCCATTATAACAAGGATTGAAACACCGTGACATTCAAAGAATAATAGTTGAAGATTCACTTAATCACCCGCTTCCATTATAACAAGGATTGAAACAAAAAAAGAGGGCAGTATTTATTGATGTCGAAAAGGGCTTAATCACCCGCTTCCATTATAACAAGGATTGAAACAAAACATTAGGTGAATTAGAAAAGGCTGGAGAATTAGCTTAATCACCCGCTTCCATTATAACAAGGATTGAAACAATATTTAATTATGTATTTATTGTGTTCTGGTGTACTTAATCACCCGCTTCCATTATAACAAGGATTGAAACTAAAAGGTAATCAGTTTTGGAGGGAACGCCACAAACACTTAATCACCCGCTTCCATTATAACAAGGATTGAAACATTAACGAAGCGGCACAATTCGCAGGCGACATTTTGCTTAATCACCCGCTTCCATTATAACAAGGATTGAAACAAAGAATATCGCAAATACAAAACACTAAAAGCGGTGCTTAATCACCCGCTTCCATTATAACAAGGATTGAAACCGCAATAAGGTAATACTTCAAACTAACGATGTATTTCTTAATCACCCGCTTCCATTATAACAAGGATTGAAACTCAATATCGGGTTTGTTTATTTTCCCATCTGCACCGCTTAATCACCCGCTTCCATTATAACAAGGATTGAAACAAAGAAGAAATATTTACAGGCATTTTTGATATTAACCTTATTCACCCGCTTCCATTATAACAAGGATTGAAACTTATCAAAAAGCACTTTCAAAATATGAAAGAAAAAAGCTTAATCACCCGCTTCCATTATAACAAGGATTGAAACACAAAAAATCTTTCATTTTTTGCGTATAATAAATCACCTTAATCACCCGCTTCCATTATAACAAGGATTGAAACTGTAGCTCTTGGTGCAGATTTGGAAGGTTCGGCAGAACTTAATCACCCGCTTCCATTATAACAAGGATTGAAACTCGGCGTGTTGCAAATTGTTGTACCAATAGTTTTTCTTAATCACCCGCTTCCATTATAACAAGGATTGAAACAATATAAAACAATTAGATTACAACAAGATACTTGCAACTTAATCACCCACTTCCATTATAACAAGCATTGAAACACGGCTCATTGTCGCTTCAAAGCCACAAGCTGATTCACTTAATCACCCACTTCCATTATAACAAAAACTGAAATATGATTGAACAAAAATACAACGAACTAAAAAATGTACTTA
>ENA-ORXT01003388-ORXT01003388.1-marine-metagenome-genome-assembly--contig:-NODE-3388-length-17654-cov-8.641862_pt1 | contig 17654 bp, 24 predicted proteins | sample MGYA00237868_ERZ511482 | MGnify/ENA metagenome assembly ERZ511482 | reverse complement strand
CTGGTTGGAGCGGCCTGCCTCCAAACAGGCCCGTTTGGAGTGGCCCTGCCGTTGAAGATTCGAACCCAAAGTAATCGCGTGTCATGGACACGAGGTCGATTAGACGACTATAATATGTGAGGATGGTCTATTTTTGGACCGTCACACCCTAGTTTTTGATGGCATCTCAGCCACCAATGCCCGTTTGGAAAAACCGTGCCACGTTTAGGCGTTCGGGTGTTTGGATCCATTGGTGGAGATGCTCTCATAGAGCGCTCTACACTGTCGAAATCGGAGGTGCTAAAATACACTGTATTATTGTGATAGTGCTGGTTAGAGCGTGGTTCTGTTCCATGGACAAGCAGAAAGAAAAATGAATCCCAGCAACGCCGCATTAACGCTTGCATTTTGTATCTGCGTTCAATCGGCTTGAAGGTGCGCAATTGTGGGCGTGGATAGAGGTGACTCGCAGCCAACTCTCCAGACGACGCCGGTGCATTGTGCCGCTCACCACTTTTGCTTTTTTCGTCGCACGGGTGGAACGTGTTAACTTTCTGCAATGATCTTGGTGGCCTGTCGATGGCCTGGTGCCATCAGCGCGTCCCTCGTCTTCACGGCCATCGGTCTGAACAGCGGAGACCCGCAGGAGCTCACCGCGCACGTGTGGCGCCTGGGTATCCTTGACATCAAGGTGTTTGACAACAGGGCCGCGGCAACTAACTCGGTGTACGACGCGGCGCACCTTTCGGTACTGGGGATCCAAGTTGCCTATCCGCAGTCGTGCGCGCAACGCGCTCTGCGTGTACTGCTGCGCGGCGATGAGTCGCACGAGTTGGGTTTGGCGACGGTGGCCGGTGCATCCAAGTTCTTCCGGCTACTGAGATCAGCAAGCGACATCATCCGTGTCAAATACTATTCTTCCATGCCGGGTCGTCGAATCAATCCCAACTCCGTCGACCGCAACAAAAAGCGGTTCTTCGTAGGCGTGCCGGCCCCGTATCCGACTCTAGCCCCAGTATGCCGGTGCCCTGTTCGGCTCTTGGCGTTCAAGGCGTGGCCGATAGCCCTTGCATGTCGGGCGGTCTCTTGGGGTAAGGGCTGAAAGGCTACCAGAGCGCTTCGGCGGGTACAGGGACGGTTGATGAGTCGTCCTGGTCTTCAGGAGGTCTTCATCGCTCATTAGACACGTATAGCATAGCTGAGCCGTCCGCGGAGCGCAGGCCACAGGGGGCGGGTGCAGAGCCGACGGCCATTTTTGCGAGAAGAGTACAAGTTCATCGAAGAGTGTCGGGCACCGTTACGTCAGTGACTAGTGATCGTGAATTGAAGCGGCACCGGAGAACGGGTCACGGCGGGTACGGCAACCACTACGTCCCTCTTCCGCTGCTCGACTCGCGCGCCAACGGGCTGGTGAAGCGATGACTTAATGGCAGCAGCACGTTCGTCACGGGCGAGGTAGGGTCAGGTAAGACCTCGCTATTGAAGAAACTTGCACAGCATCTGCGCCTGCGTGACCACGGCCTACGCCTGTGTGCTACCACGGGCATTGCAGCATGTCCCGTCGGCGGTGTGAGAATGCATTCGTGGCTAGGACCTGTACCCGAGGTGACGGCGCTCATGAAGACGGGTGCGGAGGTGCGCTTGGTGGTTGCCAAGATTCCTGGTCGCGCACGAAGACGTATTGCGGCAGCAAGATTTCTCGTGGTACATGAGATATCAATGCTTGACGCAAAGCTCCTGGGTTGTCTTGATGCGGTATGTCGCCTTATTCGTGGTCGTCCTGCGGTTCCGCTTGGTGGACTTGTGGCCCTGTTTTATGGTGACTTTGTCCAGCTTTCTCCGGTACCGGAAGGCGACGTCTTTCCGGGTGCCTTCAAGGTAGCTGTCTGGCACCAACATCTTGTTCATCATGGCGTTTTACGCGCCGCGTGCTCAATTCACGCGTACGGGGCACAGAATTGCTTCACGCAACAAAAGCGCAGGATTTCTGCACATTGTCGCTTTAGCTCTGCATATTGCTGTCTTCCCAATTTTGGCCGATGTTGTCGAAGTCAAGATAGGCTCTTGGTCAACTGCCCATTGGTCAAACGACTTTATCCGGCTGAATAAATGGCTGAGAACCTGTTTCGCACAGTTGATCACCCTTCTTGACATCGACGGCATCGGCCAAAATGGGGAAGAGAGCAAAAATGCCATGCATTTCATGTGTAATGCGTGCAATAGATATGCGATTGCGTCATGTAGGCAGTGTGAGTAATTCGCATGACCGTGCTGGCACAGCGTCGAATCGATCTGGTCGTCGCTCTGATCTCGCCGCACTTGTACACATAAGAGCGAAACGCGCCTACGAGCGCCACACTGTGCGCTCGGAGACGCGACAACCGTGCCCTGCGCCGACGAGCGCGCTCGTGGACCAGATCCGTATTCAAGCTCCTCTCGAGCAGCTGGCACGCACGTCGCTTCCCTGGCATTGTCTTCTATTTACTCCACTTGCAACTCCACCATGCGTCTTTCGTCGCGTACCGTAGGGGAAAGCGCGCCCGGTGGCTCTCCCTCATCGTCGCAAGCATCCGCAAACCTCGAGGCCAAAAACAGGAGGTCCCTGTGGCGGCAGATGGCTCGACTCGCTCCCGCTTCTCATCCCAGGCGCATGCGGAGAACCCTACGCCAGCTCTTTCAGCGCTCCGTGACGCGTTATCCGTCCAACGCCCCAAGCTAGAGTCTACAGGGCGCGAAGAAGGCCGTCTCGGCATGGCTATGGTTGCTGCGGACGCGTCTGGGGGAAGCTGCTTGTCCGCCTCGTCGTACGCTCCTCCATCCTCTGATGACTCAAGTGCGTCCTCTTCTACACCTGAGCCAACTGTTTCCAGCAGGTTCTTCCGCCACGAGTGGCCTCGTCCCGTGCGGGTTCCTGTAGAGCCCGACACGTCGCGCATCCCTGTCTGGCGCCGTCCCCGTAGCTTCCACTATTCTTACGGAGAAGAGTCGTCGGACGGTTCTGAACGCAGTGCTCCAATGCGCGATGTGGCCATCGTCGAAGAAACTACAACGATTGGGCAACGCGTGCGTCTTTGCAAGCGCGGTCGGCAGCTAGATGCACAACAAAATGATGACGATCACTGGGCTCTGTATGGGGAACATATGTTTGGGGGGGTCACGGGTGAGCACGTGGACGAGAATGCGGGGTTTGAGTGATAGGAGGACTGCAGCGATCATTGCGCAGCAGTAACCGATGGATTCCAGATGAAACTGCTGATGACACTGCCTGTTGAGATCCGGCGACGTTCTTGTTAGAGCGACAAAGTCTAGGTATCGTGGTGCGCCGGTGCTCTTCCTGTTATTCATTTGAAGTGCCTGTGTTGACCGCCGTGCACTTGGGCATCGCATTTTGCGCCATATGTGTTGCAGTACCTGTGTGGCAGGATCGCAGCAGATTGCATATTGCGTGCACTAGTACCCTGTGCTTGGGCTTCATCGTGGTACCGCCATACTTCGTTAGCAAGGTCCCCAACAAGAGGGTTCCTGCGGTTCACACATGGTCATGGACGGGCCGATGAATCCTTGAAGTCACTGAGTAGGTGTTTGAGGAAAGCTACCTATGCTACTTTTCTGGCAGACCACGGCGGCTAGTCCGGGGGTGGTGGCCCGGCAGGGGTGGGCGCAGCGCGAAGAAAAAGCGTCGGCGCGCGGGTGGACCTCCTCTGTCGGCACATCCTGCCCACTGTACTCTGTAGGATTGCTGTCACTGGGTCATCCAGTGGATCACGGCTAGTGGAATCCTTACTTGCACTTCTCTGCCTGCCTACAGCACATCCCATCGCATGCTCCAAGAAATACCATCGTTCCACTTTTCTTGCAATTTGTGTGTGCTGCCTGGCCAACTGAAAACAGAAAACAAGGCGCCATGTAAGCTTCTTCGTGCGATAGTTGTCTTGTGTACACGAGTGCCTCGCTGATGTGCGTCGAGCACTTATGGCGGAACATGAATAAAACACATGTTTGTTCGAGAGAATGGTGTGCGGGGTTTCAAGGGCGCTGGTTAAGGCGTTGTGGGTCTTTCTGTGCGCAAACGCTTCGTTCACACCGACTCGTCCCTCTACAGGTGACGGTGACCAGAATCTCGCACCACCTCGCCAGGCTTCCCTACTCATCCACGCACCCAAGTTGCTGGGACACTGCAGCCGTCAGGTGCTAGCCCCTCAGTAGAGCCCAAAAGAGGGGAACGTTAAAGCGACAGGAAGCCCAGAAAAGGACCTCTGTGCTGAACTGTTCCCAGACCCCGCGAGCTACGTGCGCGAGCCGTCGACGGAGGTCGCAGGCTGCCAGAACCTCTGGGCCATGTAAAGACGAACAAAACCTGCTCAGTTGGGAGGTCCAAACATTGCCCGTGAGCCTATGGCTGCTGGTGCCAGGTTCTTGTGGCCGGGTTCCATAAGAGGGACATGTGTCAATTCCAAGCTCTCTTTACAGCAATGAGGACATCCGACTGTTGGCAGCAGTAGTGGGCATGTACTTCTCTGGAGGAGGTTACGTACGAAGACAAGGTGACCGATGACAATGGTGCCGGGCCTCCAAACTCTTGGGGACCTGTATTGGACACTGTCATCCATTTAGGCCGGCTGCGATCCGATGTCGGTACCTGCAACCAGATTCTTTCCCACTACCACATGACTATTCCGCCGACATAAACTGGATGCTAGCCAACCTGCGATTAACAGCACGTTCAGGTCAGCGAGGGCCGCCGAGGTAGAAAGCGGCCTGCAACAGACGGAATCAATCCAAGTAACAAAAAGAGGGGGCAGGTGCACCAGCGAGCGTTTCACTCTTCCAAAGCTCGTGCAGAGCCAGCCGATAAAGTCACTTCAAATGACCAAGCAACTCTTTTGGCAGATTCCGACGGGAGTTGGCAGGGCGAATCCGGCCTCGGCTGGCTCCATATAAGGCGTCAGCAGCGTTCTCTGTCGCCCTCATGCATACTCAGTTCGTTCTTCAGACGACTCCGAGTCGATGAAAAGAGAGACTGTCTTTCAAAGGCTGTGTGCATTGCACTACCGAAAGGGAGCATGTTCTTGACCTCGAGTGTGGGCGTGCCTCTCCCTCATGGCTTGGCGGGGTCGATGGCTGTGACCGACGATTGTTTCAAGAACAGGAAGCGGAAGCGTCTCCCAGGGGTTCAAGTCATGGCCGAAGAGAGCAAGTGGTGAACGAGACCAAACCGGAAGTACCATGCCGTAGCATGGCCACTTGGTGGGTGCATGCCACGCGACTAGCGCAGAGGCTGAGATGTAAATGACGTGAGCGCACCGCCGTGGGTGCCACCGAAGGCGGTGAAGCACGATCCCTCGTGCTCGAATATTGGTGATTACCTGAGGGTATTGGGACTGCATATGACAAGAGCTTCGCATGTACGTGCCACACCACCGCCTGCATCTGGCATTGACGTTGTGACAATGCCTGCAATTTGCTGGGAACAAAATGGGGTGACACCGTCGTCCGATGGTGTCTCCGGCGCGTCCTATGTACTGGGACGCGCTCTTAACAGTGGACAGGGTTACGAATCCACAGATCGCAGCTGTATCCCACATGCGGCGATCCACATATCATCGCGCTGCGGAGGCCACTGAACGATAACTACCACTCTATACCTCTGACTTGTGGGCTGTGCGGCAAGTGCAGACTGGTTAGACTCGAGGAGTGTCATTCATTGCGAGTTTTTTGTCTTAGTGACGTATAACAGCAGAAACAGAATGGGAGACTACCTCTGTCAGCAGTGCTGAACAGTACCGCCCTTTGCCTTGCTGGCTCCATGCAGCCCTACCGACCCCTTTGCGCCTTGCAATCGTCACATTGCTGACGTCTGACCCTATGGCCCTTCGTGGTGCACCCCCTCTCACTGGCGATTGTGCATCGTGACACGTCATACCTATTACCCTCTCCAGCCTTCTCTCCACGTGCTTGGCGCATGAAGGAGCGAGTGCTGAGAGTACAGGGCACCTGTTGCGAACACGACGGCTCCTTCTTCAGTCGTGCAGGCCTTTAGAAAGCTGCTGTGGCTCCTGACAGGGCCTCGCTGCGCAGGCGTCAACGTGGAGAGGGTCTGCGAGTCGGCTGATCACTTAGCAGCTTCCTCCAGCCTGCTGCCCCGCGCGCGCCTGGCACATACTGAGCCAAACGCTGATAGTTGAGGGTACCTGTTGCCGTGGCAGCGGCTCCGCCGCCCGATGTGGCGGCCACGGGCGAGTTGCGTGGCCTATGTCAGGGCCTAGCTATGCGGAAGTCAATGTGCAGTGGAGCGGCGGGTCTGCCGATCACGCATCAGGGTCCTGCAACTCCACGCACGCAAGCTTCCTTCATTGTGCTGTGATGGAGACCACAGAGTTGCAAACCTTGCCAGGACGAGGCAGACCATCTACGTGGCTGCCGTCGCAGTATCTGCCATATAGAAGTGAATAAAGAGGTACTTTCTAGAGTGCATGAATTCTGCGATCGGCCAATCACATCACCTCTTGGCGATCTGCCCCCTTGTTCACGGCTAGTTGGTTTGCTGCTTCCGACTGTCGCTAAGGAATTGGCTATGTAGCTCTCCATGGCATCGGTCTATTCTTCCGACTTGGGACGCGACCTTAAATATCACTGGTGCATCGGAGGGCTTATGAGATTCAACCTGCCGCCAAGACTATGGCCGACGAAAAAAAATCGATCAAACCACTTGTGATCTGAGAACTCAAGAAAGAAGGTCAGTATCTGATATCAGCCAATTCATCATCATGCACTATCAGGAAGGCGAGGTGACGTGTTGATGAATTCAGTATCCTGTCCGTCCCCGACACCAGCCACTGGTCGCTTCCGCCGCCACGTCGCCAGCGGAGCCGGCATGGCGGGGCCCGTTTGCCTCCGCATGCGGGCATGTGACCCCTCCTCCACCAGTGACGCGGGGACTGATGGACTCGGGTGGCGGCGCGCCTCACCCTCTCCCACCCCCTAAACCCGCCCCCCCATTCCCCAACCCGGCCGCCGTGGCCGGCGTGGTAGCTGTCGTGTTCGGACCCTCGCGGAAGCACGGCGGCGCCGGCGGCATTGTCTTTTGGGTGCCGCCGCGCCGCCATTGAAGCTGGTGACGCCACCAGCGGTGGCGGGCGCCGCCGAGCTCGCCCGCGGCGCGCTCGCCGCCGCGGCACTCGCCACCTGCCGCTGCCGCGGCCGCCGTCACCACCCAAACTCGGCAATCGTCGCTGCGCCTACCTTGCCGCCGCCGCACGAGCCGGCGCCGCCGCCGCGCCGCTGTTGACGCCAACGACGGCACGTCGACGGCATGGGGGGTGGCAGGTCCGCCAGGACGGCGCGGATGGCGCGGCAACGCCGATGACGGCGGCGGCAGCAAGGTGCGGTCAGGCGGTGCGCTGCTGCGTTTGGCGTGCGGCGAGATGGCGGGCACCGCCAGCGTGGCCAGCGTGTCCGGCGTGGTCGCTGTCGTGTTCGGACGCGCGGCGGAGCACGGCGGGGAGGGGGGGGGGGGGGGGGTTGCGGTGACGGCGCTGCGACAGCGGTCGGCAGTCATTGCTGGCCCTCTGGGAGCCCGGTCTCCCCTGCACGACCAGCTCCTCAGCCGAGTTTTTCCCCACGCCACATGGGCGGGTGGGATACGACGCGCCTCTTCGTCACCTGACAACTGTCAGCGCGCTTCAGGCGGCCACTTCAGGTGCCGCGCTGCCCGCCTTTCCTCGACAACGCCGTCGGTGACCAGCCTGCGGGCCACCGCCGGGACGAGCGCGCTCCGAGAGGGCTGGCGGATAGATACCTGGTCCCCCAAGGGGCGCGACGAGATGTACAGCTGCGGTGGTGGCCCGAACGCCGCTGCTCGAGCGCCCACGCGTCTGCCGCGGGCGTCGTGGGGAAGTCGCTTGTGGCGAAGGGGGGGTGCCCCCCGACGACGGCACAGGTAGGTAGCCGCTGCGCCGCGACCCAGGCAGCGTCGCGAACGGGGACGGTGGCGGCCGTGCGGCGGGGGGGGATCCTGGTACATATGATGGGACGGATACTCTGCGTTGGATCGAAATTTCTGCGCGTGCAACAGGTCTGTCGTGTGGTCGCTATATTCTTTTCTTTTCGCGCTTTCCTCGTACGACATTTGCTAGTAGCACGCTTCGAGGGAGTGTGTTGCCCTTCGCGTCTTCTTTAATCTGTAGCAGAATGCGCCATCCACAGAGTCCCATAAGCAGCGTTCCCAACCTTCCCTGACCCTGCTCCGTCGACTCGAGCACCTGGCAGGTGGTCTTGACCGCCTCCTTCGATATTCTCATAATCTTGTCCGCCACCTTCATGGCGTCCTTGGCCGCTGCGACGGCCACCAGAAGACGCTCAAGCTCCTCCGCCTTCTCCACGCGGATGCCCTTGGCTTTCTTAGATATGCGCTTGGCGAAGAGAACGGTATCCTCCTCGTCAGAGCGCAGGGGGCGGTTCTCATGCCCCTACTATGTCGCCGGCGTCAGCGTCTGCTGCGTCAGCTTAGCACGGGAGCTGCGCTCAGAGGGGCGCAATTTCGACGCGTCAACACGGTGACGCAGTCGACCCCGAAGGCGCCAGCGCGAGAGGCCCTGCGGAGGCGGTCGAAACCCCCGAGCTGCTGCCAGAGCCGCCCAACGACTGCGATGGGGTGGCCGTGTGCGAGATCTCCCCATCTTCCAGCGCCTCGAGGAAAGTCCCGCGGCGAGGCGACAGCGGTCAGCCGCTGAGTGGCGGCGGACCCGCATGCCGTCTTCCGCCGACAACTCCGACGAAGCCTCCGCCTTGTGCGACACGGTGGCCTTTTTCATCGTGATGAAGGGGCGGCAGCCCGACACAGAAGCACCGAGGAGGTGACGCGCCAGAGCGGGGCACGATGGGAGGTGAGAGGGGGCGGGGGGAAGGACGTGAGGCCGGTGGGAGCGCTCGAGTGATGGGGGCCGACGACTGCGGAAATCTGATCGCATGTGGGTAACACGTCCACCCACAAATCTTTGCAGAAGCTTGTACTGCCCCGCATGCCTCTGTCGGCCGGGTACCAGGCCCCCAATTCAAAAACAGGGCCGCCGGTGGCCGCACATGGACTGCTCGGCGGCAGGCGCCGCCAATGCGAGCGGCACACAGCTGCCAAAGCGACCGTTGGGCCAGACACCGTGCCTCTACCGACTACCTTGGCGTCTACAACACCACTCGCGCACTGACGGGCGTGCTCACTGACGCTACTCACGCGTCGGTCACAGCCGCAGTGGGCAATCCATGCAACGCCCTGACACTACCCTCTGCATCGCGCTCGGTATAGAAGATTCTTTCGTGCCACTCGGCCGCTGATGCACACGCGGCCGTGTTCGCTGACACGCTTTCGTAATTGCCAAGAAGGCGGCGGAGCCGACGTGGTTCAGGAGATGACAGCGCGAATGGGACTGGCAGGGTAAACCCCTCCGCTGCTGCCGTTGAGGCTGGAGAACCCGACCGCCGCCCCACAGCTCAGACGGCCTACCTCGTGTCGCCTCCCCAATACCAGGCAGCCGAAAGCACGAGCGCCGAAAAAAGCCCCGCGGGCACGGCCGTGCGTTCCCGTTGTGGTGGCCGTCGGCCATATCAACAGTGACTCCAGCACGGCCCTCCGTGTCCGATGGGGCACCAGCACGATTTACGAAGGCTACTCGGTCTCTGGCACGGTCGCGGTAGAATCGCCCAACTTTTGAGCGCGTCAATCGTGTCAAGCACGAAGGCGTACCCGTCGCGCTCTATCCGACGAACGCCACGTCAGAGGGCGGCAGCGTGGGGATCTTTTGAGCTCCTACAAAGCCTCCGGCGCGACCACAAAACCTGACAGCCACCACACAGCTGATGAAGCCCAGCCCTCCTTGTCTGGTTGACATCTATCATCCGCACGCAGGCGCGGCGACTGACAATCTACCTGTGTACGTCACCGCCGCGGCCTTCTACTAGCTCGCCACTTCCAGAGAGCCATTCGCGACCATTCTCGAGCGAGCGACACTGACACCAGCTGGTCAGTCGCCGGGGCAGACGCCACAGCATCACCCAGCGCCCTCTGCACGGCCTTCCAGGACCCCCTTCACACCTGTGAAAACTTTTGGGGCTTCCCGCCTCGTCTCCCGCCGTGCCAAGACGGGCACGAACTGACAACACGGAGAGCCGCGTAAACCACGACCTGGGGCCTTCTGGCGCGGGCGCCAGCGCGGGCCACAGACCCGACAGGACGGCGCCAAAAGCTGTATATAAACGGCTATGGTGAGCACGGGGCATCGCAACTGGACGAATCAACTGGCATCTATGGCCGTCTCCGCCAGCCGGCGTGGATCGCCGGCCCCTCCAGGTGGCTTTAATTCCCGCGCAGCCCCTAGCAACACATCCGACCACCCGCACACGCCCTACGCCCCCAATCCGCTCGGCTGCTCCCGAACGTTCCGGACGCGGACGGTATTGCCTCTTCGGCCTGCCCCGCAGCCCCCATGTGCCGTCTGCCCGCTCACAAGCTGAACAACTCAAGAAGAAGGTGAAGCACCGATGCTACCAGGTGCTGAACGACGGCGACATCTCGCACACCGAGTCGTTGAACATGAGCTCGTAGTTAGAACCGCTCTCCAAAACGCGGAAGGGGAAGGCACCGCGCGGGAACCTTCGGCGGAAGCGGTGCGACGTCTGGGTGCGGCTTGCCGTCTTATCCTTAGTCATCGTCCACTACTGCGACGTGAAGAAGGAGAGGGCCCCGGAGGTATCTGTTGTGCGCGCGAAGGTGCGCAAGCTTCTGCCCGAGTACAGGAGCCTGCAGCAGCGCTCGTCATCTGGCCTCTACAACACGTGTCTGATCAAGAAAAAGCTGAGTGGGAAGCCGCCCGGCTTCCAGCGGAAGACGTACCCCATTCTCCGAGAGGGGGCGCGAACGTACAGGGCCACGACACCGGCCCAAGAGCACCAGTGGGTGCTACGCGTCGTCATGGAGATGAAAGACGACAAGGAGTTCAGGAGCAAGGAGCTTCTCTCGCGGGATGCAAGTGAGAAGAACGAGGAGCGCGTGACCGTGAAGAAGTGGGTGGCGGAGGTGGTGCTCTACGTCGTCGAGCACACTGCTCTTCAGGAGCGCATCACTGCTTAAGAGTCGAGTTTCGTCAACTACGGCGAACTTGATGTTCCTCACAGTTGTTTCCGCACTTGTTGCAATTCTCCTGACCCCGTATCATACACATGTCTTGGCTTTTTTGTCACATCGGCAACACAGTGGCTCACGTTAGCACTTAGACCGCACACGCCGCTCCCGCACAAGCCAAAACGTGCCTGCGGAAAAGCACTACCCTGAAAAACAGAAGACGCCATGCACACGACGGCCTTGCGCGTTCTGAGCGACACACGGTGCCATGATGAAGACGTCGGACACGCAATACACTCAAGAGGATCTGCTGGCGATATTTCGTCAGTGCATATCTTGTTCAAGTACTGCGTGTGCAGTTGCGCGCGTAAGGAGCACACAATGCAGGACCCTACGACATGCATTATGCGCGTTGTTGCTCTATGGTAGAAAAAATAAAGGGGTATCGGACCAAGCCAAAAACGTCGGATATGAAACGAATGGTACAGTCGTCTACTAGAGAGATACGGTGCAACAGCGCTCCAATATTGCTATCAATAAAACAACACCTACTCAGGGCCTGCCAGCCCCATGATAAAACGGAAAACGTGCGGCTGGTCGCTTCGCTGCGCCGCCGTGAGGCCCTCCAGCTGCTCCTGCATGCTCATGAGCAGTAGCAGCCGGCGCGAGACGAGCCGATGGCCTTTCCTTGCCGCCGCCATCAATGCAGTGTGGCCATTGGGCCCAATGGATGCTGCCGGCACCCCTGCATCCAGCAGCACGCCTACAAGGGGAAGGAAGCCACAAGAGCTTGCGACGAACAGCGGTGTGTGACCATTCCTGTCTGATCGAACTGAATCTGCCCGCCGCCTGCCAAGGTACATGTCCAGGAGCGCCTCAGCGCACGGAACTGCCCGAGCAAAGGACATCTCTAGCAACCGCGTCCATCCGCCAATCCCACACATGTCGGCGCTTACCCCGGCACGAAGAAGCAGACGAAGGAAGTCGACTTGGCCAACAGAGCATGCCATCCGCACTGAGCTGACGCCACCAAAAGAACTTTTGGTAGCATCAGCACCGTGACGGAGAAGCAAATCAACGTTCGGCATGCTGCAGTGGCGGATGTCCACCAGAAATGGTGTCAACGGCTTGCCGACCACGCGCGAGTCCGGGGAGCCACCGCCGCGCATTAAGACGTCAATTTCGTCTGTCCGTCCCCGCCAGACTGCACAGTGCAGCAGCTTGGCGCTCACTTTGGGGGACTGGCCTGTCGCGTCGGCCGACTTCCACGTTGCTGGTACGTGTGCTGCTCCGCAGTCGTGTTTTGGGCGAGTGGCAGGATGTGGTGGTAATGAACGAGCCGCCTGCCCGTTGTCTGTTCTTACTGGTGATGGCTGTGAGTTGAGGCCACCACGTACGTTCGGTGCCTGCGACGCCTTCGAAAAGAATGAGCCAGCATTGGGAATCTCCTGCTGGGCAGGGGCCGTCAGGAATGGCTTGGAGAGTGTCGTAGACTTGGGCATGGCGCATGAAGACGGCGTATTCTTGACGGGCGTTTCGGCCATGGGTGTAACGGAAGGCAGCGCCAGGGCATCTGCTGACGGTGCCACCTGGGACAGAGCAGGCGCTGTCTGCGCCATGTTGGTGGGCGTTCTTTCGTTGCTCATGACCCGCGCAGACGAAGGCGGCTGTGCACACGTTTTCACGTTCAGCTTGTCAGACCCACACGCCGGCGGCATCGTCGTCGCCGTCGCGTTGGAGCAAGCGGGGGACATCTCCTTCCGCTGAGTGGCCATCGCAGGCGGATGTGTCGCGCACGACAGCTCCTTGATAGCTGCGGCCGTCAAAGTTCCAGGACCCGTCGATTTGGTTAATGGCGCACTCAGCGCCGGCATTGAGTCCGTTCGCATACCGGGCACAATGCTGGCGTCTCCCTCGGTCATCGGGCCGACCTTCACGGTCTTGGGCGGCCGCATCGCCTCCCGGTCGCCAATGTCGGAATCGTCACGTGCCGTGAACAGATGACTCGCGTCCATGATGGTGCCCTTCGGGGAGCGCTCTTTCCGCACAGTACCGGACGGAACTACGTCAGGGACGGTCGCCGATGCTACGGTACGTCCGCAGGTCACATGAAGACCGTTCAGTGAGCTGCAAACGTCGAGAATGGCTTCTCGCCAGGGCATGACGCCTGCGAGAGACCACTAATGCTCCTTGCTGTAGCCGGGCATTGTCGTGAAGAGTCGCCCCGTCGTGCTGCTTGAGAAGAACGCGGTCAGGTTTCCGAGTGCAAAGAGCGCAGAGTCGTTGACCCCGACCTCGCGCTCGACAGGAGCGAAGGACATTTGCAAGCCGCTGCATAGTTTAGACATAACGGCACGCCACCCCGACTTGGGCACCTTCTTGAACGCCATCCAAACATGTGCAATGTATCCCTTGACAGTGCGCTCAATCTCGGACGCATTGCTTCGGTGCGAGGAGCAAAACACCAAGCTGCCTCCGCAAACAGCATTCCTGCGAGGATTGGACTCACTGCCGAGGAACTTGGCCACGAATGGAAAGTCACGCAGCACCACGAGGTACCAGCAGCTGCATATAGTGAACATGAAGATCATGGCGTCAATCTGCACGGCATCTGCGGCCGGCAGCATCTTATGAGGCCGGTTTGTGACGCGCAGCGAGTCGCGCACGGTGAAGGCATGATGGCAATGCGCTGCATGGAGGTTGATGAGATTTTCTCCAAAAGCCACAAGCTGTAGAAGTTGACCACCGCGTCCGGAAAAGGAGTGTCCCTCAGCAGGTTTGAAATTTTCACGTCCTGCACTACTACTGGCGGCATCGAACCCGCGGCGTACCGGAAGGCGACAGCTTCAGGCGTGGGCCTCGGCATCTCGCCCTCCGGTTAACAACATTTATGTACCGGTGTCGGTCGTACCTGTCGTGCATGAGGGTGTCCAGAGGAAGAAAAAAGAGAGGTAGACGACGCATCGTCACAGAGATACTACAGCGTGAGCACGTCGCCAACAGTATATCCGATTAACGGTGCGAGTGCTGTGACACATCTTGGACCCAAGACAAAGTGACGTAATACCCTTCACATGATGCATCTCTGGCATTTTGACATGGAGTCTCATCCGAGAGCACGACGTATGTCAACTGCTCATCAACTGCTTACGGTCCAAGAAACATACCGGCGTGCGTGCCAGTCTCAACTGCATTCTTGTTCAAGACCTCCGCGTTCAAGACGTTCTTGCGCCGGTACGGCTGTCCCCGTGCTTCGCAGTCGGGCGAAAAAGACGGTGACCTCACCGAGGCCGCCAGCTTTGCTTGCGCAAACTAGTAGCCCATGAGCTTCAAATCGTTCTATACCGTGACCATCTTGACAGGCAGCTTTCCACCACCGACTGCGTGTTCCACGCGTCTGCTGTCGAGAAAGACGCGGATGTACAGCGGCGTCGCCGTCGTCAGGTTCTTGAATTTCTTGAACACGCCATCCTCAATGGCCTCGTCCGTTGCGTCGTCGCCAATCGCTGGCATGATCAGCACGGCTGCAATGAAGCCCGCAATCCAGCACACAACGCGCTGCGTGCGCAACCACATGCCCTTATTGCCGCCTTCTTAAACGCGGTTGAACATCTTGTCCGGATCGTCGCGCCCAAACGGCATATCAGCGGCTACTGCACGCATGCGCGCGCTGTGCCAGGACAGCTTCATGGTAGCCCGCTGCTCCGGTGATGCAATGACAGCGCTCATGGCGGCCTCCAACTCATTCTGCACTTCATGCCGTACCGCAATATCCTCTTCCGTTACCACGCCATCCTCTTCGCAGTGTCTGTCAGCGCCCGAGTCAGAGTCCAACTCGTGGGCAACACCATCGGGCAGGGGCGCAGATGAGCTGGAGCCGGGTTGTTCTTGTGATGCTGGGTTGTCCGGGGCAATGGCACCGGCATGCGGAAACAAGTAGCGAGCATTGGTATTGACAGAGCGATCTTCTTGATCCGCCGCAGCTCCGGGAACGAGCACGCTGCGAGCAACCAGCGCCTCCATCGTGCGTGGCCACTGCCGAGCTAGTTGAGAAGTGGAAGAGGAAGGCTCGAAAAAAACTGGACATTGGGTACGGGGACGGACTGCATTATCCTTGACGGCACCAGGAAGGCTTTGGCGGGTCGGGTGGCCTTGATCGTGCTGTACACATAGTGCATACGTTCTACACGTAGTACAGTGCAAAACAGGGCAGTAGCTCAAATGGGCCGTCAGCTATACCGAGGCATTTTGAGGCGTTCGAAACCACAACAAAAGTGCGTGCAGTACTGATTTAATATCAAGCAAGTACGTCAGTAGAACAGGCTCGTTGAAAAAGTTGTGCCGTACTGCTATGAGCATATAATTCCGTTTACTCTTCGCCTTGTGGGGCGCGCTCGAAGCGACTCGTGCTCATGGCACGAAACCACCTGTACCTGGGCAAGGTCGTCCAGTACTTCTATTTTCAGGAGATGGCGTGGGCGAATGAGGGTGCGACAAGCTCCGAGAAGCAGGACTGATACCCGGGAAAAAGCGTGTAGAAAGAGGGAGGAGCGGGTTGCTAAAGAACGCATGTGCATATCGGCTTTGTTCGCGGCGGCGACGCTCGAGACGGTTCAGAGGGCGTGCTTTTCGACCCTTCGTGTGTTGTATATGTTTCCATAAGTTGCATAATACTTCCACATCTTCTGCAGGACGCAGCGGATCTTAGGCCCGGTTGCTGCCCCGGCCCATGGAGCTTGTTTCATACTTTAAGCCCAAACAAGACCTGTCGGGCCTGAGCTGTGCAGGATACCGCTCAGACTGCCCTGCAAGAGGATTCTTGGACGTTGAGTGCGACTTCGAGTGGCGTTGGGCCGGGGTTGCGACCCTTCGGGTCAAAATTGGGAAATATTGTGAGATTGTGGGCCCGAGCTGGGATTGCGGCGGCAGAATACAGGGGATCTGAGGGCGTGTCAGCGTCGAAAGAGTCGCGATGACCCTATAAAGCGAATGGAGTTACGAGGCTGAGAAGGACTGTCCTGCCACAAGGATCACTGGGCACGGACGGCGCCTGCCCCTGTGCCCCACCCCACCGCCCCGAGTTGCGAGCGGCGACCGCGCGAAGCGACTTCCGGGGTTCAACGCGACCACGATGACCCGCGCGTGATCGTGTCTGCGCGCCGTCTTCTGTTGCAGCGGCGCGTCGGCGGTTGTTGACGCCCTCTCGCGGCGCGGTTAGAGGCGCCCCGCGCGATCAGTCCCACCCGCCCGCCCGTGCGCCGTGTCCGCCGCCCGGCCCGCCGTGCGCAGGTACGCAGCCCGGATGAGTGACGGCCCCTCCTGTGGGCGTCGCGCGACGCCGGCGGGCCGCCGCCGCTGCGGTGACGGCATCGGCACCCCATTCCCCGACCCACGGTCTCCCCGCGACGGCAACGTGGCTGTGCGTGCCCCCATGCGCGCTCGCGGCTATGGAGCCGGCCGGCGTGCCCGGTGTCGATGCGTCGCCCAGCGCGCCACCACCCTAAAGGTCGGGGTATTGCACCCACGTGCCTGGAATTGGGGGGGTGGCTGGCGGTGCCGTGGTGTGCGATCGACTTCGTGCAGAGACGTCCATTTGAGAACGACTGGTCAATCCACAGAATCACATGGAATAGGCCAGTTGCCACCTGTATGACTCGACAGGGTTGGGTCTTACTATGGCCACGTGCATGGCTCAGCACCAATCGATCGTCATTTAGAGTGACGACATTAGAGACCTTCGGCATGTCAAATGTGGGTCGACGGCAGGGGTCGCGGACACGTTTCACGCCACGTTAAGCCTTGGACACACATTTCCATCCCATATATCGCTAAGGAGGCCCTTCGACCCAAGTCAAAAACCGGTACCGACCGAGGTGACCGCAGCCACGTAGCAGTCCATGAGTACCTTACATGGCTGTTTCCGCCAATCGCTGGCATCCGTTGGCCTTCGATGCCCGGTCTTACGGGTTGCGAAGGACAGTCGCCCAATCGCTCTTCTCGCACACGTCCGGCGCCCTTTCCCCGCCGCGTCTTCTCGGTGCCATTGATACCCGTTCTCCCACCACCCACCCACCCACCCACCCACCGACGATCCTTTCTGTTCCATTTTTACCACGCTGCTTCGATCATGACCGCCAACTCCTCATCATGCATTTGCACCGATCCTCTCGCTGACCCCAACGCCCACTCCAAATCGACAACACCCCCGACCGTCACCGTGTCCGCACCACCCGCCGACAAGCTCAACTCGACTGCCAGCACATCTGCTGCGCGCCCGGCGTCTCCCAATGCACCGGCCCACCCGCAGGTGTACGCACAGGGCGCCGTCACCGGCGCCGTCGGCAGTGCACCCGCGATCGCAGGCCTGGGCACACGGCGCCGTTACCGGCGCCGTCAGGATTTTCTACCCCCTCACACTGTAAGCGAATCCGCAAGGAGTGTGGCAGACCGCCGACCCACATTTGATACATGCCGAAGCTCCAAAGGGTGGATGTGGCTTCCTTAAAAAACCAGTCGGGCGACCCACAAACTACCCACATCCGATACCCACGTCGCAGTTGCC
>ENA-ORXT01003387-ORXT01003387.1-marine-metagenome-genome-assembly--contig:-NODE-3387-length-17662-cov-3.355985_pt1 | contig 17662 bp, 12 predicted proteins | sample MGYA00237868_ERZ511482 | MGnify/ENA metagenome assembly ERZ511482 | reverse complement strand
CTGACCAACACATCATCCAAGAGAAAAATTTCATCCAGCGTCAGAAACTCAAATGACGCCACTTCATCTGGGTTGGGGAAAACGCGATCAAGTTCCTTCGAGGTCGCCGTCCACCAATGCAATCGTGTGCCCTTGGGTGTATAGCTTTCCCAAATCTCATTCACTGCGGTCGCGTTGATGTTCAGTTCTTCGTTCATTTCCCGATGCAACGCAATTTCGGGCGTCTCATCCTCCTCGATCATGCCACCGGGAAAGCAATACAAATTCGGCGAACGGACCGTTGCTGATCGCTTGATCACTAATAAACGATCTCCGCGCGAAATAATCGCTACGACGGCACAGGCGGGACTAGCGTTTCTTGCCATGGAGGAAATCGTGGATGCAAAAAAAGGTATCGAGGTTGGTTTACGGGTGGCCGATTATAGCTTCTCGCCACAATACTTGCAGTGGATTGCATCCAAGTCATGCCCTTCGGAGATACAAGCACTGCACGAGCGCGATGTGATCTTCTTACGACGAGATTCAATGATCTCCGCTGAAACAAAACCGGTGGGAACGATGATCAAACTATAGCCTACCAATATCAGCACCGCTGAAAGAAACTTTCCGGGTGGAGATTTGGGTACCGTGTCACCAAAACCAACGGTGGTCATCGTTACGACGGCCCAGTAAATGCCTTCTGGGATCGAGTCAAAATCATTTTCATCAGGCCGGTAAATGTTTTCGATTTCGTACATCAGCGTGCCGGTCACTGTCACGATAATCATGACCACGGTCAGAAAAACGATCACCTTCGCACGGGCTCGCCAAACGGCACCGCCCAAATCATCAGCCTCCGATTGAAACCAGCCGAGTTTAAAGATGCGAAACACACGTAACAACCGCAGCGATCGAATCACCGAAAAGGCGCGTGTCGGGCTGTTAAAGGTGAACAACAGAAGATAGTCCGGCAACACGGACATCAAATCTATCATTCCCCAGAAACTAAAAATGTAATTTACTGGCCGCCGAACGCAGTAAATTCTCAGCGCGTATTCGATGGTAAACAGGATCGTGAACAACAGTGACGCAACGTTGATCCACGTCTTCCAAGGATCTTCCTCAAAACCCGCCACCGTTGCTAAGCAGGTGATGATGACGCTCATCACAATCGCGATCAACAGACTGACGTCAAACAGAGCCCCCATCGGCGTGTCGGCTTCGAAAATGATCTCGTGTATCTTCGTTCGAATCTTATCCTGTCGCGATTCTTGAATGAAGTTATTCGGGTCAGACATTTTTCGGCGTTGTTGGGTCGGAGTTTTGTCGTCGTTTATGCAATTAGCCCAAATTGGGCACCGCTATTTTTTAATCGGCAGGCCGATTGCTGTTTGGGGCGGAAGCCCCTCAATACAAACCCGCTGCGCCAGCAAGTGAGCATTCCAACACTGGCAAAACCTACTGGCTGGCGCGTCGGATTTTTATTGTCCAAACCAGACCGGTTTAAAGTAAGTGCCGTTTGGGCGTGGGTCCTTGTTCTACGGCGATGAAACCGAAGCTATCGCCTAAATCGCCTAACCGGATCGCCCAACCGGATCGCGCAATTAAAAAAGTCCCGCAGCGACGGGGTTGTACTGCTGGACGACAATCGATGTCTTGTTTCAATCGACACGCCGATCAACTTGGGACTCGCCTAGTCTATCGAAAAATTGACCTTTTGTCGCGGGCACTATCAGCGACTAATCAGCGACTAAGATGCAACGTCTTTGGCGATCGGCTATGATGAGGGATATCAGACTATCTTAACCACCCCCCACATCACAGAAAACCACTATGGCAACAAAAGGCTTCCTTGGCATCGACGCGGGCACACAGGGATTGTCGGTCATTTTCACTGACGAAAACTTAAAAGTCATCGCAACTGGAGATGGCAGTTACGAAATGATCCCCGGGTTGGATGAAGGCTGCTACGAGCAACTGCCTGCTGATTGGGACGCGGCCTTAGCAACGGCCATGTCGGATCTGCGGTCAAAACACACCAGCGAAATCGAAGTTCTGGCCATTGGAATCTCTGGACAAATGCACGGCGAAGTACTCGTCGATGCCGAAGGGAATTCCTTGGGGCCAGCGCGGTTGTGGTGCGATAGCCGCAACGAAGCCGAAGGCAACGAACTAACAGAAGCGTTTGGCGTCAAGATGCCCAAACGCGTCACCGCAGCCCGCTGGTTGTGGACCCTCCGCAATGCGAATTCATTGGCCTTAAAGGCCGTTCATATCACCACGCCTGCCGGTTGGATTGCCTACCGTTTAACCGGCCAGTGGAATCTGGGCATCGGTGACGCGTCGGGAATGTTCCCCATTGATCAGTCCACGTTGGACTACGATAAAAAACTGATCGCTCAATTTAATCAGATCGCCGACGATTCAAAACCGTTGGAATCGCTTTTGCCCCAGGTCCGCGCGGCGGGCGATGATGGTGGGACGCTAGGCCCATCGGGATCCGATCTGCTTGGTCTGCCGGTCGGGATTCCCGTCGCGCCAGCCGAAGGGGATCAGCCCGCGGCCTTGGCCGGTTCATTGATCGGTGCCGCCGGCTTGGTTTCGTGCAGTTTTGGAACCTCGGTCTGTGCAAATTCGGTTGGCGACCGCGCTTTCTCTGGAGTAAGTGCTGCCGTCGATCATTTTTGTGCTGCCGATGGGAAACCGATCAATATGGTTTTCCTTCGAAACGGTACGACCTACATGAACAGCATCGTCGAAATGTTTGGCGAAGCCGCCGGAGGAGATAGAGACGATGGATTCGCGGCCACGATGCCCAAAGTCATTGACGCAGATCCCGACTGTGGAGGTCTGTTGGCGCTGCCGTTCATGGATGATGAACCGGGACTGGGTGTCAGTCTGGGCGGTTCGGCGATGGTCGTTGGATTCAATAGTGCGAACGCCAACGCCGGTAATGTCGCCAAAGCCGCGTTGCTTTCGACGATGTTTAATTTGAAGTTGGGCAGCGCTGTTTTGGACAGTCAAGGTTTCCCGCGCACAGAATTGGTCCTGTCGGGCGGGTTAACCAAAACTCCAGAACTAGCTCAAATTCTGGCGGACGTTTTCGACACGAAAGTCACGCTGCTGGCGAGTGCTGAAGAAGGGTGTGCTTGGGGGGCGGCACTGATGGCCAAATTCCGGCACCAGAAGATCCTAGGACAAGCGATTGAGTGGTCTGATTTCTTGACCCATTACAAAGCTGACAATCAAACGCGATTTGAACCAGATTCTGAAAAAGTAGAACAATACGAAGCGGTTTTCCAGCGGTACAAAAAATTGATCGCCACGCATCAACAATTGGAAGAAGCGTTAAACTGATCTGTTTTTCGGTAAACCATCAAATCTGTCGGTGCGAACCAGTCAGGGTCTGCCGTATTTTTGTCAGCGGCAGGGCACCATCCTTCGGTTTTGTAGATTCGACTAAGGACAAGTTGGACAGCTCCACATTTGAATTAAAAGCTTTGTGATTAACGTGGTAACGCAAACGTGAGCGGCAAGGCGCTAGCCGCCGGTTTTTACCCGCCATTCACCGGCGGCTAGCGCCTTGCCGCTCACGAAAGTGGCGCTGTCCAACTAGGAATTCTGGCGAATCCCACTACTCCAAATCAGGAACTTAATTTGTGACTGATCCTAAGCGGCGGTTGCTGATAAACGCAACTTCCAAAATTTCCTCCAATCCATCAAATGAAATTGCCGTCCGGCTTATTCGTCTTCGTGTTCTTCTTCCAACTTCACCGGCTTTTGCACCTTGGCCAATTCAATCTCGGAAAACGCGATGCCGCGATCAAGTTTTACCGCTTGGCCATCGACAGAAAAGGTCGCTGATTCGCGCGATATGTCGGTGACTTTCCAGTCGCGGTCGTCCAGCGTAAAACTTTCGCCCTTCTTCAAACGATAGCTCTGCCCGTCCATCCGCGATTTGATAAGCACACTCCAACTGCCATCGGAGTTCTTTAAATTCCCCGTGATGCGAGTCTCTAACGCCAGCTTCACCGGCGGTGGCTCAGGTGTGGGAGGTACAGGTTTTTTGGGATCCTTAAAGGTAATTGTAACTTTTTCGTCGGTTGATTTCGCTGGCAGACCATTGTCGGTAACACGAATTACAAAATCGTATTTGCCCGCCGGTTGGCCGGGGATAACCAACTTCCCTTTCCTGCCGTCTTGATCAGACTTCAATTCGGCATCTTCCAATTCGGATTCGATCAACTCCATCGACAGCATATCCTCTTCGTCGGCGTCGTTGGCTGAGACGTTAATCGAAACCGACTTGCCCGAGGTGTAACTGGAACTTTTATTGAACTTTACCGTTGGCGAATTATTGGCGGGACCAAAAACGTCACGCCGCACAATCGTTTGCATCGCGTTTTCCAATGTCATACCAGCATCACGAAATACGTTGGCAATCTGCGATCTTTCAACACCGCCGGTCAAGACTAAAACCTCGATTTGGATCAGCGCGGAAAGCTCGCCAGTCCGAACTTTTTTTCCGCCGGCAGATTCGGTTTTTGGTGTTAATTTTAGAGAAGATATTCGATGCAATGTGTCGACTGAGTAGAAAGTGTTCAGAAATCTAACCAATTGTTTCAACGTTACCGAGGGGCGAATCGTGAAAGACATTTGGTTGGCCACAACATTAGATTCGAACTTAAGCGTTAAGTTTCTTCCAGGATCGACGCCGGTAAGATTCACTCCGATGTCCTCACGAAGTGTTTTCTTCAGCCACGCGATGTACTGGTTTTTTGCATCTGAGATGTCACGGGTTGGGCTGGTTTCAATGTAGTAGCGATTGCGTTTCGCCGCTTGCATTGCCTGCAGCGTTTTGTTCTCTTGATCGGTGATCCGAGATTCAATACCTTGCAACAGAGCGACGTTGTCGTTGTAGCGGTTAAGGAACCAGAAGAATCCTCCAAACAAAACAGCGACCACCAACGCCCCAGCGCAAAGGGCCGCGAGTGTTTTTTCTCGTTGAGTCAAATTTTCCATCATGGTTGACTCCCAGGTTCGGAGCTTGATTTAACCTCCACACCGTTGCTGGCGGCGCGAGCAAACAGAGCGGCCCGTTGATTCAACTCGTTTAGATCCGTTAACGCTGAATCAGGTAATCGCAAATGATATTCAAACGTCGACCGATAGTCGCTTGGCTGATCCGGTCCAACGGTGCCAATGTCAATTGTTTCGACCTGATACGGACGTCGGCTGAGTGCTCCGGTCAGTTCATCCGTCTTTGTTAGGTCCTCAACGATTCTGCCCTGCAAGACAATCTTTGGTGTGCCGTCGCGCTGGACCGATGCGGTAAACGCATCGGCGATCACGTCGTCGGGCATTAGGTATCGTTGGCTGAACTCAGATAGCTCCGTCAGCCAATTCACGTCTTCGGACTTCCATTGGTCAATCAACCGAACCTCATTCAGAATTTGCTTCACCGGCGGGAACCGATCGTTGCCTTCATTGATCTTAAGGGCTTCCACCAGATTCGCTTGAGCGGTTTCAATCTCTTGGGTTTGCGATCGCAATATCCACCATCCAAAGAACAGTCCAACGAAGGCAACCAATGCAGCCAAGGCTGCATAGAAATACAATTTCGAATAGTCCGTTTTTTTCACCTCAGTCTTGCGAACGTGGGCAAAGTCCAATCGAGGTGCCTTGCCAGCGACCTCAGTTTTCAGTGCACCCAATAGCGATGCAAACCGTGCCGGATCGACGCCTCCGTCCTTTTGGAGCTGATCATCAACCTCGACAAGATCAAAAGGGTTTAGGAAAGTTACCGACATTTCCAATTTTCCTTCGAGATCCCCTTTAAAATGTCGATGACGCGCCTGCAGGCCGGAAACGACGATGTCGCGGATCGGTTCGCCACCAGATGTAATCGTGTGCGAAGCCAACGTGCGACGAACTTCTGTGATCAATTGTTTCGATGATTGTTCAGACGTCAGTGTGCTGGGAATACGAACGGTACGAGTCGAAAGCAACTCTCTTTTCTCAACGATGCTCATGTCGGTCGAGTCAGTATTCTGATCGACGATTAGTGTCACGGCATTCTGATTGAGATGCGGGCTCAGGAGATCCAGCGTAGCGAACGGACGCAAGACGATCCTTTTAAGCTTGATCCCCGCATGAAGGCAGATCGTTTTAATTTTTTCTTCCAAATGTGGTGAGATCGCAGCGGCCAAAACCTTACGCGGCGCCTCGGGGTCATCGGTCAGCGTAACATAGTCCAATTTCCACTGCTCGTTCAGCGAGGCGAACTCATTGCGTGCCTGAAACCGAATCATATCTGGCAGTTCGTTGTCCGGCGCTGGCGGAACCGTCAGTTCACGTACCTCGGCCAAAGATCGACTGACGATTGCAATTGCATCGGACTTCGCACCGCCAAGGGAGCTTAGTTTTTCTCTCAGCGCCTCGCCGGCGGCATCATCGGCGGTTTCCGTAACATCTAAGGTCATAACGTTGCCGATACGGCAGCGCTGTCCGGATCTGTGCGCAATCGCAACCAGCAAATGATCATCTAAAAATTCGATTGCGACAAAAGCCATGATGTTTTTTAAAGGTTTAGTACGGTGCGAATTTTAAGATATCGTTTCAAAAACCGGCAGCTGATCCAAAATCCCCGCCCAGCACGTCGATCGAAAACGTGCCCTGCAAATGCGTTTTGTCTCGCCAAAATATCAGCTTAGGGATATCAGCGGTGGTATCAATTATCGCCTCAGCCCTTGAGGTTCCAACCCCATCGCCGAAATATCCGATCACCTCCGCTTGATAAACTTCACCACCGACACATATAAACGGCATCAACGTTCTCATCGTCTCAACATCGACAAGGAACTCGGTCAGTAACCAAGTCTCGTAATTGCGATTGATGTCCAAGAAATCAGGGTCATCCAGTTCAAACTCACGGACTTGAATGATGCGGTCGATCAATTCCGCCGACATGCCAGGAATTCCTTCTAACGTACGCCGCGGCGCTTGCATGATGTTGATCCGGCCGGGAATCGAGTCGCCTTCGTAAACCGTTAAGCTTTTCATGGCCGTCGTCATCGCGATGCCCAGGGTTTCGATATTGATCGGCGATTGCAGGAAAACCGCTTCGCCTTCGTCGTCGACGATTTTGACGTAGGTCTCCACCAAATCGACAACGCTGGCAAACGTGAATTCTCCCAGTTCAGTGCCGGTTAATTCTAGGGGAACTTCAGCGGCGGATTTAATGGTGTCGTCGACGGGTGTTGGAATTACCGAAGAAGGGCCATTAATTCGATAGTGAATAATATAGTTGGTCCACCGGTCATTAAACGATGACTTTAGATCGTCTTGTAATTGATCAAGATCTTGCCCGTTGATGTTGATTCGAGCCAATCCCTCTTCATTGAGATTTGTCTCCTTACTAAAGAGTGTGATATAGCTGGCCCATCCTAAATACATGTCGGCTTCCAACGACGAAGCATTGGTGCCAACCGTTTCGACATCGTCCAAAACGCCGTTGCGGTTGACGTCTAAGCCGAACAGCAACTCAGGTGTGACGTCACGGATCAGCAACAATTCATCTATGCTATCCATCGGCCCATTCTTCACGTCGTAGGCTGGCGACTGACTCCGATAGTACGAACCTTCGGTGCCGAAGTCACGCACATCGTCGTCGGTGTCGACCCAGTCGAGAATCGCATCGGCAATTTCTTCGGTCATCGAAGGCAGAGCCAGCAGGATCTGTCTCGCACTTCCCGGTTGCCAATTGTCATAGTAGGGCAACGCATTGACGTTGATTTTGCTGGACTCATTGACCACCCCAAAGCGGTATCCCTCGGGGATGCCATCGTCATTCATATTCGGACCGACGATGGAAAAACGTCCCATTAATTCAAGATTGTTCACGTCCACTGCGGCGGGGATGCCTTGGAACATTTCCGGGTTGTCCCAAATTCCCCCCTTGGCGTGAATGTCTTGGCGTTCTGCCGCCAAAAACAGCCTAGCGTAATCAACGCCCGAATCGGCTAGGTATTTTGATTGGACACGCCGGGATAACACGCGTGACGCCTGTAATTCGATTTGCATCAGCGCCGTAAAGGTGTACGCAGCTAAGGTCATCATCACGATCGTGACCAAAACGATGATCAGCAGCATGCCGTCACTGCGATGATAAAATTTCTGAGAAGGACTACTCATCTTCGTCCTCCTCTTCGATCTCAGCCAGCGGAAGATGAACGACGCTGCGGTAGCGTTCGAACCGTCCGTCGTTTTGATTGACGGAGGCTGCAGGGTCGGCTTGAGGATTGTTGTCTATGAGAATGTTGACCTCCACGGCGGAGGGGAACCCTTCGGTTTCTTTGGAATCCCACTGCCCCAGCCAGTCGGTTCCATCAAAGTAGCGGAACTTAATTCGCACAACTTCTGCGGCGACCAATTGGGAGTAATCCTTGGGGGTGCCGGGAGTGAACCCACCCTGATAGAAGGCAACTGCGCGGTCAATCTCATCGCGATACAAACCTTGTCGATCACCGCCGATTTGCTCTGTCAGTAGACTGTTGGAATTTGTTCGGTTATTGATTGCGGCCACATAGTAAACCACTTGTTTAATATCAGATCCCGTCGCCACAGCGTCTTGGTCCGTTTGAATCAAGGGATGATATTGGTCGATGCGCGGCAGACGACTGATGTCCAACCAGATATAGCTCGAATCTCCTACCAATCCAACCGACCAGTCATCCTTTTCTTCGGGCTCTTCATCGGACGTGGAACCGTCGGTCAGTGTCGAGCTGGAATCGGCGACGTCAGCACTTGTTTCGGACGAATCGGCGGAGGTGGTTGTTGGAATCGACGTGATCGCTTGTATTCCGGCGATCATTTGCTGAGAAAGTAAAACCTCCTCCAGCCCGGTATAATCTGCGGCCCGAAATTGCACCGCGGCGCGGATGTCATTGCCAATCATCGCCAAGACGCTGCGGGCGATCTGTTTCCGTTCGATGGAGGCTTGCGCGCGAGCCAGCGAGAACAAATTGACTTGGATCGCCGTCGCAATCGTACTGATGACGACGATCGTCAGCGCCAAAGCCAACAATAGTTCCAGCAATGTATAGGCTGAACGCACCGTCGCGCAGCTTTGATGATGTGTTGAGGAGAACTTCATTATTCGTCCTCCGGGAGATAGTCGGGATCCGGCAGCAACCGCACCAGCGACATTTCTATTTTATCTTCATTGCGTTGGCGTACCGATACCGTCGCCAACAGAAGCCCCGAAATGTTCGAATTGACGACGTCCACAGAGTATTGCCATCGGGGAACGCTGGGAACGTCTGCACCACTGGTTGATTTGGGCTCAATGACGCCACTGGCCAATTCAGCCATCACCGAATCGCAGATCATCGTCGCATCGAACTGTCGCCGGGCTCGATCAGCGGCACGGTAGCCAAGATAAAAGAACTGGCTGATGATCGCCATCGAAGTGCCAAGAATCGCGATCGAAAGAATAACCTCAAGCAGACTCAGCCCACAGCGGTTGCGTGGTCCCATGCGTCGATTTTGATGTTTCATAATCAGCAACATTCTGAGCTATTTGAAAATTCGATTTCCAGCAGTTCTTTTTGTATTCAAATGAGCGGCATATCGTTAGCCGCCAGTTTGTTGAGTCATAAAACGACGGCTAGCATCTTCCGGCCCAAATCTACCCAACCGTCGGTGTCACAAACCGAATCAGAAGCTTCACTGGCTGACGTTCTTTACCGTCCGCGCGATACCCGTTAGCCCACGCAACTCAACTGAGGTAAAATTTGCTTGGTCGTCCCTAAGATAAACTTTGGCATCCTGTGCGGTTCCGTCTGGATAGAACAAAATGGGTTGAATGCGTGAATCACCACTGGCTCCGTTTCGATCAAAGGTATCTGCGGACCGACTGTCGTTGGACGTCATGCCGCTGGCGAACAGTATCCCCCTAGGTAGCTGATTTTCTCTGAGATCCGTTCGGATTTGGTTTTGATTTAATTGAATTTGCCGCGCGGCCAGACCTTGTTGAGCGGCAATTTGCGCAAAGGGAGCGACGTTAAACCAATCGCCGTCAATCTGTAAAAACAAAGCTTGGATCTGCCCTGATTTGACCGCTTCGACTCGGGCCTGCCCCATCGCCACACGCACCCTGTCGGCCGATTGCCTTAACGCGTGTGTGCCCAACGCGCGCGTGGCCATGGGAATCGCCAGCGAGAAAATCATCACGATCACCCCCAGCACCAAAATCAATTCGATCAAGGTAAAGGCGTTTCGATGATGGGAAGGTTTACTTCGCATATTTTCCCGCAGCATCCTCCGGCAAACAACCAGCGTCTACCCGCTTCGTTTCGTAAAATTAGCCATTGGTTCCGGGGATGTCGTCGGAGGTTCCGTGCTGACCGTCTTTTCCGGCCGAAGAAATGTAGACTTCTTGGGCCGCATCGTTGGCAGAATATTTGTACGGATTTTGCCAAGGGTCGAGCGGAATTGAATTGCCATCTAAATAGGGACCGCCCCACGTCGCTGAATTCATGCCAGGTGGCATCGTGACCAGATTGTCCAGAGACTTCGGATAGGGGTTACCGTCGAGCTTATACATCGTGCAAGCGGTTTTCAGAATCTTTATCTGCGCGAAGGCAGCCTTGGACTGCGAACTCGATTGAAGATTCAAAACGGCAACCGTCGACAGCGAAGCGAGGATGACCAAAATCGCCATCACCAGCAACAGCTCCAACAGCGTGAAACCTGAACGACGCCGACCCTGCATCGACGCTCTTTTTCGTATACTTTTTCTTGCAATACTCATTTCAAACAAGCTCCTCAAAATCTCAATTGGTTTCAAAACTCAAAAACTTCAATCTGTCATCCGTTATTGCCCAAAGGCAACCGCCAGATCCGTTACTCAAGGGCACTGCCCATTTTCATGATCGGCAACAATAGCGCCACGACGACGACCAACACAACGGCGGCCATCACCATCAGCATCAGTGGCTCGATCAATTTAACCATCAAATCGAGCCGACGAATCGTTTGTTTTTCCAGTCCGTCAGAAATATTTACCAGCACCGAGTCCAAAGAATTAGATTCTTCGGCGACGCTGAGCATTTCCGTCACGTCATGGGGGAAGTGTCCCGATTTTTTTAATGGCACCGACAGCGATTCACCGGCGGTGATGTTTTCTGACGCCTTTGCAATCGCGGCGGACAAGACTTTATTACCAGCGGCATCACGGCTGATGTCCAACGCTTTAAGAATAGGTACGCCGTTTTTAAGCAACGTTCCCAGCACGCGGCAAAATCGAGCAACTGAAAGGTTTAGGAAAATGCTTCCCAACATCGGGATCTTGATTTTTATTGCGTCAAAGATCAATCGACCGCGCGGCGTTTGAATTTGATAACGGAGCACAAAAAAGACAACCAACATCAGGATCAAAATCGGCAAACCCCAAAATTGTATTCGTGTGCTAAACGCCAATAGCATCTCGGTCACCCAAGGCAACTGTCCTGTCGCTCTTAGCGTATCAAACATTGATTCGAATTTGGGTACGAAGTAAACCAGCAGCACGGCAACGATGACGCTGCCCATACTGAACAAAACCGCAGGGTAGATCATCGCTCCGATCGTGCGGCCACGCAATTCAGCCGCCTGTTCAGTGAATTTTGCGACACGCGAAAGTGCGTCTTCTAAGAAGCCGCCTTCAGCACCGGCGCGAGCCATATTGACGGCCATCTCACTGAATATTTTGGGATGACGGTTAAAGGCGTTAGAGAGATTTTCGCCGTCCTCCACTCGCCGGATGACATCATCAAGCGCCGCTTTTAACGATGCGACTTTTGTCTGGTCACGTAAAATCGACAACGATCGCAACAGCGGCACGCCATTGTTCAACAATGAAGCCAACTGTTCATAGAAGACTGCAATTTTCTGATCCGAAACGCCTGAACCGAAAGATAGGGCTTTCTTCTCAACCGGAGCCTTCACCTCGATCGGGAACAGCGCATCCTTAGACAGCGCACCGATCACATCACGTTCGGTGTTTGCGGTCATCGTGCCAGAGACTTTCGTCCCGTCGATGCTGCGCGCAGTGTAGGTAAATTCAGGCATGGGAAAATAAAGGTTACGGTTCTACGTTCGATCGCCTTTGGTAATGCGAAGAACTTCCTCAATCGACGTTTGGCCCGAGATAACTTTTCGCCAACCATCGTCGCGTAAGGTCTTCATCCCTCCCGCAATCGCTGCCTTCTTGATCTCCCAGGTGCTGACACGATCATGAGCCAACTGTCGCAACGCATCGTCGACAACCAACAATTCGTACACGCCCAATCGGCCACGATAACCAACGTTGCGACAATCGCGGCAACCGACCGCTTCGTAGATCGGCGTCGAACCAAGTTCTTCAAACGGGAAGTCCGACGGCACATCTACCTTGGCGGGAACAACGGCTTTTTTGCAGTCGCACAGTCGCCGCACCAATCGCTGCGCCATCACCGCTTCGACGGTACTCGCGACCAGGAATGGCTCGACGCCCATGTCGGACATCCGAGTAAACGCTCCCGCCGCGTCGTTGGTGTGCAGGGTGCTGAAGACCATGTGCCCGGTCAATGATGCTTGGATCGCATTTTCAGCAGTCTCTAGATCGCGAATTTCGCCGACCAGCACGACGTCAGGGTCATGACGCAGGATGCTTCGGAGCGAATGAGCAAACGTCAGCCCAATCTTCGAATGCACTTGAATTTGATTGATCCCATTCAACTGATACTCGACCGGATCCTCGGTTGTAATTATCTTTGTCGCTGAATCGTTGATCTCGATCAGCGCACTGTACAGCGTCGTCGTTTTACCTGAACCCGTTGGGCCGGTCACCAACACGATCCCGTGCGGCATGCGAATAAGTTTGCTGAAGGTGTCGTAGGTATCGTCCGACATTCCCAGACTTTTAAGATCGAACACCATCGCGCCTTTGTCCAAGATCCTCATGACCAGACTTTCGCCGTGAATCATTGGAATCACTGACATCCGCACATCCACGTCGCGGCCTTTCACGCGAATCTTGATTCGTCCGTCCTGCGGCAATCGTTTTTCAGCAATATTCAGCTTCGCCATGATCTTCAGACGGCTGATAATTGCCGAACGGAAATGGTTAATCTCCGTTGGCACGGGTTGCTTGTGCAGAATTCCGTCGATGCGATAGCGGATTACCAGTTCGTCTTGCTGCGATTCAATGTGAACATCACTGGTGCGGGTTTCGATCGCTTCTAACAAAATCTCATTCACCAAGCGTACGACGCTGGCTTCCTGAGCCATCTCGGAAAGTTCGCTGCCGTCAAGTTCTAATTCTTCCAGCAGTTCGATGCCGTCGTCCTCGATGCGTTGCTCGATCAGCCCATCAATGGTTTCGCCACCGACGCCAAGATGGTTCTTAATAAGTTTGGCGATTTCGCTTTTTTCTGCCAGGACGGGTTCAACGATTAAGCCCGTCGCAGCGCTGATTTCGTCCAAGGGATAAAAATTCAACGGTTCGTTGGTCGCGATGACGATCGTGTCTTCGGTTCTCCGGATAGGAAAGAGGATTTGGCGATAGATGATTTTCTGCGGAAAATCTTTCAGCAGAGACAGATCCACTTCGGTTTCGGACAGATCAAGAAAATCGACTCCCGCTTCTTTCGCCCATGCCGTCAGCGCGGCATGTTTATCGACCGCCCCGCTGTTGACCAGTTGAGCCAACACAGCGTCTGCGGTCTGGGAAGGCGCTGAAAGATGAGCCGATTGAAGTTGATCTTGATTGATCAAACCGTTCTCCAACAAAATGTTTCCGATTTCCATAGCTATCGTGCTGCGCGAGATTCTTAGTTGGTTGGTCGTCATGGCGGGATAGTTGGTCGCTGGTTTCAGATTGCCATCGAACAGAACCGCTTACCCGAACGTCAAATTTTACTTCACAGATAAATCACTGCGTTGGTAATGCTTTGCAGAGCGCGATAAATCATTGGAAAACACGGACATTAATGGCTGTACCGATAAATGACCGTGAATGTTTCGAAAATCATGTCAGCAAATGGAAAAGCAATGGTTGTGGCATTCCGTCACGCTCATTCATCACGATCGTCTCGATTTCCGCCTCGCCTGGCACCGGGGCCTCCGCGACGGGGTCCTCCGCGACCGCGATCACGTTTATCAAACTCAAAGCTGTCGCCCATCATTTCTTTTATCTTTGCCTGCTGATCACTGGTCAGCACAGACAGGATTTCCTCCCGCGCCGATTCACGCAAGTCCTCAATCTTCTTATCCATGTCGGCTTTAACTTCTTCCGCTTTCTGCTGCAGTTCTTGGATCTGCGCGTCTGTCAATCCGATCCGATCCTTTACTTTGGGATCCTTCAGCAGACCTTCGGTTCCCGAACGCTTGGCTTGCATTTGAAAGTACAATTCATCCAATCGTGCGACTTGATGAGGAAGAAGAATTTCATTAAGCTCCGTTTCGACGCTCCCCATCTCTGACTGGATCTTATCGCGGATCTCTTCCATCAGAGATTCGCGATCGACATCTTTGTCACCAAATTTTTCTCTCATACCGGAGAAGGTGTCCCTGAAGACATTTCTCATGTCGTCTTGAAGTTCTTGAAGCGCTTCGACTTGATCATCGACCAGTTCCAGTTCGGCAATAACGCTTCGGTCATTGATAAGCATCAGTGGCGAATTGCCCATCATCCCGCCGGGAGGACCTCCTCGACCCCCACCGCCTCCACGGAACTGGGCTGACGCTTCTGAAGATGAAAGAGCGATCGTCAGAACGACAAAGGTAAAAATAGATCGTTGTAGCAACATCTGTTAACTCCCAATTTGATCGTGGGCTAAATGATTGTGGATAAGGTTCTCTGCCAATGATTTGGTAGTTCTCTGCCTCTGGTCTCATCACGTGATTTTGCCCCGTTTCAGGACATCCGGACTTAGTTACCCCATTCGTTTTTGAGATAAATTGCCGGTTTTGACGACACGATTTAACCAAAAGCTTTGTTCTTAACGCGGTAACGAAAGTGTGTGTGGCAAGGCGATGGCTCAATGGGAATTATTTTACTTTCCTTTTAAGCCGGAAGCCTCAAAATGCTAACTCGCAGCGCCATCAAGTGAGTCGCCAGCCGCGGACAAAACTCACTTGCTGCCGCTGCGGGTTTGTAATGCGAGTCCCTTTCTATCTTAAGTTAACGCCTTGCCGCTCACAGTTTCTCTGCCGGTATAAAACAACCCGTGTTTTGAATTAAATGTGGCGATGTCCAACTAATCATCGAACAGGTTCTTTTGTCCCGGCGATACCTTTGGAGCCTTCTTTCTTCCAGGTGATTTTTGCATCTTCGGTGTTTCGTTTGCTTCCCCACGATCGTCGGTCATTTGATTGACGACGCGTTTGTTCATTTGGGTTTCACGGTCAGGGCTGCTGGGTTGGTCGATGATCCGCTTGGCTGACTTCTTAGGCTTTGCCTTCTCAATGGCTTCTGTCTCCGCTGTCTCCGCGGTCTCAACTTCCGAGGATACGACGGTTGCTTTCACCGGACCGGTTTTCAGCTTTGTTGTCTTGTCGACGGTGGCTTCGATCATGTCCAAATTGATAACGTCGCCGGTGCCGATAAAAGCCAGTCGGGTCGAGATCGACGATAGGGGGATGCCAAGGCTGATGCTGATCGCTTCCCGGTAGGCCGACAATTGAGGACTGTAGGCTGCAACTTTAGCCGACAATTCATGTTGGCCTATCGCGTCGCTCTTGAAATCAATCACGTCTGCCGCGACCAACACATCATTTTCGTAGACCAAAACAAGTCGATCAACGACGCCTTCAATCAGTTCCGTATTCTCCGAACGAGAAATTGTCGCCGCAAAACGACGTTCGTTGAAAACCTCTATCCGATTACCCGGGTCGCTGAACTGCACCAAGTATTGCTCGCGATACCGTTGTAGATTAAGCAGCTGAGCAAACGTTCCCTTCTCGATCGCATTGAAAAACTCCTTGATAACTTTCCGTTTCAACACCGAACCCTCAGACGCCTTTGACAGACGCTGGTCAAGATGCAGGCTGAGTTCTTGTTCTGTCGGAACCGCTTGATCCAGCCAGCCCACCAGTTCAAAACAGGCGTGCAACAACGTTCCGCGCTCCATCGCCATCCTATCTTCGCCCGCGCCAAGAATCGCGCTCAAGTTGACCAACGCGCCGCCTTCGAGCGCCGAGGGCGCGACGTTACTAAGACCACGGCGTGAACGAAGCTCACGCTGCACTGCGTTCTCCTTGGAATCCAGGCGGGCCCCAAGATAGAATTTTGCCAAATCTGTTTCTTCTTCAGCAACGACTGGCGCGCGTCGGGGAAGGTTCTCAAACCATTTATCATCACCCGTTTCGTAGATCACGCCCTTCTCACGATCCGGATTGTCGGTCAACGTCGCCAAGACCACGCCGCCACTGGTTTTACTGTCCGGCTTCTCTCCACATGAGATTACGATATGCAACGAATGAGCGGCTCTGGTCAGCGCAACATACAACAAACACATCGCCTCGCGAATGCTCCGCCGCTGGTCATTGGCGAAAGCTTCCTGGACTGATTCTGGGAGGAATTTCTGCTGTTTCTGATTGACGTACCGCGTCACCATTTTAGCCGGATCAGCGGGACCCTCACGATCCATTACGATATTTGGCGACTGTCCGGCCAACCCAACACTGCCGACCTTAAAAAGTGGCAGTACGACCGAATCAAACTCCAGGCCCTTGGATTTGTGAATCGTCATCACTCGCACCTGCGCCGAGGTTGCATCGGCGACTTTTTTCTCGCGAACATATTCCACGAACCGGCGCGGTCGCAGCGACCAACGCTGCGTGTCTTGAGGATCGGCGTAACCCATTTCGACTAAATTCTGCAAACGCAGACGCTCGCGCTGTGTGCATTGCGGAGCCAATAGATTGGCCATCTGTTCAACAGTGGGACCAAAGCCCTGTTCCACGATCATCCTCCGCACCGCCGCCGCGCCGGCAGCAACCGCTTTGCGATTCTCACTGCGATTGGAATCGCCTTCTGGGTTAAGGTCGAACAATGCGCTCAGCGGACCATGAGAGATATGGAACCGCGCGATATCGTCGCCAGGGTGATCGGCCAAGTGAAACGCCGATAGCACCATTTCGACCGCTGCTGAATCGGTCAGCGGATTACCACCCTCTTCACTGGCCGGTATTCCCGCTGATTGCAGCGCGAAGATGATCGCTCCAACGTCTTTGTTGGTACGCGTTAACACACCGATCGAATTTCCTGCTGGCACATTTTCAATCAGGTGCGAAACCCTTTCAACAACGCCTTGGACAACGTTATCATTTCGAACGGTGTCCTTGGTCGTCGAGTTTGTCTTTGCGAGTTTATCGTCACAGTTCGCCGCGTACTCGATCGTCACATGACCGGGGTAGTCGGTCCGCTCAGTCTCATGAGGGAGGAACCAATCGCTCCATTTGTGGACAGCGCTGTTGATCAAATCGTCTTTCGTTCGGAACCGCTTCAAATTCCCAAACAAGTCGTTCACAAATTCGATGATGACCGGGCTACTGCGGTAGCTCTTCACCATTTGCTGGGTTTCAGCAAGGTTGGGGAGGCTGTTTTGCACGACGTCAAAAATCTCCGCCACACCGCCTCGCCAACCGTATATCGCTT
>ENA-ORXT01003386-ORXT01003386.1-marine-metagenome-genome-assembly--contig:-NODE-3386-length-17665-cov-3.583125_pt1 | contig 17665 bp, 19 predicted proteins | sample MGYA00237868_ERZ511482 | MGnify/ENA metagenome assembly ERZ511482 | reverse complement strand
TAAACAAAACTCTTTTACCCAAAATATTCCTATAGTTGCAGTAACGGGTTTAACTGAGTCAGAACACCAACAGGCTATCAAAGAATCTGGATGTGATGATTATATTTGCAAGCCTTTTACGATTGAGGAGATGGAAGCAAAAATTGTTTATTTTCTTAACCTCTGTCTGATTTAAGTTTAAGCAAAAGCGATCGCCTTATCGCATCTTTTTATATTATCAATTCAGTTTGATTAATATAAAGGCTAACTTAACCAAAGCAGCTATTGTTGTTTTAGTTAAGTTTCTTGATTGGGAAACTTGGGTGATTTTTCTAAATTGCGTACCTTGGGAGTCTGGTTGAGAATTATAATTAGCCCCGTTCTTCCTGTTTCTAAAGTTGCATCAGTAAGCATATCAACTACCTCGACTTTAGTAATTTCTTCAATTAACTTGGTTAGGTCTGGCTTGATCGCATCGCCCAAATTGGAACGAACTTTTTTTGCCAAATCGCTCTTACCTTCGTCAACCAATACTTGTTCCGCGCTGGTAATCGAATCTTCAATAATTACTGCCAGTTTAGTGTCAAAAATTTGACAAGTTACCTTGGAAGGTTGATGCCCTAGTTGAGAACGATAAAACGCCTGAATTTTTTGCGAAAGTTCTCTTTCTAACTGTCCACGGGTATGCATATCTTTTGTCATTATAATCATCCTGAAATTTGAATTATTTCCCGTAAGCTGAGTTTAACTTTTGGCTTTTGTTTTATCTTTAACTGGTTGTGAGATGAAAATATCATTTAATTGAAGGTTTTGATATCTACCAAAGGGCGTAAACAATTGACAGTCAGCCTCTAGTATAAAAACGATAGTAAAACACACCTTATTTTATATAACCTTTCTCAGACTTAGTAAGATATGTCTTTTAATAATTATTAACTAATACTACTGACACGTTATGCCATAAATAGAAAAAAGCGGTTAATTCAATTAGCTACATAATATATGAATAGCGAAGATCATCAATCTTTGATGAGTAACATAGATTAATGTGTTCAATTATACCTGATCAACACAGAAGCCTTTATATCTATCTTGAGAGTGAGTACATAATCTATAGGAAGAAAGATGCGATGGGAAAACTTGACAGGGTAACGTTGATTAGAAAGTTGAAGAAAGGAAAATAAATTTATGAATATTTTATTACAAGTTGCCAGTAGTGAACCTCATTTCCCCTATGCAGCAGCAGCAGTTGTAGGATTAGGATTTGTCGCAGCCGTAACTATTGGTTCTGTCGCCTGGTATAACTCCAAACGTCCTGCTGGTTGGGAAGGAAAAGAGCGTCCTGATGTTGTTCCTAAAGTTGATAAGTAGCTCTAAACGTTTAAATCTTTAGATTTTACATATACACTATATAGGTTAGAAAAATGGAAAATAAGACGCCTAACGACGCTAATTACGATCGCGCTATCACTTCAGCCGAAACAGCAGCCAGAAAGGAAAGAGAGGGCGATAGCTTCAAAGATAATGCCGAAGATGGTCAGACAGTAGATCGCGAAGGTTTAGCCAACAATTATGCAGTCGAACCTGAAATGTACTATGAAGAAAGAGGCGATCGTCAAGAGATTAAAGAGCAGGAAAAAGCTGAACGTGTAGAAGAGTTAAAAGACATCAATACACCTGGTGGTAAAGGGGTAGGTCAAGTTTAAACTAAAACTTCTTAAAATTAAATGACAAATTTTTAAGCTTCAAAATTTTATTTTGGAGCTATATTTTTTATGGCAAATTAGGACTTTAAGTTCTAAGCTAAAAGCAGTATTGATACCAATTTTATAAATTAAGTAAATAATTTCTGGAATTAACCCAACAATCTAATAATTTGCTTTTATCCATCCAATACATTCCTCACGGACATTGTTACCTCTGGCAAACGCCTCTAGTCTGGCTTCACATAACCTCTGACTTTCTAATCGCCCTGGCATATTATTCTATCCCCATTGCCCTGTTCTATTTTGTTCGGCAACAAAAAAATAATCCCTTTGAAAAACTATTAATCTTATTTAGCTGGTTCATCTTTAGCTGCGGCACAACTCATTTGATGTCTATCTGGACTTTGTGGCATCCTGACTACTGGGTGTCTGGAACTCTTAAAGCCTTCACCGCCATCATTTCTTGCTATACTGCCGTAGAGCTAATTAAATTTTTTCCCCTTGCCTGGAGGTTGCCCAATCCTGGGGCTTTAGAAAAGACTAACGAAGATTTAGCTGCAGAAATAAAATTTAGGAAAAGAGTAGAGGTTGAGCTAGAGAAAGAAAAATCTTTTCTCAAAGCAATGCTCGATAGTCTTTCAGATAGCGTAGTTGCCTGTGATAAAGATGGGATTTTAGCTTTGTTTAATTTAGCTAGCCAAAAGATTTTTGGCGCATCTCAACCTCTTCCATCTGAACAATGGGCAGAACATTACCATCTTTACTACCCAGATGGTGAAAATTATCTCAAGGAAGAAGATATTCCTTTAGCTAGGGCTTTTGCAGAGGAAACTTTTACCAATGCTGAACTAATGGTAATTCCTGACAATGGTCAGCCTCGTTTACTTGTTGCTAATGGTTGTCCTATTTTCAACTCAGAGGGGGAAAAGTTAGGGGCAGTAGTAACAATCAGAGACGTTACCGAACGTAAGCAGGGAGAAGAGAGGTTGAAGCAAGCAAATGCTGAATTACTCCAGTCCAATCAAGAGTTAGAACAGTTTGCTTATGTTGCCTCTCACGATTTGCGTGAACCTTTACGCATGGTAACTAGTTTTACTCAACTTCTGGCTCAACGCTATGGAAATCAGCTAGATGAAGATGCTGATAAGATTATTGGCTTTGCCGTGGATGGGGCAAAACGGATGGAAACTTTGATTGACGACTTACTTTTTTATTCTCGTCTGGGGAAACAAAACAAAACTTTTAAAATTATTAACTGCAATTCAATTTTAGAAAAAGCTTTATCAAATCTCCACATGTTAATTCAAGAGGCAGGTGCAGAAATCATAGTCAAAACCCTTCCTAATTTAGCAGGAGATGACATACAGCTAGTGCAGTTATTTCAAAATTTGATTAATAACGCCATTGTTTATCGCAGCAGTTTTCCTCCTCGGATAGAAATTACCGCAAGTTCCTTGTCCCAGGGATGGTTATTTTCAGTCAAAGATAATGGAATCGGTATCGATGCTCAAAATTCAACCAGAATATTTGAGGTTTTTCAACGTCTTCATCCCAAAGAAAAGTATTCTGGTACAGGTATTGGCTTGGCAATCTGTAAAAAAATCGTTGAGCGTCACGGCGGAAGTATTTGGGTAGAGTCGGAACTAGGCGTAGGTTCAAGCTTTAAATTCACTTTAAATAGTAAAATCATTGGTAATATATAAATAATTAAAAAAAATCAAGACATCTAAAATGAGCGTTAAAGTCCTGCTATGCGAAGATAATCCTGGGGATATCTATTTAATTGAAAGTTCTTTCGCCCATAGCAAGGTAACTTACAGCGTGGATAAACTGTTAACTGGAGATCACGTCATGAGCTATCTCCGCCAAGAAAGACAGTATAGATACGCGGCTCGCCCTGATATACTGATATTGGATTTAAACCTGCCAGGAAGACACGGATTTGAGATTCTAGAAGAAGTAAAAGCCGACCCTCTGCTAAGAACAATTCCTGTGATAGTTCTTACCTCTTCTAAAGCCAAGCAAGATGTTATAACCAGTTACCAGCTACAGGCCAGCTGCTATATAGTAAAACCCTCTGATTTAGAGGCTTTTCTCCAGGCAATTCGCCAAATTGAAACCTTTTGGTTAAGCTTGGTCGAACTTCCTTCATCAGAGTAAATAGTATTTGGAGTGTAATAAGCTTTTGTCGGTATGAGTAAGATCCGCATTTTGCTATTAGAAGATAATTTAGGCGATGCTTATCTGGTACGAGAACAATTAAAGGACATTGATAATTTTGATTGTGAAATTACTGAAGTTCAGTATCTAGAACAAGCATTAGAACTGTTGCAAACTCAGTTTTTTGATGCCATCTTGCTCGATTTAATGCTTCCTGATAGTCAAGGCATAGAAACTTTTTTTGCCATCAACCAACAGGCTCCACATACTGCCATCATCGTAATATCTGCTCTAACCGAGGAAGCATTAGCTACTCTAGCGGTACAAAAAGGGGCGCAAGACTATTTACCAAAAGGTAAAATTCAACCCCAAACCCTGGGCAAAACGATTAAGTATGCTATCGAACGCAAGTCTATCACCGAACAGTTGAGAAAGCGTACAGAAGAATTAGAGTATCTTAATCAAGAATTAGAAGCTTTTAGCTATACTGTGTCCCACGACTTGAAAAATCCTCTTAACTTGATCAAGGGAATGAGTTCACTACTCTTAAGTAAAAAGAGATCGCAACCTTTAGAGCCTCAAGACGAACTCTGTATCCAACGCATACATAAGAATAGTATGCGGATGGAACAAATTACTCAAAATCTGCTAGATTTGTCTCAAGCACAGCGATCGCAAATGCTGATTGAAACTATTAATCTAAGTAAGTTAGCTAAAGAGGTAATCGAGCAGCTTCAACAACAACAGCCAGATCGAAAGGTAGATTTTATAGTTGCACCCGATATAATAGCAGAAGGCGATCGCCAATTAGTAAAATTGGCTTTAGAAAACTTGCTCGGTAATGCCTGGAAATATACTCAAAATCTAACTAAATCTTCAATTGAGTTTGGAGTTAGCCACGATAACTCTCCCAAAGCTTACTACATTAAAGACAATGGTATTGGGTTTTCTGCCGAAGAAGCAGCGGAACTGTTCAGACCATTTCAACGTTTGAGCAACAGCAGCCAGATCGAAGGTACAGGAATTGGTTTAGCAACAGTAAAGCGAATTATTGACCGTCACCAAGGCAAAGTGTGGTTTGAGGCTCAACCCGATCGAGGTGCATCCTTTTTCTTCACTTTGTTCTAGATATCATCAATACTATGTTCAAATCTCTATCTGTAGTGGAAGATAAACATACAAATGGTGTATAGTTACGTAAAGACAATCTATAGATTAACCTAAACTTTCTTTTCTTTTTTTTAAACAAAAGCAAAGTGTTGCTTAACTATTCATTCAAAACAGTTTTTATCAATGTCTCTACGTCATTGGAAAAATATTAGATCAAAGTTCTAAATGGAGAAGTTAATGTCAATAAAGTTTCATCCTTTATTACAAAAAAAGGTGAGAAAATTTCCCTTAGTCCTCGTAGTAGATGATAATCAGGATAATCTAATTCTTGCTGGTGCTACTCTTGATTTGATGGGCATTAAGCCTTTAATAGTAAGAGATGGCAATACAGCTATAGATATAGCAATAGATCGACTACCAGACCTTATTTTGCTGGATATTGTAATGCCCGATATAGACGGAATAACAATATCCCGAATGCTCAAAAAACATCCTCGGACTAACCATATTCCTATAGTTGCGGTTACAGGTTTAACCTGCGAGCATCACAAAGAAGAAATACGTGGTGCAGGGTGCGATGACTATATTTGTAAGCCTTATTTAATCGAAGATTTTGAAAGTATGGTGGCAAGCTTTTTAAAGCCAAATGCAACTGCATAAAAAATTATTTATATACATTTATTTTACTTGTTAACGTTTCAATATAAGTCAATTTAACTCAATCGTCCAACTTTATATACTTAATAAATTATCAATTATAAAGTTTATTAGCTTCATACTTTTTTTATTCGTAACTCGATTTTATTCATCAAAAAAACACACTATTATTCTATATGTGAAAATACAATAGTAGGTATTCCTTATTAAACAAGAACTATTGATGAATTATATAAATACTTGCACAAAAATAGAACAGCTAGATTTAAAATGGCAAGAATATGATTTTGGCGATACTATGTATGCAAAAATGCCAGCTAATGTATTTTCTAAAAAAACTAACATAGTCAAAAATTGCACAATTCAAAAATATACAATACAGTTCCAGAAAAACGGTGATGCTTTGATTTTCAAAGAATCAGAACCTGCACCATTACTCAAAAAAATGATAGGAATGTTATTAGAAATAAATATTTTGCTGTCCAAACAAGAAGGAAATGTGCCGCAAGCAAAAAATATACATTTGGATTACTGATTATTAAAAGTATAGTCATAAGTATTATTATTTTTTATTGGGTGAATGCTTTCCATACAGAAAAGCATCGTCAGGATTAATGGCCATTAATCCTGACGATAAATCATCTAGTTTATATTTAAAATAAATACAAATAGAGCAAGTTATGCGATCGCAGCATCTACCTTTTCTGAGTTAGCTTTTTGCAGCTGCTTTTCTTGTGTTTTAAACTCTGCTAATTGAGCTTCAATCTGATCTTTTACTATCTGACGATATTCCAAGAAATGTTCGTTGTGGGCGCACATAGTCAAATAATGTTCCCAGACTCCAGGGTTGTGACGGATGATGCCAAACAGGTGATGCCAAAATTTCCAGCGAGTGTTGCGTTTAAAACCCTGTCGCCAGATTACAATGGCTAAGGCTCTAATATCAACCCAGGTAGGTGCTGTCCCTACTGATTCGTGCTTGGGAGTACCAAGTTTCAAGAAGCAACGATATACCCGATCTAAATAGGTTTTGGGTTCGTATAACGTCCAAAATGCAGAGATATATTCTTGGGCAATGTCTTCAATGGGGCGAGTAGGCATAAAGTTCATCAAGGTAGTTTGGTTGATGTCTTGTTGGTTGCTGTCTCGCAAACGTTCTTCTTTTTCTAGACGTTCCCATAATGCAGTCAAAGGTAATGCTTGCAACATACCAAACATGGCTGTGGGGATAGCAGCTTCTTCCACAAAATCAATAATTCTTTGTCCTGCACCTTTCTTTTCGCCATCAAAGCCAATGATAAATCCAGCCATCGGGCGTAATCCAGCCTGAATCATTCTATCTACAGTTTCCGCTAGAGAACTGCGGGTATTTTGAAATTTTTTGGTTAATTGCAAGCTAGATTCGTCGGGGGTTTCAATTCCCAAAAAGACGGCATTAAAGTTACACTGCACCATTAATTCCATCAATTCTTCGTCGGCGGCTAGATCTACAGACGCTTCGGTATTAAAGTCAAAAGGATATTGGTGTTCTTCTTGCCAAACTTTTAATTCTTTGAGGAACAGTTTAACGTTGCGTTTATTACCAATAAAGTTATCGTCCACCATAAAGACAGAACGTCGCCAACCTAATTCATAGAGATAATCTAATTCTCTTAAAAGCTGTGCTGGTTCTTTGGTACGGGGTTTGCGCCCATAAAGGACAATGATATCGCAGAATTCACACTGGAATGGACAACCGCGAGAAAACTGTACCGACATCGAATCATAAGCATCTAACTCTAGTAAGTCATAACGAGGTACGGGAGTTATGGTAACGTCGGGCTTTTCTACTGCGCGAAAAGTTCCACTAGTTGCACCATTCTCTAATGCCTCGACAAACATAGGTAAAGTTATCTCCCCTTCATCGAGAATTAAAAAATCTGCCCCCGCAGCTTTGGGTTCATTAGGTAAAGAAGTAGAATAAGGACCACCGACTGCGACTAATTTATCTCGTTTTTTAGCCTCTTGAATTTGTTCGAGCAAATCTTGTTTTTGAACGATCATTGCCGAAAAAATGACTAATTCTGCCCATTCCCATTCAGCTTCGGTGACTTCTCTAATATTGCGATCGACCAACTTAAATTCCCACTCTTGGGGCAAAATAGCCGCTACAGTAATCATTCCCAAAGGCGGTAACAACACTTTGCGATCGACTAACTCCAGAATTTTGTCATAAGACCAAAAGGTTTGAGGAAAAACGGGATATATTAATAAAGCTCGCATGGTAGTAAAAAACCCTCACACTTTGGGTGGCACATTTCATTATGTATGAGGGTAGCGCAATCTCAGGCTTTTGGGAAAATGATCTAGCTGATTAATTATTTACTAACTAATTAGCTAGTTGCACCAAAGATAAAGTCATCTACTTTTAAATCAGTTATTCCTTCGACTGTAACTGTGTTTGAATCAAGAGTAATAATAGTGGAATTATCTTTGATATCTATCAACTCATCTTCATCACCAAGTACTCCAGAAGCATTAGTATCAAGATTATTGAATCTGAATTCATTACCGAAGACAATTGTATCTTCTCCCTGTAGGAAATTGGTAATAGTGGCACTATCACCAAAGATGAAGCGATGAGACCCCGCGTTATGCGTAGCGGTATGCTTTAGTACGCCGTCAGGCGCAAGGGAATGCTCATCAAGACAGCGATCGCGAATACCATCCCCTCCTGCTAAAATAGCATTTGGATCTATGCCTGTAATTTGAATTTCCACTGCACCGATATCGGTTGCACCATTAACAGTGCGATCGAACCCATCTCCTCGCTGATCTGTAGAGAGGTTGTTATCATTATTACCCGAATCTATCCCAGGGCTACCATCTAGTAATTCTTGAGTTTCGGTTGCGCCACCGTTATTTTGTAATTCTCCCAGTTGGGGATCTAGAGGATCGGCAGCTGTACCAAAAAGATCGCCGTTGTCTTCTCCCAAAGAATTGTTAAAACCATCAGCATTACCAATTAGGTTGTTACCGTCACTGTTAAAGTTATCTTCTCCACCTAAATCGCTGTTATTGACATTTCCTGCCACAACAGTACTGTTTAAATCAACCGAACCACCATAACTATCACCACCATAACTAACTACCGTCTCAGCTTGATAGATTCCACCACCATTGGCTGCGCTGTTTCTGCTAACGGTACTGTTGCTGAGACTAGTCTCTGAAGAAATAGCGTTATTAATACCGCCACCATTATTAGCAGCCGAGTTGTCACTGACCGTACTGTTTTCAATATTAGCACTGGCATTAGATACTCCAATCCCTCCCGTATCCAACTGAGTTGCGGTATTACCACTAACGGTACTGTTAGTAATGTTTCCTATAGAGGTACTAATATTAATGCCCCCTGTATCCAAAGCAGTATTATCGCTGATAGTACTCTCGTCAATATTTCCCTTTGATTCAGATAGACCTACGCCGCCGTAGGCAAAACTAGCTTCATTGCCAGTGATTACGCTATCAGTTAAATATAAGTCGGTTTGAGTATGATATGTGCCACCACCAACAAAATCACTATAGTTTTTACTAACTGTACTATTTTCAATATTCACTGTTGCCGACTCGGAATATATCCCCCCGCCAAAAATAGCCTCGTTGTTACTAATATCACTATCAGTCAAATTGAGAGTTGAAGAAGTAATCGAAATTCCTCCCCCTCTTTGAACTGCGGAAGTGTAAGCAGAATATAGGGTGGAATTATTCGTAATGCTGCTACCGTCTATATTAGCTACCGCTTTATCATTAGCAATACCCGCGCCGTTTTCCCCCGCACTATTCCCACTGACTAAGCTATAGCTTAAATCAAGTTCGCCCGAAGTATTATAAATACCTCCCCCATCTTCTCCTGCGGAATTATTGGTAATATTACTCTGGCTAAAGGTTATTTTGCCATCGCGATTAATAACCGCCCCACCTTTACTCAATGCAGAGTTATTGTAAATATTGGAGTAAATGACATTTGTTTCTCCACTATTGTCGATCGCACCCCCAATAACGCCTTGGTTGTCGTAGATTTCAGTGTAAATGAGATTAAGATCGCCACTATTCGCGATCGCACTCAAGCTGTTGTTACTGATATAAGTCTGGCTGATATTAGCCTCGCCACTGTTTGAAATAGCACCACCATTTCTGGCACCATTATTTTCAAGATAACTGTTATAAACATTCAGGACACCTTGATTATCAATGCCACCACCGCGTTCTGCGTTATTATCAGTAATCTTGACTCCTAAAATCGTCAAACTTTCCTGATTGAGAATCCCGCCTCCAGTTCCATCGCGATCGTCTGGAGTTGCTTTTCCTCGGGCAATTGTTAAGCCTTCTAGAGTAACATCTATTTTGTTATTTGCATCGCCATCATGAATATTAATAACTCGACTATTACCGTTAGCATCGATGGTAATATTTTCTCCAGTCGTATTTTTAATTGTGACTGAATCTTCAATTTTTAATTCCCCCAGAGAAAGCTCAATAGTGCTGCCACTAAGATTTTCTTCAAATAAAATCAGATCTGCACCTTGATTTCTGTCCGCTATTTCTACAGCCTCCCTGAGAGATAAACCTTGACCATTATCTTTGCCATCATTCTCATCATTAGCAGTAGTTACGACAATAACGTTCGATTCAGCAGTATCTGTTTCAATGCTAGTATCCTGAACATCAATAGAAGAGTTAGACATAATTTTTTTTAGATAGAGCTTAGTTATTAATTAATTGATTCGCTCAAAAACTAGTGGTTTTAAAAGCGCGGTTTAAATAACCGTTAATAATAGGACTATTCCTTTATGGCATCTAAAAGTTCTTGTCAACAGTATCTTCACTGAATCTTTAATAGGATACGAAGAATCTATAAAGTAGATTTTTTGGATAAATCAAAGATATTGATTGAAAGTGAGTCACCCTCGACAGTTTGCTCGCCCTCGACAGTTTACTCAACGCGGGGAACCCGCGCAACGTAACTGTCTCGCAAGAGTCAAGAGTCAAGAGATAAAATGTTGCTTTTTACAAATCAATTGTTAAATAAATCTTAAAAGGTAGCTATTGTTACAAATCCTTGAGGATAATTAAATATGAAATATTCGGTGATTTTCTAGAGGTTTCAACCAATGAGATTACAAGCATCTAACGACAATATATCTAGCGTAGACAGAACATTAGGTTTTGCCCTGGCAGCTTTTTCTATGTTTGTAGTTGGCTACACTGCAACTCGCGCCTTTCTTAGTCAACCTCAAGCTGCGACTACTCCTAACGCTGAAACAGTAATCCCTCATCAAGCTACATTATGGAGTGACTTGGCTAACTAACTGTTAGAATATCCATTACAAAAAACTATAAAATCTATTTTTATTAGAAGCACCGAGAAGCTGAAAATCTTGGTGCTTTTTTCGATCTGGTTTTGTTGGGAATAATTATCTATAAAGTAATGGTTTGATACGAATATGTTATTCCAAGATAAATAAATCCCGTCAGAGTAAAGTAATAAATCTCAGGAACTATTAGGATTGGAATCTAATCTATAGTTACTCAGGTTAAGTTATTTTTCCTTTTATATGTTCTCAGGTTTATTATCCCCTAGTCGATCGCTTGGACTGTTTAGCACAGCTTTAATTAGTGCATTTTTTTTAGTATCAGCACCACTATCGTTGCAAGCACAATCTCCTCCAAAACAAGGGGGAATTACGCTAAAATCTGACGTTCAGGAGTCTAATTCCCAAAGTGGTGTAATCACTGCTAGAGGTAACGTTAAAATCAACTATCCCGCTCGAAAAATTCAGGCTACTGCTGCACAGGCTCAATACTACAGTCGCGAACGCCGTTTGGTACTCACAGGAGACGTTTATGTAATTCAAGAAGGAAACAGTATGCGCGCCGAAACTTTAACATATCTGCTTGATGAAGAACGTTTTGTGGCTATGCCAAAAAGCGATCGCCAAGTGGAATCAACCTATATCATTACTGACCCAGAATAAATTGACTATTAATAGCTGAAAAAGTCGTGACCTTAGTTTTAGAAAATATTCACAAATCCTACGGCAAAAGAAGTGTTGTACATCGGGTCAATCTGCGAGTTTTACCAGGAGAAATTGTCGGGCTACTAGGGCCCAATGGCGCAGGGAAAACCACCACATTTTATATTGCCACGGGTTTGGTCAAACCCAACGAAGGTACGGTAAAGCTCAACGATAAGAATATAACTTCTTTGGCACTCCATAAGCGAGCGCGGTTGGGTATGGGATATCTGACTCAACAGGCAAGTATATTTCGTAATCTGAGCGTTAGAGATAATATCCTATTAGTTTTAGAACAAACAAATATACCAAAGCCTGCCAGACCAGTGCGTTTGCAGCAGTTATTACAGGAATTTCGTTTAGAGAAGGTAGCCGATACTCTAGGATCTTTGGTTTCAGGAGGAGAAAGAAGGCGTACTGAACTCGCTCGCGCCCTAGCAGCAGGATATGACGGCCCTAAATATTTATTGTTAGACGAACCCTTTGCAGGGGTTGACCCCATTGCCGTAGCCGAAATGCAGCAGATAATTGCTAAATTACGCGATCGCCAAATGGGAATTTTAATTACCGACCACAATTTCCGTGAAACTCTGGCTATCACTGACCGCGCTTATGTAATGCGGGATGGTCAAATCTTGGCATCTGGTACAGCAGAGGAGTTGTATAGTAATCCATTAGTTAAACAGTATTATTTGGGAGATAATTTCTCAATGTAGGGTAATCTGGGTCAGAAAAACCTGGGGATCTATCGCCAAAATTATTACACTAGAAATAACTGGCTTAATATATCTCCATAAAAAATTTATGCAATTGATTCCCAAGCTCAAACAGTCATCTTTAAAACAGAAGTATCGATGGATCGCCCAACCTCATAAGTATATGGATTCGGCGATGCAGCAAGCCCCCGATATGTTTATTGCAGACATAGCCAGAGAAGGTGGTTATGTTTTTGTGAATCATCCTGAAGGGATGCGTCAGATGATTACTAGCGATCGCCATAAGTTTTTTGCAGGTAGTGAAGATAATCAGCTTCTCAAGCCATTGGTGGGGGAAAATTCTTTATTATTAATTGAAGGAGAGCCTCATAAAAAACGTCGCAAGCTGCTCTTACCTCCTTTTCATGGGGAAAGAATGCAGTCCTATAGCAAGCTAATCTGCGATTTGACCCACAATATAATTGGTAACCTTAAGCCCAATCAGCCTTTTGTTGCCCGTGGTATAAGCCAGCAGATATCTTTACAGGTAATCCTCGAAGCGGTATATGGATTGCAGGATGGGGAACGTTCGATAGAGTTACAGCAGGGTATTACCAGTTTGGCTAATATCTTTGAATCTACCCTAACATCGGCTTTTTTGTTTTTCCCTCTGTTTCAAAAAGACTTGGGTGCATGGAGTCCTTGGGGCAACTTGGTACGCCAGCAAAAAGCTATTGACGAGGCAATTTATCAAGAACTTGCTACCAGAAGAACCCAAGATAATAGCGATCGCCAGGATATTTTGTCTTTGATGATGTCGGCACGGGATGAAGAAGGAGAGGCTTTAAAGGACTCTGAATTGCGTGATGAATTAATGACTCTGATGCTAGCGGGACATGAAACCACTGCTACAGCGATCGCCTGGTCGTTATATTGGGTTCATAAACAGCCAGAAATCAGAGCTAAATTACGAGAAGAAATAGCTAGCTTAGGTTCTGACCCCGATCCAATGGAAATTGCTAAACTTCCCTATTTAGAGGCTGTGTGTAAAGAGACTTTGCGGATTTATCCTGTAGCAATGCTGACCTTTCCTAGAGTGGTACAACAGCCATTAGAACTAATGGATTATAAGCTAGAACCAGGACAGGTGGTAATGGGGTGTATTTACCTGCTTCATCAACGGGAAGATGTCTATCCAGAACACCATAAATTCAAACCAGAACGCTTTCTAGCCAAAGAGTTTTCTCCTTATGAATTCTTTCCCTTTGGCGGTGGCAAACGTCGTTGTATTGGGGAGGCTTTAGCCAAATTAGAAATGAAGTTGGTCTTAGCCACAACTGTTGCCAATTACGATTTAGAATTAATTAGCGATAAGCCTGAAAATCCAGCTAGAAGAGGCGTTACTCTTGCACCAAAAACTGGAGTCAAAATGGTCTTTAAAGGAAAAGTAGCTAATAGCTAATAGCTGAAAATTAGAACGAAGTAATCTCCACATTAAACATATTATATGATTCAAGAAATTGCTGTTCTAAACGTTAAGCCAAATCTCAATCAAGAATTTGAAGCCGCTTTCAAGCAAGCCTCCAAGATTATTTCTGCTATGCCTGGATACATTTCCCATAGTTTGCAGAAGTGTATCGAAATAGATAATCAATATTTACTGTTGGTGAAGTGGGAAACTTTAGAAGACCATACTGTTGGTTTTCGCGAGTCAAAACAATATCAAACTTGGAAAAAACTACTGCATCATTTCTACGATCCCTTTCCCACAGTCGAGCATTATCAAAAGATACTTTAAAAATCAAACCAAATCAGCTTAACCCCAACAACTATCGCAGGTTTGCTGCTGATTTCAGTTTTTGCAGCTTCAGCATAGTTATACAAAAGGTCAACCATAAAAACCCAATTCCATAGCCACCAATAATATCAGTTGGCCAATGCACTCCTAAATATAGGCGACTCAAACCAATTGCACCTATTAAAATAACTGCTAACAAATAGATAAGCCAGGCAAATTGGGGAAAGCGAGTCGCAAAGAGATAAGCCAAAAACCCGTATAAAACAGTTGAACCCAAAGCATGACCACTAGGATAGCTAAAGGAAACTTCTTTGATGGCTGATTCCCAAAGATCGGGACGATCTTTACCGAATACTGACTTTAGACCATAACTAAGAACTACACCGCCTATACAGTCAATTACAAATATCTTGGCTTCTGGATAACAACGTTTCCAAAGTAGTGATATTAGAGCGACACCAGCAACAATAGAAACTACGTCAGGATTGTTGAAACGAGTGATAGTTTCCATGACGCTATCCAAAGTAGAATTAGCAAAAGAATGAATCCACAGCAAGATTGTTTTATCAAAAGCGAAAGCGTCTTGTTCTAATACTTCATCGGAAATTTGTGCCACTAGATAAATAATCAGCAAACAACTAATTAATCCGACTATTCCTACCGTAGTGATTAAAGAGGCTATTTTAGGATTAACTTTACTGCGCCAAAATTTGACTAGTTTTTGTAACAGAGTTTGCATAATTTAAAACAGAAGCAAATAAAAAGTGGAACATTATTTAGATTATGCCCGATTAACCATAAGCGATTAATTTGTTAGTAAAACTAAACCTGCTCTTTTTGTCTAAACAACGTTGAGATCAAATAAACAATTAGTCCCGCAGCCATACCAGGAAAGACCTCATATACTGCACTTGATAAGTTTAAGCCTAATTTCCAGTACATTGAAACAGCAATACCTAAAAGCATAATCGCGATCGCAGCTGGGGTAGAAACAGGCTTTGACCAACTACGTAAGATTAGTAATACTCCTAAACCAGAGGCTAAAATTGACCAGGCAAAGGTAATTAAACCAAAGACACTATCGTTATTAGCTAAGGCAATTACCAAAACAATGGCGGTGACAACTAAAGTACCGATTTTGGCATATTTATAGGATTTAGCTAACCCAGGAAACAAGTCTTGGGTCAACGCAGCAGAACAAGATAGTATTTGAGAATCAGCAGTAGAAATAGTCGCAGCAAATAAACCAGCTAACATTACTCCAACTAGTACTCCTGGTAATAATTCTTGGGATAAATCCAATAAAGCCAATTCTGGATCGGCGATCGCAGGTAGCAATACTCGTCCTGCTAATCCTATAAAGATAGCGGAGAAAGCGGTGATAACTCCGCAAATAGTTCTAATATTACGCGCCTTGTTCATATTGTCAGCAGAATCCAATGCCATAGCCCGAACTACAATATGAGGCTGTCCGACAGCACCAAATCCTGCTACTAACCAACCAAAGAAAAATGGGAAAAAGCCCCAGGCTAAATCTGTAGGAAACAAAGCAGTTAGGTTTGTATCTATTTGTCCTAAATCGCTGTATAAATTTCCGACACCACCCCCAGCAATGACAGTAAATACTAATAGCAACAGCAAAGCACCAATCATGACAATAGTTTGTACCGAGTCTGTCCAAATAGATGCCCTAATTCCTCCGCTAAAGCAGTAAGCAACTACAATAATTCCCCCGATAATAATTCCCCAGGCATAGTCCCAACCAAATAAACTATTTAAGGCTTTACTTCCTGCCAATAATTGTGCGGCAGCATAAGTACCCAGAAAGAAAATAGTAATCAGTGCCGAAACAATGGAAATCCAACGATATCCAGGCTGCTTTTGGGCCAAAAATGCGGGGACGGTTTCTGAATTAGAAGTCTCTGAAACTTGACGTAACTGCTTGAATACCAGCGTCCAGGCTAGATAATCGCCGATCGCCCAGCCAATAGCCAACCAAATGCTAGATATGCCTTGAGTATAGGAATATCCTACTTGCGCTGTAAACAAAAAACCGCTTTGTCCCGTTGACAATGCTGACAAAGCGATCGCCCAAGGATTGACGCTTCTCCCCGCTAATAAATAGTCAGCAGTAGTATCTTGTTTTTGGGTGGCTGCATAGACACCAACTACGGTAAATAAAAGTAAAAAGAAGATAAAAGATAAGGCTATCATTTAAAGAAGAAGAATAGAGAAAAAAGGAGATTGATCGTAGGGTGGGCAAGACTTATTTTTTTCCGATAACTCAAACTATTGTCCACAAAATACAAGAAAATTATATATATTTAGCTCAAGATTATTAGTTAAGTATTTAATATAGTTGTAAAACACTTGGTTTTAGAAATACAAATGGTAAGTTACTCCAATAGTTTTTTTATGGTTTACATTTTAAAGAGTAATGCTAAAAAATATATTATTTTCAACTAAAAATCAAATGTTAAGATATTTTGCGATTATAACCAATTGAGATTGACAAATAATTGTACCAACTACAATCCAATGAGATTCATATGTCAAGCTTTTTAATACTTTATATTGACGAAAGTGTAAATTTTGCGTCTAATACAACTAAAAAAGCAATTATCAGTATAGACAACGCTGATTTAAGCATTTCTAAAAATGAAACTAGTGAAGGTTTTATCGTATATAAACTGAATGACGAGAGTATAAATATCAATATTGGCAAAGATTGGCAATTTATTGCAATCGAAAGCTCTGGGAACGCTGCACTTAATTTTGCGACTGAATTAAACAAACTACTAGGTAATAATTTGCATTTAACAGATTCTAATTACAGTTTCTTATGTAAATTAGATGAAGTAGATTCTATTGAAGGTCTAAAAAACATAATTATACAAGCGATTGATAATTTCAAATCTTAATACTGTTGCCCACCGAAAAGTCTATTGAATCGTTGTTGGTAGACAATAAAAAGAGATCGCAAACAGCTAACAAAATTATCAATTATTAGTTATTAATTGCCCGTTGCCAGACTAAATTCCATCCCAGACAAACTATTAGTAGTTTTAATTACCTTTTCCAACTTAAAACCACTGCTTTCAAACAGCTCTTGAAACTGCTTTTTAGTACGCCAGCCACCCCCAGGAGTAGCAACGTTTATTTGTACAGCAAAGATGCCAGGCATTATGCCGTCAGCTTCGGTTTTGGGTTCGTCGATGTCGGGTACAAAAGACTGTAGTAGAATCAGTTTGCCATCTTGAGGTAATGCTGCTTTACAGTTGGCTAATATTTTTCTAGCATCTTCATCACTCCAGGCAGAGATAAAGTGCTTCATGACGATCGCATTTGCCCCTTTTGGTACTTCTTTAAATACATCTCCAGTTTTAATGGCGATGGCATCTGCATCGACTCCTTGACTGGTAATATATTCTCTAGCAGTTTCGGCTACATCAGGCACATCAAACAAAATACCTTTGCAACCATAACGTTTAACAATATTGGCAATCA
>ENA-ORXT01003384-ORXT01003384.1-marine-metagenome-genome-assembly--contig:-NODE-3384-length-17669-cov-5.926330_pt1 | contig 17669 bp, 14 predicted proteins | sample MGYA00237868_ERZ511482 | MGnify/ENA metagenome assembly ERZ511482 | reverse complement strand
GCCACGGCCTTGATCTCGATGATCCCGTCGTAGATTTCGGGCACTTCCTGCATGAACAGCGCGGCCATGAAGGGCGGCGCGGCGCGGGAGAGGAAGATCTGCGGTCCGCGGGCCTCGCGGCGCACGTCGAGGACCAGCGCGCGGATGCGGTCGCCCTGGCGGAACATCTCGCGCGGAATCTGCTGGTCGCGGCGCACGACGGCCTCGCCCCGGCCCAGATCGACGATGACGTTGCCGTATTCGACCCGCTTGACCGTGCCGTTGATGATCTCGCCCACGCGGTCCTGGTATTCGGCGAACTGCTGGTCGCGCTCGGCCTCGCGCACCTTCTGCACGATGACCTGCTTGGCGGTCTGGGCGGCGACGCGGCCGTATTCCATGGGGGGCAGGGGTTCGACCACGAAGCCGCCCACCTCGGCGGCAGCGTCCTGCACCTGCGCATCCGTCAGGCGGATCTCGGTGGAGTGATTCTCGACCTCCTCCACGATCTCGCGGTAGCGGGCCATCTTGAGATCGCCGGTCTTGGGGTGGATATCGGCGCGGATGTCGTATTCGGCCCCGTATTTCGAGCGGGCGGCCTTCTGGATCGCCTCCTCCATCGCCTCGATGACGATCATGCGGTCGATCATCTTCTCGCGCGCGACCGCATCGGCGATCTGGAGCAATTCGAGCTTGTTTGCACTGACCATGTGACTCAGGCCTCCCCTGTTTTGTCCGGGCCTCTGGCAGGCCCTTCGGATTCGTCCGTCGCGTCTTCGTATTCGATCTCGTCGGCAAAGCCGGCATCGGGAACCCGCTTGCGCTTGAGGCTCTCCTCGATCAGCTTGTCGGTAATCACCAGCTTCGCATCGGCGATATCGCGCAGGGCCAAGGATACGGGCGGGCCGTCATCGAGGGCCAGCGACACCGCATCCCCCTCCAGCCCGCGCAGGTCGCCGCGAAAGTTGCGCCGCCCGCCCTCGACCGGAAAGCTCATCTCGACCTTGGCCCGGTGGCCGGCGTATTCGGCGAAATCCTTGGCCCGCGTCAGGGGGCGGTCGATGCCGGGGGAGGACACTTCGAGCGCGTATTCCTTCTCGATCGGGTCCTCGACATCCATGATGGCGGAGACGGCCTGCGACAAGGCGGCGCAGTCGTCGATCTCCATCGTGCCGTCGGGTTTCTCGGCCATGATCTGCAACGTGATCGGCGCCCCGGGCATGCCCGCGCCCATCAGGCGCAGGCGCACGATCTCGTATCCCATGTCGAGGGCGGAGGGTTCGAGCAGGGCGACGAGCCGCGCCTCGGCGGGCGTCTTGGCGACCAGTAGGGCGGTATCCATGAAAAGCGCATCCCGGAAATGAAAAACGAGCCATGCGGCCCGTTTGCGTATCCGGTGGATCGTCTCCGTCGAAGGCGAGCCGCTGTCGAGGAACAGGTAAGGGTTTTGCGGGCCGGGCGCAAGGGCCAAAGAAAAACGCGCATCCCGGGGAAAGGGATGCGCGTAGCAATGGACCGGGAGAGGGGGACCGCTTCAGGTCGCGCAGACCCGGCCGGGATCACCAGTGCTTGTGGTGACCGTGGCCCCGGCGATGCTTGCGATACGCGCGGTGGTGGCGCTTGTGGCCGCGATATTTGCGGTGCGGCTTGTAATGGGAGGTGCCGAAGCTGTAGGTCACGACCGGCGCGGGCGCGTGGTAGCGGGGCGCGACGTAGGTATAGGTCGGGGCGGCATAGCGGTAGGTCGGCGCATAGCTGTAGCGGGGGGCCGCGTAGCTGTAGGTCGGGGCGGTGTAGAATCCCGCCGAGAAACTGTACGATCCTCCGGCGGAGGCGGGAACGGCGGCAGCCGCGAAGCCGAGGGCGGCGGTGAGGGCGACGAGGAGCTTCTTCATGGTTCTTGTCCCTTTCCGGGTCGGCAAGCAGGTCCGCAGCCCCATGCCGCGATCTGCCCTGTTGACGTACCTGCTACGGGCGAAGGCGGGGGTTTCCGTCGCCGGGGGGCGATGTTTTTCCCGGGGCCGTCCGCCCGCGACGCGACCGCAATTCGTAACCGACTGGGAAACATGATGAAACAGGTCCTGACTTTTTCGGCCCTCGGGGTCGGGATTCCCGCGAACACGGCGCGCTCGCCCGGCATATTCGTCCGGAAACCGGCATGAGGCGGGTCGCGGCGGTGCTGTTCGACAAGGACGGGGTGCTGGTCGACTTCTACGCGACCTGGGGACCGGCAATCGCGCGGACGATCCGGCATTTCGGGGCGGATGCGGCGCAGCGGCAGGCGCTGGCCGATGCCATCGAGTTCGATCCGGCCACCGAACGCTTCGCGCCCGGCTCGGTCTTCATCGCCGGGACGGGGGCGGATACCATGCGGGCCTGGATGCCGATCATCGGGACCGATGCGGCGCTGTGGCTGAAGGTCGGGGACTTCATCACCGGCGAGGGCGCGGCCTGCGTCGCCGCGCCGCCCGAGGTGCCGGTTGCCCTGCGCGCCCTGCGCGACGCGGGCCTGCCGCTGGGGATCGCGACGAATGACGGCGAGATCTCGGCCCGCAGGCAGATGGAGAAACTGGGGATGGCGGACCTGTTCGCGACGATCACGGGGTCCGACAGCGGGCACGGGGCCAAGCCGAAACCGGGGATGATCCTCGCCTTCGCCGATCACCTCGACATCGACCCCGCGCGCATCGTCATGGTCGGGGACAGCACCCACGACCTGCACGCCGCCCGCGCCGCCGGGGCCGTCGGGGTGGGCATCGGGACGGGACCGGCGACGCTGGAAGACCTCGCGCCCCATGCGGATCATGTGATCGGGACGATGGCGGAGTTGCCGGCGCTGGTTTCGACGCTAAACCAGAAGATATGACAGAGTCGCCCCCCCTGACCGATGCAAAGGCCGTCGCCCGCCTGAAATGGCTGGCGATGGAGATCGCGCTGCACGATGCCGCCTATCACCGGGACGATGCGCCCACGATCACCGATGCCGCCTACGACGCCCTGCGCCGCGAGAACCTGGCGCTGGAGGAGGCGTATCCGCACCTGATCCTGCCCGATAGCCCGTCGATGCGGGTGGGGGCGGGGGTGTCGGATGCCTTCGCCAAGGTGACCCATCGCCTGCCGATGCTGTCGCTGGGCAATGCCTTCGACGGGGCCGACGTGCGCGAATTCGACGAGCGGGTGCGCCGGTTCCTGAGCCTGCCGCCCGACGCGCCGCTGGCCTGTACCGCCGAACCCAAGATCGACGGGCTGGCCCTTGCGCTCCGCTACGAGGACGGCAGACTGGTCGAGGCGGCGACGAGGGGCGACGGGCGCACGGGCGAGAACGTCACGGCCAATGCGCGGACCATCGCGGATATCCCCGAAACGCTGACCGGCGACGATATCCCCGCCGTGTTCGAGGTGCGGGGCGAGGTCTACATGTCCCATGCCGATTTCGCGGCGCTGAACGCCCGGGCGGTGGCGGAGGGCGGCAAGGTCTTCGCCAATCCGCGCAATGCCGCCGCCGGGTCGCTGCGCCAGCTCGATTCGAAGATCACCGCCGCGCGGCCCCTGAAATTCTTCGCCTATGGCTGGGGCGATGTTTCGCTGTTGCCGGGAGAGACCCAGGCCGAGGTGCTGGGGGCGATCGGGGCCTGGGGTCTGAGCATCAACCCGACCATGACGCTCTGCGACGGGCCGGAGGCCCTGACCGCCTATCATGCGCGGATCGAGGCGCAGCGGGCGACGCTGGGCTACGATATCGACGGGGTCGTCTACAAGGTGAACCGGCTGGACTACCAGACCCGCCTCGGCACCGTCAGCCGCGCCCCGCGCTGGGCCATCGCGCACAAGTTCCCCGCCGAAGTCGCCACGACCGTGCTGGACGATATCGAGATTCAGGTCGGGCGCACAGGATCATTGACCCCCGTGGCCAAGCTGCGCCCGGTGACGGTGGGCGGGGTGGTGGTGTCGAATGCGACGCTGCACAACGAGGACTACATCTCGGGCATCGGCGGCGACGGCCAGCCGATCCGGGGCGGCGCGGATCTGCGCGTGGGCGATACCGTGCAGGTGCGCCGGGCGGGGGACGTGATCCCGCAGGTGATCGCCGTCGATCTGGAGAAGCGGCCCGACGATTCCGCAGAATTCGAGTTCCCCGCCACCTGCCCCCAATGCGGATCGGCGGCGGAGCGGGTGGAGGGGGAGGCGCGGCGGCGCTGTGTCGGCGGCATGGTCTGTCCGGCGCAGGCGGTCGAGGCGCTGCGCCACTGGGTATCCCGCGATGCCGCCGATATCGAGGGGCTGGGCATCAAGCAGGTCGAGGCGTTCTGGCACGACGGCTGGGTGCGCGAGGTCGCCGACATCTACACGCTGGAGGCGGAGCACGGCGACGCCCTGCGCACCCGCGAGGGTTGGGGCGAGAAATCGGCGGCGAACCTGTTCGCCGCCATCGAGGCGCGGCGCATATTGTCCTTCGCCCGGTTCCTCTACGGCCTCGGCATCCGCCATGTGGGGCGCACGACCGCCGCGATGCTGGGGCGGTCCTACGGCTCGTGGGGCGCGTTCGAGGAGGCCATGACCGCCGTGGCGGGGGGCGACGAGGGGGCGCGCGAGACGCTGCTGGGCATCGACGGGGTGGGCGGGGTGCTGGCCGATACGCTGGCCTCGGTCTTCGGGGAGGCGACCACGCTCGACCGCCTCGCCCGCCTGCGCGCGCATGTGACGGTCGAGGATGCCGAAGCCGTGGCGGAGGGGGGCGTCTTCTCGGGCAGGACGGTCGTGTTCACCGGCACGCTGGAGCGCACGAGCCGGGCGGAGGCCAAGGCAAAGGCCGAATCGCTTGGCGCGAAGGTTGCAGGGTCGGTGTCGGCGAAGACGGATTACGTCGTCGCAGGCGATGCCGCCGGGTCCAAGCTTAAGAAAGCCCAAACCCTCGGTGTGACAGTATTGAGCGAAGACGACTGGATGCGGATGGCGGCGGAAGGCTGAGCCGTCGCCCCGCCGGTCGCCAGCAAGGACCGGAAACGCGCCATGACCCTCGCCCTACGCCTCTCCGCGCTGCTGCCGCCGTCCCGGCGTCGCAGGCCCAAGCCGAGCCGCCGCCCGCGCCTGACCGTCGACCGCCAGGCCAGTGCCACCCTGTCGCGGGATGCGCGGTGGAAGCGGCGGGGCGGTTCGGGCAGGGAGGGCAAGGCGCTGGCCGGGTGCGCGGTGCTGGGCGTCGCCGCCGTTCTGTGGGTCGCGTACAAGCCCGCCCCCGCCCCCGTGGTGCCGCCCTCGCCCTTTCCCGAATTCGTGGTCCGGGCCGAAACCGCCTTCCCCGAGGCCCTGCGCGGCCATACCCGGGCGCAGGCGGGTCAGTTGGCGGACGGGCGCGCGGTGCCGGTGGGGCTGTCGCTTCTGCTGCCCGCCCATACGCTCGAATCGGCGGCGGCGGCACCCGATGCCCTGACGCGCCTGTCCGCCCCCTTCGTCGGGGCGCAGCGGGCCATTCCGGGCGAGGAGATGGGCGCGCGCATCGCGGGGCTGGCCGCCGCCGCCCTGCCCGCCGACGTCTCGCGCTGCTATACCTACGCGACCGGCCTTCCCCGGCAGATCACGCTGGCCAATGACCGCACGGTGCGCGCGGTGGCGGTCGATATCGCGTTCAACCCCGGATGCGAGGGAATCGCGCCCCCGCGATAGCCGCGCCCCATCGACCCGCCGGGGATTATGCCCTAGATCAGGGGCATGCGCCCCGAGATTCTCTTTCCCCTGTTCGCCGATGCCAGGACCCTGCCGGGTCTGGGGCCGAAGACCGCGCCGCTGTTCGAGAAGCTGGGCGTCCACAAGGTGGGCGACGCGCTGTTCCTGCCGCCCACGGGCGTCATCGACCGGCGGGTGCGCCCCTCCGTCCAGGGCGTGCTGGAGGGGGCGACGCTGTGCGTGAAGGTGACCGTGGTGTCGCATTCCGCCCCCCGCCGCCCCGGCGCGCCCTATCGCATCACCGTGCGGGATGCGGCGCTGGATTTCGTGCTGGTCTTCTTCCGCCCCGCCCCCGAATGGCTGCTGCGCATCCTGCCCGTGGACGGGGAGCGGTATGTGTGCGGCAGGATCGAGCATTACGACGGCATCGCCCAGATGCCGCATCCCGAAGTCTTCGACCCCGCCAAGGAAGACGCCCCCGACGGTTTCGCCCCGGTCTATCCGGCGACGGCGGGGCTGGGGCAGAAGGTGATCGCCAAGGCCGTCGCGGCGGCGGTGGATCTGGCCCCCGCCCTGCCCGAATGGCTGGACCCCGCCTGGCTGAAGCAGCGCGAGTGGCCCGGCTGGCACGAGGCGGTGAGCGCCCTGCACGCGCCGACCTCCCCCGCCGATCTGGATGCCGCATCGCCGGCGCGCGAGCGGCTGGCCTATGACGAATTGCTGTCGCATCAACTCGCGCTTGGGTTGATCCGCGCCAGGCGGCGGCGGGCGAAGGGGCGCATCTCCGAGGGGGACGGGCGGCTGCGGAGCAAGGTGCTCGCCTCCCTCCCCTTCTCGCTGACCGGCGCGCAGGACCGGGCGATTGCGGCGATTGCGGCGGATATGGCCCTTCCGCACCGGATGCTGCGCCTGTTGCAGGGCGATGTGGGGGCGGGGAAGACGCTGGTGGCCTTCATGGCGATGCTGATCGCGGTGGAATCCGGCGGACAGGCCGCGCTGATGGCCCCGACCGAGATCCTCGCGCGGCAGCACCATGCGGGTCTCGGGGCATTGGCGCAGGCCGCCGGCATCCGCCTCGCCATCCTGACCGGCAAGGACAAGGCGGGCGTGCGGCGCGCGACGCAGGAGGCGCTGGCGGCGGGCGAGATCGATATCGTCGTCGGCACCCATGCCCTGTTCCAGAAATCGGTGGAATTCGCCGATCTCAAGATGGCCGTGGTCGACGAACAGCACCGCTTCGGCGTCGATCAGCGCAACGAACTGGCCGACAAGGGGCAGGGGGCCGATATCCTCGTCATGAGCGCCACCCCCATCCCGCGCACGCTGGCGCTGGCCAGCTACGGCGACATGGACGTGTCGGTGCTGGACGAAAAACCCCCCGGGCGTCAGCCGATCGACACGCGGATGGTGTCGCTGTCCCGCTACGACGACGTGGTCGCCAGCCTGCAACGCGCCATCGCGGGGGGGGCGCGGGCCTACTGGATCTGTCCGCTGGTCGAGGAGAGCGACACGCTGGACGTCGCCGCCGCCGAGGACCGCGCCCGGGTGCTCGCCCATGTCTTCGGCGAGGGGCGGGTGGTGATGGCCCACGGGCGGCAGAAGGCGGGCGAGAAGGAGGCGGCGATGGAGGCGTTTCGCACCGGCACGGCACAGGTTCTGGTCGCCACCACGGTGGTCGAGGTCGGCGTCGACGTGCCGGAAGCGACCATCATGGTCGTCGAACACGCCGAACGGTTCGGATTGGCACAACTTCACCAGTTGCGGGGCCGGGTCGGGCGCGGGTCGGCGCGGTCGTCCTGCGTGCTGCTGTACCAGGGACCGCTGGGCGAGACGGCGCGCGAGCGTCTCGGCGTGCTGCGCGAGACGGAGGACGGGTTCCGCATCGCCGAGGAAGACCTGCGCCTGCGCGGGGCGGGCGACCTGCTGGGCGTGAAGCAGGCGGGCCTGCCGCGCATGAAGGTCGCCGATCTGGAGGTGCATGGCGACCTGCTGGCGGTGGCCCGCGACGATGCCCGCCTGATCGTCAACCGCGACGAAGGGCTGGAAACCGAGCGCGGCGCGGCCCTGCGCATCCTGCTCTACCTGATGGAGCGGGACGATTCGGTGCGCTATCTGAGCGCGGCGTGATGCTGGAGGCTTCCCTGCCCCGGACCTGATCCGGGGTCTCGATGGTCTGCGCGTGCCCGGAGTGGTCCCGGATCGAGTCCGGGACAGGGAAAGTATCCAGAACCGACAAGGAGGAAATGGTACCGCCACCCCGAATTGAACAGGGGACCTCTAGATCCACATTCTAGCGCTCTAACCAACTGAGCTATGGCGGCACACAGGTGTTGGGATAATCCGGGACGGGGCGGATTGCAAGCCCCGCGATAGACTGGCATTAACGGAATGTCATCACATGCATCGCGGCCCCCCGGCCGCACCGAACGGGAAGAACCATGGGCATCAACACCGAATCCGACACGAGCGCCGACCTGCAGATCGGTCCCACCTCGCTGGGGGCCGTGCGCCTGTTCGTCGCGGCGGGCGGCACCGAAATCCCGATGGATTTCACCCCCGAGGAAGCCGACGAGATCGCCGAGGAACTGCGCATCGCTGCCATGGCCGCCCGCAAGGTGAAGCCGAAACGGCAGAGCTAGGGCTGTCGCAAGACGGAGCCGCACTGTCCCGGGCAACGACCCGGGGCCTCGATGGTCGGCGTGCTACCCTGCGAGGCCCCGGGTCTGCGCCCGGGGCGGGGCGGATTACCCGAACAGGCCGGCAATAACAGTCATCCGTACAGGAATTCCCGCCACCCCCTTGGCCCGTTCGATGCAACGCCCCCTTCCGGAACCCTCCAGAGTCCCGGATTGGAACGTATCGTATGGCACCCTCCCAGAACCACGAGATTGCGACAGCGGCGGAACCGGGCATCTGGGTCTGGGACCATGACCGCCGCCGGATCGTCTGGGCGAACGAGAGCGCGCTGCACTTCTGGGGCGAGCGTACGGTGCTGGACCTGCTCGACCGCGATTTTCCCCCCACCGACCCCGCCACCGCGCAATTCGCGCGCCTGCTGCATGCCGCCAGTGCCGGCGGGTCCGCCAGCGGAACCGCCGGCGGACCCGAAAGAGTGCGCGCGCGCCTGACCCTGACCCCCGCCGGCGGCCCGCGCCAGGTGGATGCCACCGCCGCGCGCTTCACCCTGTCCGACGGGCGCACGGGCCTGCGAATCAGTGCCGTCCCCCTGCCGGTCGGCATGGCGAGCGAACCGGAGCGGATGCGCGAGATCTTCGCGACCGCGCCCCAGGCCATGGCTCTCTTCGCGGAGGATGGCGGATTGCTGGTGCAGAACGATGCGGCGGAACTGATCTTCGGCAGCGGTCGCCTCGCCGGTCTCGCGGCCCGCTACGGCACGCGCCGGACGGCCCGCGATGCCCTGCGCGCGCTGCTCGTCTCGGGATCGTTCAGCCATGCGACGATGCTGGAGACCCGCGCCGGGCGGCGGCGGCACCGGGTGACGATGCGGCGGATGCTCGACCCCGTGACCGGCGCGTTCGCCGCCCTCGCCAGCTTCACGGATATCGTCGAGCGGGGCGATGCGGCCCTGCCCGCCGCCCCGGCGGGACCGTCTGCGGCCCGGGAACGGTCGCTTCTCGCCTCGGTCGAGGCGGGGGTCGCCGTCTATGACGATGCGCTGAAGCCGCTGTACATGAGCGAGCAGGCCCGCGAGATGACGGGCGTGCCCGCGAACGACCCCGCGCCGCAACTCACCACCCTCTTCTCCCGGGACCGCGAGCGGATCGCCGCCGCGCTGCTGGAGGTGCGCGACGGGCGCACCGATGTCGCGACCCTGGACCTGACCGTTCCCCGGGACGAGAGCGCGCGCTGGATACAGATGCGCCTGCGCAAGGGCGACTGGCAGGGCGCGAGCGCCTGGATCGCGACGATCACCGATTCCACCCGCACCCGCCGCACCGCCATCGCCATGCAGCGCGCCACCGACGACCGCAATGCGGCGCTGGAGACGATCGGCATCGGCATCGCCATCCTGCGCGGCGACGGCTCGGTCGCCGAGATGAACGCCACCGCTGCCAGCCTGATCGGGCGGGCGCAGGACGACCCGCGCCCCCTGGACACCGCCTTCGACGCGGCTGGCACGGCGGCCTTCGCGGCGGCGTTCGAGGAACAGTTCCACGGCGAGAGCCTGACGATCGCGCTGGAGGAAACCGGCGCGCAGGTGCTGGTCGGCATCGGCCCGAAGGACCGCATCAACCGCAACTACCGCACCGTGACCCTGCGCGCGGTCGAGCGCGCCCCCGCCGACAGGCCCGGCCTGTTCGAGCGGCGCGAGGCCGTCGCCCGGGCCAGCCACGAATTGCGCACGCCCCTCAACGCCATCATCGGGTTCACGCAACTGATGCTGGAGGAGCCGGGACCGGTGCGCAGCGAGGCCTATATCGGCTATCTCAAGGACATCAACGACAGCGGGGCCTACATGCTGGCCCTGTTGCAGGACATGCTGGACATGCGCCGGATCGAGAGCGAGTCGCTGCGGCTCGATTCCTCGCCCATCGATCTGGGCAACCTGCTGCGCGTCGTGGCCAAGGAAGCCCGGTTCGCCGCCGACAAGCGCGGGGTCGAGATCGTGGTATCGGTCGAGGCGGACCTGCCCCCCGTGCTCGCCGACCGGCACACCATGCGCCAGGCCCTGACGAACATCATCGGCAATGCGGTCAAGTTCACCGCCGCCTCCGGCTGGGTGCGCGTGTCCGCCGTCCGGCGCGCGTCCGGGGCCGTCCAGGTCGAGGTGATCGACAACGGCACCGGCATGACGCCCCGCGAACTGTCCGTCGCGCTGGAACCCTTCGGCCAGATGCCGGGCAGCCAGCAGAATTTCGGCGGGGCGGGCATGGGCGTGCCGCTGGCGAAGGGCTTCGTGGAGGCCAACAAGGCGCGCTTCGAACTGACGAGCGAGAAGGGCCTTGGCACGATTGCAAGGATCGTCTTTGCACCCGACCGGGTTACTCCGTATAAAGAATAAATAGGCTATAATAGAAGATGAATATATAGCCTGTACTTGGTACCGCAAGAATTAATGGATATTAATCATCTCTCGCAGACATTTATTAAAACAGTCCGGGTAATTTCCAGTCATCCCAGCCAGTCAGGGCGGGCAAAAAAACCGGAGAGACACATGACCAATCTCATCAAGCGCTTTGCCAAAGACGAAGACGGCGCGACGGCAATCGAATACGGCCTGATCGCAGCCATCCTCAGCGTCGCCATCGTGACCGCCGTCGGCGGCGTCCGCGAAGAGCTGAACACGACCTTCAACCAGGTCGCGACGGACCTCAAGGCTGGCCGCACCGCCGAATAAGGGATAACAGGCGACGTCAAGACAGTGATCGTCGTCTGAAATCAGGCCGCAGCACCCGCTGCGGCCTGATTTCGTCCAACGGATCTCAATCGGATGATGTTTGATATCCATCGAGCGGGGGTGTCCCTGCTGTCGTACAGAAGATACCGAGGAATATCCGCCATGGTCGCTGCCCTGCCGCTCGTGCTGTTCCCGTTCTGCCTGATCGCCGCCGCCCTGAACGATATCCGCACGTTCAGGATTCCCAATATGCTGAGCGTCATCCTGATCGCCGGCTTCGCCGTCGCGGCCGTCATCGCGGGCATGGATCTCGCCACGCTGGGCAACCACGTCCTGACATCGGTGATCGTGCTGATCGTCGGGTTCGGTCTCAACTGCCTGCGCATCTTCGGGGCCGGGGATGCCAAGATCCTGACGGCCATCGCGCTGTGGTTCGGCTGGCCCAGCTTCCTGCCCTGCCTCATCTACATCGCCTTCTTCGGCGGCGTGCTGTCGGTGGGCATCCTGATCGGGCGCATGCTGGCGCGGGCCTTTCCGGCGGCCTCGTTGCGGATACCGGCGCTCGGCGTCCTTGCGGCGACCGAGAAGCTGAAGGCACCCTACGGCGTCGCCATCTGCGTCGGCACGCTGGTCGCCTTCAACGAAAGCCCCCTTTTCCAGACGCTGGTCGCACAACTCGGCTGACCGGGACCTACGCGCTTTGCGCCTCGATGCGGAAGGCGGCGGACATCAGCGCGCGGGCATATTCCGTCTGCGGATTGTCGAACACCGCATCGCCCTCGCCCTGCTCCACCACCACGCCCTGCCGCATCACGATCACCCGGTGCGCCATCGCGCGCACGACCTTCAGGTCGTGGCTGATGAACATGTAGGCGAGGTTGTAGCGTTTCTGCAAATCGCGCAGCAGATCCACGATCTGCACCTGCACCGACATGTCCAGCGCCGAGGTCGGCTCGTCCAGCACCACCAGATCGGGCTTCAGCGCCATGGCCCGGGCGATCGAGATGCGCTGGCGCTGGCCGCCGGAAAACTCGTGCGGATAGCGGTCCATCATGTCCGGTTCCAGCCCCACTTCGGTCAGGGCATCGGCGATGACGGCGCGGCGGTCGCCCTTGCGGTCCCCGATCTTGTGGACGCTCAGCCCCTCGTCGATGATCTGCGCGATGGACATGCGCGGGCTGAGGGAGCCGTAGGGGTCCTGGAACACCACCTGCATATCGCGGCGAAAGGGGCGCAACCGGCGCTGGCTCAGCCCCTGCAACTCGTTGCCGAGAAAGGCGATGCGCCCCTCGGACCGGATCAGGCGCAGCAATGCCAGCCCTAGCGTCGTCTTGCCGGACCCCGATTCGCCCACCACGCCCACCGTCTCGCCGGGGCGGATCGACAGGGAGATATCGTCGACCGCCTTCACATGCCCGACCGTCTTGCGCAGGAAGCCCTTGCGGATGGGGAACCACACCCGGACATTCTCGCCCACCACGACGGGGGCGGCGTCGGGTGCGGGGATCGGGTCGGGGGTGCCGGTCGGTTCGGCGCTGAGCAGGCGCTGGGTATAGGGGTGCTCGGGCGAGGCGAAGATCTTCCAGGTCGGCCCGGATTCGACGACCTCGCCGCCCTGCATGACATAGGTGCGGTTCGCGAAGCGGCGCACGATGCCGAGATCGTGGGTGATGAACAGCATCCCCATCCCGAAATCGGCCTTCAACTCATCCAGCAGCGTCAGGATCTGCGCCTGCACGGTCACGTCGAGGGCGGTGGTCGGCTCGTCGGCGACCAGCAGGTCGGGGCCGTTGGCGAGCGCCATGGCGATCATCACGCGCTGGCGCTGGCCGCCGGACAACTGGTGCGGATAGGCGCCGAGGCGCGATTCCGGCTCGCGGATGCCGACCTTGTGCATCAGCTCCAGCACCCGCGCCCGGGCATCGCGGCCCCTGACGCCGCGATGCAGGGTCAGGCTCTCGGCGATCTGGCGTTCGATGGTGTGCAGGGGGTTCAGGGCCGTCATCGGCTCCTGGAAGATCATCGAGATATCATCGCCCCGCACGTCGCGCATGGTGCGCTTTCCCGCGTTCATCAACTCGCGGCCCCGGTAGCGGATCGACCCCGACGCCTCCGCCGAATCGGCCAGCAGTTGCAGGATCGACAGGGCGGTGACGGATTTGCCGGATCCGGATTCGCCCACCAGCGCGACCGTCTCGCCCTTTTCCACATGCAGCGACACGCCGCGCACGGCAGGGGCCAGCCCCGCGCGGGACCGGAAGCCGATATTCAGGTTGTCGATTTCCAGCAGGGGGGAATCCGGGGCATCACTCATCGGAATGTCTTTCTGGGGTCGAAGGCGTCGCGGATACCCTCGAAGATGAAGACGAGCAGCGACAGCATGATCGCGAAGGCGAGGAAGCCGGTGATGCCGAGCCACGGGGCCTGGAGGTTGTTCTGCCCCTGCAACGTCAACTCGCCCAGCGAGGCGGACCCCGGCGGCAGGCCGAAGCCGAGGAAGTCGAGCATCGCCAGCGACCCGATGGCCCCGGTCAGCACGAAGGGCAGCATGGTCAGCGTGGCCACCATCGCGTTCGGCAGCAGGTGGCGGAACATGATCTTGCCGTTCGACACGCCCAGCGCCCGGGCCGCCTGCACATACTCGAAGTTGCGCGCGCGCAGGAACTCGGCCCGCACCACGCCCACCAGCGACGTCCATGTCAGCAGCAGCAGGATGCCCAGCAGCATCCAGAAGGACGGCGTGATGATCGACGCGATGATGAGCACGACGTAGAGCAGCGGCGTCGCGCTCCAGATCTCGATCACGCGCTGGAAGATCAGATCGGTCCAGCCGCCGAAATACCCCTGGATGGCCCCGGCGAAGATGCCGATGATGCTGGACAGGAAGGTCAGGATCAGGCCGAAGGCGACCGAGGTGCGGAACCCGTGGATCAGCCGCGCCGTCACGTCCCGCGCCTGGTCGTCGGTGCCCAGCCAGTTGCGGGTGCCGGGGGGCGACGGCGAGGGCTGCGCCTCGTAGACGATGGTATCGTAGCTGTAGGGGATCAGCGGCCAGATCATCCAGCCGTCCCCCTCCTCGCGGATCAGTTCGTGGATGAAGGGGTCGGTGTAGTCGGCCTCCGTCTCGAAATCCCCGCCGAAGGTCGTCTCGGGGTAGAATTTCGCGATGGGGGCGTAGAATTCGCCGTCGTACTTGATCAGCAGCGGCTTGTCGTTGGCGATCAGGTCGGCCAGCAGCGAGATCACGAACAGGGCGAGGAAGATCCACAGGGACCAGAAGGCCCGCCGGTTGGACTTGAAGTTCTCCAGCCGCCGGCGCTGGATGGGGTCGAGATTCAGCATCGGCTTTGCCTCCCTGCACTCTGCCCCGGGCAACGACCCGGGGCCTCGACGGGCCTGGTACGGGTTGCGAAATATGCGCATCGTTTCAGCGAGGCCCCGGGTCCTTGCCCGGGGCAGGGGTGACTCGACATCGTCATCCCCTCGACTCGAAATCGATGCGCGGGTCGATCCAGACATAGATCAGATCGGATATCAGACCAAGGATCAGCCCGAGCAGCGAAAACATGTACAGCGTGCCGAACACCACCGGATAATCGCGCTCGACGATGGCGTTGAAGCCCAGCAGCCCGATGCCGTCGAGACTGAAGATATTCTCGATCAGCAGCGAGCCGGTGAAGAACACCCCGACGAACGCCGCCGGGAACCCCGCGACGATGATCAGCATCGCATTGCGGAAGACATGGCCGAACAGGACGCCGTTCTCCGACAATCCCTTGGCCCGGGCGGTCAGAACGTATTGCTTGCGGATCTCGTCGAGGAACGAGTTCTTCGTCAGCAGGGTCATGGTCGCGAAACTGCCGATGACCATGGCGGCGACGGGCAGCACGAGGTGCCACAGGTAATCGCCCCACCAGGCCAGTTCGGCGGCCTTGGTCCAGAAATCGACCCCTGCCCATCGCTCGGATTCCAGCCCCCGCAGCGGGAACCACTGCACGAAGGAGCCGCCCGCGAAGAACACCCGCAGCATCACCGCGAACAGGAAGGCCGGGATCGCGTAGCCGACGATCACCACCGCCGAGGTCCAGGTATCGAAACCGGACCCGTCGCGCACCGCCTTCTGCACGCCCATGGGGATCGAGATGAGATAGGCGATGAGGGTCGTCCACAGGCCCAGCGACACGGAAACCGGCATCTTCTCCAGAATCAGGTCGATGACCGAGATCGAACGGAAATAGCTCTCGCCGAAATCGAAGCGGATGTAGTCCCACACCATGTTCGCGAACCGCTTGTACCACGGGATGCGCACCGGCTCGCATTCGGCGGCGGAAGCGGTCCGCTCGCCCGTATAGCCCGGCTCGCAGACGACGCGCACGGCGCATTCGGCGGCGGAGACCTTTTCGGGACCGTCATAGCCCGGCTCGCAGACCAGCTCGACGAAGCCGAACTGCGCCTCCAGTTCCGCGACGAATTCGGGGTCCAGTCCCTGCGCGCCGCGATAGCTGGACTCGCCCCCGGCCTGGGAGCCGGTGCTCGTCTCGGCCCCGCCGCCGCTGAAGCGGTCGGTCGCGCTGCCGCCGATGCCTTGCAGTTCCGCGATCTGCTGTTCGACCGGCCCGCCGGGGGCGAACTGGATGATCGTGAAGTTCAGCAGCATGATCCCCAGGAGCGTGGGAATGATCAGCAGCAGACGGCGGAGGATATAGGCGCCCATGGGTCAGTCCGCCTCGGCTTTTGCGTCGTCCCTGGCAGGATCGACCCACCAGGTATCCAGAATACCGCGCGACAGGGGGGGCTTGCGCGCTGGAAAGCCGAACCTGTCCTTGTAGGCGATGGTATGGCTCCCCTTCGTCCATTGCGGCACCCAGTAGTGGCCACCGCGCAGGATGCGGTCGACGGCGCGCAGGGCGGTGTACAGGTCGTTGCGGTTGTCCGCCTCCTGCGCCGTCACGATCAGGGCGTCGACGGCCTCGTCCCGGATACCCGACAGGTTGAAGCTGCCCGGCTCGTCCGCCGCCTCGCTGCTGAAGATATTGGGCAGGGTCGGGCCGGGGGTCATGGTGAAGGACAACCGGGTGCTGATGACGTCGAAGTCGAATTCCTTGACCCGGCGCTGGTATTGCGGGCGGTCCACCTGCCGGATCGCCGCGTCGATGCCCAGACGCTTCAGGTTCTGGATGAACGGCCCCGTGATCCGCGCGAAGGTGGCGGAATCGTCCAGGAACTCGATGGTCAGCGGCTCGCCCTCGGCATTGACCCGCTTGCCCTCGACCAGTCTCCATCCCGCATCGTCCAGCAGCTTCTGCGCCGCGCGGATGTTCTTGCGCGCGCGGCCCGATCCGTCGGTGACGGGCGGCTCGTACGCCTCGGCGAAGACGGTCTGGGGTATCTTGTCTCCGAAGGGCTTGAGCAGCGCGAATTCCGCCTCGTCCGGCTTGCCCGACGCCTCGAAGGGCGAATTCTCGAAGAAGCTGTTGGTGCGGGTATAGAGACCGTAGAACAGCGTCTGGTTCGACCATTCGAAATCGAAGGCCAGCGCGATGGCTTCCCGCACCCGGGGGTCGCCGAACTTGTCGCGGCGGGTATTGATCCAGTAGCCCTGGGTTCCGGCGGGGCGCTCGTCGTCGATCACGGCGCGGACCACGCGGCCCTCCTCGACGGCGGGGGTGTCGTAGGCGGTCGCCCATTGCTTGGACGAGAAATCCTCGTGCAGGTCGATCTCCCCGGCCATCAGCGCCTCCAGCGACGACCCGCGATCCTTGAAATACTCGAAGCGGATGGTATCGAAGTTCCAGCGCCCGCGATTGACCGGCAGATCCTTGCCCCAGTAATCCTCGCGCCGTTCATAGGCGATCGACCGGTTGCGCACGACCTTTCCGATCTTGTAGGGACCTGAGGCGAGCGGCGGGTCGAGGGAACTTTCGGTGAAGTCGTTCGCCTCGTAATACGCCTTCGAGAAGATCGGCAGTGTCGCGACCAGCATCGGCAGCAGGCGGGTCGGCGCCCCCTCCACGAAATTGTAGCGGATGCGGTGCGGGCCGAGAACCTCGGCAGTGTCGACATCGGCCAGGGACAGGCGATAGGCGGGGTGGCCCTTTTCCTTCAGCAGGTCGAAGCTGGCCTTCACGTCCTCCGCCGTCAGGGGGGAGCCGTCCGAGAATGCCGCGTTCTCGCGCATCGCGAACGTCACCCACCGGCCGGGCAGCAGTTCGGCATGCTCGGCGACGAGACCGTAGACGGCATCCGGTTCGTCATAGGCCCGGGCCATCAGGCTGTCGAAGATCAGGTTCTCCCACGCCGCCAGCCCCGCCGCCGAATCGCCCTTGACGATATAGGCGTTCAGGCTGTCGAAGGTGCCCGTCGCCATCGTGCTGACGGTGACGAGGTCGCCGCCCTTGGGCGCATCGGGGTTCACGTAGTCGAAATGCTCGAAATCGGGCGGGTATTTCAGGTCGCCGAAGGCGGAGAGGCCGTGACTCGTCTGCACGGCGTCGGCGCGGGCATCGGAGCCGGCGACGGCCATGCACAGGGCGAGGGCGGCGGCGAATACGGCTCTCATGCTTCCGCCTCCGGGTCCCACCACACGGTCGGAAAGCCCACGGCGTGGGACGGCAGCGGATCGGGGGGCGTGACCTCGCCCTGCCACCAGGCGATGCGGGCGGTCGGG
>ENA-ORXT01003382-ORXT01003382.1-marine-metagenome-genome-assembly--contig:-NODE-3382-length-17671-cov-8.963965_pt1 | contig 17671 bp, 17 predicted proteins | sample MGYA00237868_ERZ511482 | MGnify/ENA metagenome assembly ERZ511482 | reverse complement strand
GCCGCCGGGAGAGGCGCCGGCGGCCGACACGCCGGCGAACGGCACGGTGTCGGCGGGCGCCGCGGACGACGGCTGAGCGCACTCGCCGGGCGGGCCGTATGATGGTGGCCCGCCGGAGCTGGCGCAGGCACTGCACGGGAACACGGCATGGACGACGACACGGCAACGGGCGACCAGCGCGAGGTGATCATCACCTGCGAGCCGGTCGAGCTGTACAAGGTGCTCAAGTTCGAGGGTCTTGCCAGGAGCGGCGGTGAGGCCAAGAGCCTGATCGACGACGGTGCGGTCGACGTCAACGGTCGCGTCGAGCGGCGCCGGCGCCGCAAGCTGGTCGACGGGGACACCGTGGCCTTCGGTGGCGAGACGCTGCGACTCCGGCACGAGGCAGGGGCACCTTCGCCACGTGCCGCCAACCACACCCCCACCGAGAGAACATGAAGCGCATGCTGAACGTCCGAAACATCCTGCTGGTCATCCCCGTACTGATCCTGCTTGCCGCACTGCACTACGCCCTGCCGCAGGTCGATGTCGTCCGGGCGGTCGGTGTCGAGATCAAGCGCATCGATGCCGAGGATTCCGAGGGCGGACGGAACCGCACCCGCGACGTCTACCAGCTGCAGATGGAAACGCCGGACGGGGCCCCCAGGGTCTACCGGAACGAGGACAACGCCCTCTACCTGAAGTTCGATTCCGCCAACCTGCAGGCGCAGGTCCAGTCGTTCGCGGCCGACAAGCAGCTCGTCGCGCTGCGCCACTACGGCTGGCGGCTGACGGTGTTCTCCTCGTTTCCGAACGCGATCAAGGTCTGGCCGGTCGAGGCGGGGTACCGGCACGTTCCGGTGTTCAACACGCTGGTCCTGCTCGGTCTCGGGCTGCTCGCCTTTCTGGCCTACCGGCGCGCGTCCAGGGCGGTGGCCCGGACCCGCGAGCGCTCGGAGACCCGGCGTCAGGAGCGTGACGCCGCAGCGGCGCGTGATGCGCAGCTGGCAGCGGAGCGCGACGGCGCGTCGAACAGGAAGGAGCAGGACACGCTCGATTCGTTCCTGAACGATGACGGCGGCAGGAAATGAGACGGGCAGCTGCCGTCCCGATCCGAGCATCCCGATCAGCGAGCGGCGGACATCACACGCCCGACACCTCCATCGCGATCGGGCTGCCATCGTGAAAACGTGACCAGCGGAACGCGCGCGGGTCGACCGCCGGCGCCGTGCCGGTGACCAGATCGGCCATCAGCCGCCCCGCCCCGGGCCCGGTACCGAAGCCGTGACCGGAGAAGCCGGTGGCGACATGGAAGCCCGGCAGTTGCTCGACCGCCGAGATCACCGGCAGCGCATCCGGGGTCACGTCGATCATGCCGGCCCAGGTCTGTTCCACGCGCGCGGCCCGGAAGACCGGGCAGTCCCGGCGCAGCTCGTCGAGCGCGCCGCGGGTGAAGTCGTACCGCGGCGTCGGATCGAGGGTGCGCGTGCGCTCGAACGGTGACTCGGCATCGAGCGCCCAGCGCCTCGGCGTGGTGAACTCCCGCAACGACTGGCGTCCGACGCGCAGCGACAGCGATGCCCACTCGGCGCGCAGTGCCGGCACGAAACGCCGCAGCTGGCGAAACGAGTCGGGTACGATGTCGGCGACGTTGCGGTGGCCCGTGGCGATGGTGTAGCCACCGTCCTCGCGCCGGCGCACCGAGTAGCGATCGGTCCACAGCGCCGTGGACGGCCCGCCCGCGAGCGGTGCGGTGCGCAGCGCGGTGCTCAGCAGCTTCAGCTGCGGCAGGTCCAGCCCCAGGCTGCCGGCGAACAGGCTCGACCAGGCACCGCCGGCGAGCACCACCGCGTCGCAGGCCACGGCACCGCGCTCGGTCACCACCCCCGACACCCGGCCCGTGCTCGTCTCGATGCCGCGCACCGCGCAGCGCGTCGCCAGGTGCGCCCCTCCGGCCCGCGCCGCGTTCACGATCGCGTGCGTGGCGAGCTGGGGCTCCGCGCGCGCATCGTCCTCGGTGTGCAACGCCCCGACACCGCGCAGCCGCGTACCCGGGAACAGCCTGGCGAAGCCGGCACGATCGAGCAGGCGCGCGCGCACCTGGTAGGGCGCCGCGTGGGCGAGCCAGCGTTCCTGACGCGCCAGCTCGGCCTCGTTCCGGGCCGCGAACGCGATGCCCGCGGCGCGGTAGCCCACCTCGGCACCGATGCGTCCGGGCAGCGCCTTCCACAGCCGTTGCGCCTCGAGGGTCAGCTCGATCTCGCGCGGATCGCGACGCGACACCCGCACCCAGCCCCAGTTGCGGCTGGATTGCTCGGCCGCCACCGCGCCCTTCTCGCACAGCGCCACGCGAAGACCGCGCTCGACCAGCTCCAGCGCGGTGCTGGCGCCCACGATGCCGGCGCCGATCACGACCACATCGACCCGCCCGGGCAAAGGGGCGGACCCGTCGAGCGGTGTCAGCGGAGGAGCGGGCACGGCGAACGGCCCGTCAGCCCTGCGGCCAGTCGGTGATCGAGCGGTTGGCCAGCGCGTGCTCCGCGTACCGGTCGAACATCGCGCGCAGCGCCCGCTGGCGGGTCATGCCCTCCTGCGCCTGCAACCGGGCGACGGTGCGGATCTGCCATCCCGCCCCGTTCGCCCGCGCACCGAGCCGACGCGTCACGTTGGCCAGGCAGCGCGACGCCTCGTCGGCGTCGATGCCGGCCGCCGCGAGCCCGGTCGATGCCCGCGGCAGCAGCTCGTCGAGGATGTCGACCAGCGGACGCTCCTCGAGCGTGCGCGTGCCGGCGGCCGGCCACAGCAGCCGGGCATCCATGCCGTCGCGCGCCGCCGACTCCAGGTTCTGGATCAGCAACGCGTGCGGCAGGGCGGTGACCAGCACCTCGATGTCGTCGAGCAGCCCCTCGGCCAGCCCGATCGCCAGCGCGGCGTTCGCGGCCATGTCGACGGCACTCGGGCCGGCGGGCAGTGCGCGCAGTTCCACCCGCAGGTGCCCCGCACCGGTCGGATCGTAGACGACCCGGTTCCACGGCCAGACGGTTCCCATCTGCAGCGCGAGCTCGTCCAGCGGCGGTGGTTCGCCGCCGGCCTCGAACGCGGCGCGCGGGTCACCGTCGCCCACGATCGGCAGCAGCGGCTCGTACAGGTGGACGGTCTCGGCGAACGCCTCGTGCGCGCTGCGCCGCAGCCAGCCGTGGCCGATGTGCACCCGGGCCGGCAGGCGCTGCTCGCGCCCCTCCCGGTCACGCCCGTCGATCGACTGCCGGAACAGGCCGATCCGGGTCTCGTGCCACAGCTGGCGCCCCAGCAGGAACGGCGAGTTCGCCGCGAACCCGACCAGCAGCGGCGTGATCAGCTGCACGGCATTGAACAGGTCGACGAACCGTTCGGGGTGCGCCCGGTAATGGATCTGCAACGACGTGCAAGCCCCTTCCGGGGCGACGCTGTCGGTCTTGGCGGACAGTGATTCATGCCCGTCGAGCCGGATGTGGAACTTCTCGCCGCGACGCTGGCGAAGCTCGCGCGTCAGCGCCTCGTAGCGGGGGTCGGGGGTGATCATCCCGGCGGCCAGGTCGCGCGGTCGCAAGGTCGGCAGGATGCCGACCGGCACGACCCGTGCGCCGTGCGCCCGTGCACCCTCGTTGAGCAGGCCGAGCATCTCGACCATCTCCTGCTCCAGACGCCGGAACGGCTGCCCTGCGAGCGGCCCCGGCGTGAGGTTGGCCTCGATGTCGTAACGGTTGATCTCCAGCGTCAGACGCTCGTCGCCGAGCGATGCCTGCAGGCTCTGCGCGATCGGGGCGGCGCGGCCGAGCGCATCGACGATGCAGAGTTCGAGCTCCGCCCCGATCGATGTCTCGCCGCGACCGAACGCCGGTCGCTCCAGGAGCGTGCCGAGCACCTCGAGGCTCTCCTCCAGGCGTTGCCGGAATCGTGCGCGATCGTCGTCGGTGAACACCGTGCGATCGATACTCTGTCCCATGCGCGAAGCGGTACCCGTGACCAGCAAGTATCGTCGCACGGATGGGCGATGCGCTCGCGCGCCGCTCTCGCAGGTGCGCACCGGGGGACACCGGCACCGTGGTGCGGGCGGCAGTCTGGCCGATTCGAAATGAAGGGACATGCGATGGGGCACGGCCGACTGTGCGAACGTAGGCGACTCCCTCTTTCCGAACCAGCAACGGAGGCCGGCCCCGTCGGCGACGTCACCCCCATGGACGACAACCTTCACCCGCAGGGTCTCGATCCGGCATCCGGAGACGCCCGGCAACGCCCGGGCGACGTCCCGCCCGGCGCGACCGTCCGTCCGCTCCCCCCCTCGCGAACCGATCGCGTCGGGCGGCTCGTGTTCCTCGGCTCCGTCACGGCGGTCGCCATCGGTGCCGTGTTCGGTGCCGGCATCCATTTCGCCAACGAGAAGATCTGGCCCTACAAGCCGGTCGACAAGGCCTGGGCCGTGCTCGGCGACGCGATCGAGTACGGCGCCTTCGCCCCCGACAACGCGGTGGGACCGGCACCGGTCAACGCCTCCCGCGAGACCTGGACCGCTCACCGCCCCGAACGGCTGCAGCCGGGCTACCGGGCACTGATGGGCTATCTGGCCGACGAGGCCGACTTCGGCATCCGCCTGTTCGACGACGACGGCACCGAGGTGCACCGGCGCATCCTGAACTATCACGTGCAGGATCCGGACGGCCCGACGGGCGGCTCGGAGGCCCCGCACGCGTTCCACTTCCTCGCCGACGGCTCGGTGATCGTCAACACCGACAAGGGTGACGTGATGACGCGCTACGACACGTGCGGCGAGCCGCTCTGGAGCCGCGCCGGCGCGTTCCACCACTCGCTCGCGCCCGATCCGCGCGGCGGGCTCTGGACCTGGCGCGGCGAGACATCGGCATTCGATCAACACCAGTTCCTGGTCCGCTTCGACCCGCAGACCGGAGAAACGCTCCAGGAGATCGACCTCGTCGCCGACGTGATCGAGGCCTCGGCCGAGCACCGTGCGATCTTCACCCTGGTACCGGGTCAGGAGATCAGGCACGCGTCGGGCTACCGCTCGATCCCGGACCTGTTCCACCCGAACGACCTGGAAGTGCTGCAACCGGACATGGCCGACGCCTTCCCCGACTTCGAGGCCGGAGACCTCCTGATGAGCTTCCGGAACATCGATCTGGTCACCGTGCTCGATCCGGACACGCTCCGGATCAAATGGTGGAGCCACGGTCCGTGGATCCAGCAGCACGATCCGGATTTCCAGGCGGACGGCCGGATCACGGTGTTCAACAACAACGGCTGGAGAAAGCCCTCGAACATCCTCTCGATCACTCCCGGAACGCGTACGATCCGCCTCGCCGAGGTCGATCCGGATTTCCGCTTCTACAGCCAGTACATGGGCAAGCACGAATACCTCGACGACGGAACGCTGCAGGTCGTCGTCCCGTTCGAGGGCCGTGCCCTGGAATTCGCGCCGGACGGCGAGCTGTTGCTGGAGATCAACAACCTCTTCTCCGCCGAACACAACGCGTTCGTGGCCGACTACACCCTGCTGGCCCCGGACTTCTTCGACACGCAACCGGCTCGCTTCGCGTGCGCCGCAGGAGGCCGACCGTCATGAATCCCTTCCTCTCCAGGCTCTCGACCGGGTGCATTCCGGCCCGCGCGACGGTGCTCCGCGCCGTTCGCCGCCCGCCGCTGTCGGGCGTGGCGCTCGTGGCGGCGCTCGGCGTGACGCTGTGCGCACCGGCCCACGCCTACGTCGGACCGGGCGCCGGGCTCGGTGTCATCGGCACCCTGTTCGGCATCGGGGCCGCGATCGTGCTCGCCATGTTCGGGCTGCTCTGGTACCCGCTCAAGCGTGCGTTCGGCAAGAAGGCCGCAGTTGACGGTGCACCCGCATCCGGTGCGCCCCGCGACGCCACGACGGACGGGGTGCCGACCACGCGCACCGGCATGCCGGCAACCGACGTCGAGCGCGACGACGCCCCGACTTCCGGGAAGTGAATCCGCTCGCGATGTTCGTGTTCGCGCTGATGGGCATCGTGTTCCACGAGCTCTTCACGCGCATGAACATCGTGGCGGACATCCAGCGCGTGCTGCACGTCGCGCCCGCCGCCGTGCGGGTCATCCGCTCGGACACGCTGAGCGACCTGGAGAAGGAGCGCGCGGTGCGGCGCATGAGCCTCGAGGTGCTCGGGGACACGTTGCGCTTCACCGCGAAGCTTGCGCTGGTGCTGGCCGCATGCCTGGCGATCGCGGCGCTTGCACAGGCGCTGTTCGACGTCTCGCCGGATGGCCTGTACGGGCTGCTGACGTCGTGGTGGGCGCTCGCGGCGCTGGTGATCGTGATGCCGCTGTACGCGAGGATCCGCTCGGGCAGCTCCGCCCGTGGCTGAGACGCTCGACGGGACCGCGCGCTACGGCACGCTCGACCGGTTGCTGCACCGCCTGGCGTTCGTTCACCCGAACCTGCAGCGGGTGCTCGGCGATGTCGAGAACGACCTGTTTCGAAGGCGCCTGGCGCACGTGCGGGTCGAACGACCGGTGTTCGTCACCGGGCTGCCGCGTGCCGGCACCACCCTGGTGCTCGAACTGCTGTTCGGCACCGGCGAGTTCGCAAGCTTCACCTACCGCCAGATGCCGTTCGTGCTCAACCCTCTCCTGTGGGACCGGCTGGGAATGCGTCCACGCCGCAAGGCCGCCCCCCGCGAGCGGGCGCACGGCGACGCGGTGATGATCGACGTCGACAGCCCCGAGGCGTTCGAGGAGGTGCTGTGGATCAACCACCTCGCGGACACCCTGTTCGACGGCGACACGATGCGCCCGCTCGGGCCGGACGAGCTGACGGACGACTTTCGCACCGCCTACCGCCAGCTCGCCCGCAAGCTGGTCTGCCTGTCGAGTGACGGGCGGACGCGGACGCCGTCGCCGTTGCTGTCGCCGTCCCCGTCGACCCCGTCCCCGCTCCGCTACCTCTCGAAGAACAACGCGAACATCGCCCGCCTACCGGCCGTCGCCTCGGTGTTCGACGACGCGACGCTGCTGTGCTGCTTTCGCCACCCGGCGGCGCACGTCGCCTCCCTGCACGCGCAGCATCGGCGCTTCCTGGACCTGCACGACGACGATCCGTTCGCGCAGCGCTACATGGCCTGGATCGGCCACCACGATTTCGGACGCAACTTTCGCCCGATCCGCTTCGCGGCCACGCGTGGCGGCGATGAACGCGGGGGGGCCGCCTACGACCTCCCGGCGACGGAGCCGGCGTTCTGGGTCCGCTACTGGATCGATGCCTACCGGCACGCCCTCGACACCGCACCACCGCAGGCGAGCTTCGTCCGCTTCGAGGACTTTCTCGAAGACGGTCCCGGCGCGCTCGAACGGCTCGCCACCCGGGTCGGCCTGGCTCGACCGGCAGCGCTGATCGATGCGGCCGCGACGCTGCGCTCGCCGACGAGCACGCCCGAGCCGCTGTCCTCGGTCGCGCCCGGGCTGGCCGACGAGGCCGAGGCGCTCTACCGGACGTTGAGCGAACGCAGCGGCTGACGCGGTTCTTCGCATCGTTGCAAGCCGTCGTCGGGTCGATGTGCCGGGGGCTACCATCGACGGCCGACCCCGATCCTCGACCAACGGAGCTTCCTTGACCATGACCCCAGGCGGCAGCGGTACCCGCGACGACAACATCGCCTCCGACCAGACCTCCCCCCGGGAAGGCGTGGCCACCATGGCCGAGAACGACCAGGCCATGACGCCCGACGGCGAGCCCGGCACCGCGTCCGAGGATCCGACCAAGGACGACGGTGGTGGCACCGGCACGCAGGCCGGCGATGCCACCTCCGATGACGGGCGCACGACGCCGCAGAGCGCGGACGAGGCAGACGAGGAGGAGGAGTCCTACCGCGACGAGGAGGAATGACCCCGAAGCGCGTGGCGGAACGGCATCGCAGGGCACCGGTTCCGGCCGGCCACCACGGTGCCTGACCCCGCCTTCCGCTTCACCCGGGCGATCGTCCGCCAGCCCTCGCACTCCAGCGTGAACGGGCTGCGTGCCGTCGATGTCGGCGCGCCCGACGTCACGGCATTCCGCGCCCACCACGCCGACTACGTCCGGGCACTCGAAGGTGCCGGCGTGGCGGTGACGGTGCTGCCGGCGCTGGAGACGTTCCCCGATTCGGTCTTCGTCGAGGATGCGGCCCTGTGCCTGCCGAACTGCGCGGTGCTGCTGCGACCCGGTGCCCCGTCACGCCGCGGCGAGCCGGCTGCCCTGCGCCCGGAGCTCGAAGCGCTGTACCGACGGGTGCTGGTGCTCGACGGGCCCGGGTTCGTCGAGGGCGGGGATGTGCTCGTGACCGGCCACGAGATCCTGGTGGGGCTGTCGGCACGCACGGATGCGGCGGGCATCGAGGCACTCGCCACCCTGCTCGCCCCGTTCGGACACGCCGTGCGCGGCGTGCGCACGCCACCGGACGTGCTGCACTTCAAGACCGACTGCTCGTTGCTCGGGCCCGATCACGTGCTCGCCACCGGGCGGCTCGCCGCCGGCGGCGTGTTCGACGGCTACACGGTCGTGCCGGTCGCCCCGGGCGAGGAGGCCTGCGCGAACGCCGTCCGGGTCAACGAGCGCGTGCTCTTCCCCGCCGGGTTCCCGGTCACCGCCGCACGGCTTCGCGACGCGGGCTTCACGCTGTGCGAGCTCGACAATGCCGAGGCGGCCAGGCTCGACGGCGGCATGTCGTGCCTGAGCCTGCGCTTCTCGATCGACGACGGTGCGGGTGCCGACGCCTGAGTCATCGGCCGGGCGGGCCGGCGGGGTGAGCGCTCAGGACAGCTGCGTCACCGTCACGTCGATGCCGACGGTGCCGTCGCCGAGATAGACCGAGCCGTCATCGATGTTGCATTGCAGGCTCATGTTCCGCTTCACCAGCGTGTCGGCACCCTCGGCCCGTACGTGGAACACCGTCAGATTGGAATGCCGGGCCAGCGCCGCGCGGCACTGTTCCCACCACAGGTGCGCCTTGCGTTCCTGGTAGGTGTAGACGACGACCCGCTTCGCCCGCCCGCAGGCCTTGCGGATCCGCTTCTCGTCCACCTGCCCGAAGTCGATCCACAGCTCTATGTCGTCGGTCAGCGACTTGATCCACATCTCCGGTTCATCGTCCGCTCCCACGCCCTTGGTGAACGCCAGGCGATCGTGGGCGTTCAGGGCGAAGGCGATCACCCGGACGATGAAGCGAACATCGTTTTCCGACGGGTGCACGGCCAGTACCAGCTCGTGCTGGTGGTAGTACTGTCGATCCATGTCGGACACGGTGATCGACACCTTGTTGATGGTGGCACCGATGGCCATGGGGCGGGCGTCGGGTAGCGGGGCGGGCCATCTTGCCGGTATTTGCCGGTGCCGTCCGGTTCGCGTCCGGCCGAACGGCGTGAGCGATGTCTCCTTGCTCGACATCCGGCCCCCACCAGCGCGCTCCGGAACACGTGACCACGTATCCTGCCGGGCAAACGCGCTCCCCCCGCGATCGATCCCTGCACGTCCGCCGTGATCGCGGACGCGACCCGCCCGGCCCCGGAGCGTCCCCGCCGACCGAGGAGACCCGAACATGAGCGACCTGGACGTCAGGACCGACGACGACGGCATCACCCGCGTCACGCTGTGCCGACCCGAACGGCACAACGCGCTCGACCGCTCGCTGATCGACCACCTGCACAACACGCTCGCGCGCCTGGACCACAACACCCGCGTGCTGGTGCTCGCCGGGCGCGGCAAGAGCTTCTGCGCGGGTGCCGACATCGACTGGATGCGCGATTCGGCATCGTTGTCCTCGCAGGAGAACGCCGGCGACGCGATGGCGTTGTCGGCGCTGCTGGAGACGCTCGACATGCTGCCCTGCACCACCATCGCGCGGGTGCACGGTGCCGCGATCGGCGGGGGCGCGGGACTGATCGCGTGCTGCGACATCGCCGTAGCCGACGAGGACACCCGGTTCGCCTTCTCCGAGGTGCGTGTCGGTCTGATCCCGGCCACGATCTCGCCGTACGTGGTCAGGGCGGTCGGGCCGAGCACCGCCCGGCGCTGGTTCCTGTCCGGCGAGCCCTTCAGCGCGCTGGAGGCGTACCACTCGGGGCTGGTGCACGACATCTGTCCGCCGTCGGACCTGGATCGCAACGTGCGCAACCGGCTGGACGCGCTGCTCGCCGGCGGCAGCGCGGCGCAGCGCGCGATCAAGAAGCTGATCCAGGACGTCACCGCCCGGCCCGTCGACACGACGATGCAGCGCGATCTCGCCCAGCGTCTCGCCGAGGTGCGAGCCGGCAGCGAGGCGCAGGAAGGGCTGGCCGCCTTTCAGGAGCGGCGCAGGCCTCGCTGGCGACGCCGCTGACCGGAGACCATCCGGGACGGCCCCGGGCGACGTCGGTCGGTGTCCGGGGTGTCCGGGTCGTCCGGGGTGCCGGTGGCGAGCCAGATGGTGTGCCGGGTTCCCTTGCTGCCGTGCGCGAACAACGACTTCTCGGACACCCGCAACCCGCAGGCCCGCAGCCGCCGGGCGAAGCGCGGGTCGGGCGTCGCGGACCAATAGGCGAGCACCCCGCCGGGGTTGAGGCACTCGCGGGCGCGCTCGATGCCCTCGGTCGAATACAGCCAGTCGTTGCCACTGGAGGCGAGCCCTTCGGGACCGTTGTCCACGTCGAGCGCGATGACGTCGTGGCGCGACCCGCGATCCCGCAGCAGGTCACCGACATCGCCGAGATGAACCCGGGTGCGGCTGTCGGACAGCGGGTGCCCCGAGTGATCGCCCAGTGCCCCCCGGTTCCACTCCACCACCTCGGGCACCAGCTCGGCCACGATCACCCGCGAACCCGGACCGGTGGCGGCCAGCACGGCCGCCAGCGTGAACCCCATGCCCAGGCCGCCGATCAGGACGCTGATGTCGTCCGTGCGCTCCAGCATCCGGCACGGCAGTGTCCCCAGCGCATCCTCGGACGCGTGCTTGCGGGTGGACATCAGTTCGCCCTTGCCCGACATCACGATGGTGAAGCCGTCCTTGCCCCGGTACAGCTTCAGCACCCGATCGCTGCCCGGTATGTCGGCGTATTCCAGCAGCTCCGGACCCTTCACCCGCCGATGTCCAGGGCTTCCTGCAGCGCCGTGTAGGCCCCCTTGGGCCGGTAGTCGCGATCGAACGGCAAGGGGTCGAAGAAGCGGCGGAAGGAGTAGCGATCGGTGAAGCCCCAGGTCTGCAGGACCGTGCAGCGCGGCTGGGCCAGGCAGACCTGCGCCACGCGCCGGTAGACCTCGGTCTGCTCGGCGGTACCGGTGCCGTCGCTCAGCGCGACGTCGAACTCGGTCACGTGCACGTCCAGCCCGCGCGCCGCCACCGCGGCCATGTGGGCGGCGAGCTCGTCGAACCGGTCGTAGCTTGCGAAGACGTGCATCTGGAAACCGACCGCATCGACCGGCACCCCGCGCGCGATCAATCGATCGAGCAGCGCCAGCAGACCGTCCCACTTCGGCCCGTCGTAGCCGATGTCGTACTCGTTCAGCACCAGCGTCGCATCCGGGTCCAGGGCGCGCGCCTGACGAAAGGCCACGTCGATGTAGCGCTCCCCCATGGCCTCGGACCAGACCGTCGAGCGCAGGCCGCCGCCGCCGTCCTCGGCGATCGGCTCGTTGACCACGTCCCAGTGCTGCACCTCGTCCGCGTAGCGGGTGACGATCCGCGCGATGAATTCGCGCATGTGCCCCTCGCGCGTGTCCGGCGCGCTCTGCAGCACCCAGTCCGGCAGCTGGCGGTGCCAGACCAGCGGGTGGCCACGCACCGTCATGCCCCGCGATCGCGCGAAACGCATCAGGTTGTCGGTATCGGCGAAGGCGTAGTGCCCGGGACGCGGAACGATGGCGTCCATCTTCATGCCGCTCTCGTGGGTCATGATGCCGAACTCCTCGCCGACGATGTCGGCGTACAGCGCGCCGTCCGCCTGGCGGTAGAAGAACGGTGACACGGCGCTGCCGATCTCGATGCCGCGCGCGGCGGCCAGGGTGCGCAACCGGCTGCCGGCGCGCTCGAACGTGGCGCGCTCGCGCACGTCCAGCACGATCCGGCCGCTACCGGTCAACGACAGGTCGACGGCGTCGCGCGCGAGCACCTCGATCGTCTGCACGCCCACCGTGTCCGGCACGAAGCGCAGCACGAAGCGCTCCGCCTCGAACGGGCGCGGCAGGAACGTCGCCCCGGCCGGAGGATCCGGCAGTTCCAGCACCGGCACGGTGCCGTTGCGGTCGACGCCCTCGATCTCCACCACCACCGGATCGCCGACCCGCACCACGTATCCGGGCACCTCGCCGACCCGCGGCGCCACGTTGGGAACGCTGGCGGGATCAACCGGTGCGTCGACCGCGATCAGCACCGTCTGCGAGATCCGGTAGCGCGAATCGGCGGGATCGAGCGCGACCACCGTGAACGCCGTGACCCCGACATCGGCCTGCAGCGGCTGCCAGTTCAGGCTCTTGGTACCGTCGAAGTTGTCGTCGAAGCTGGCACCCTCGGGCAGTCCCTGAGCGAACATGCCGGGCAGCTCGCCCTCCGGGTCGCGTGGCACGAAGCGCAGCTGCAGCGCCTGGCCCGCGACGGTGCGCACGTTGTCGAGTCCCTCGAAGAACGGGGGGCGATTGAGCGTCGGATCGACATCGGCGGGGCGCTCCACCACCGCCGCCGGCAGGCCGGCGGCGAAATCGGTCTCGGCAAGCGCGACCACCGCCGCGGCCTGCGGAAAGGCCCGCGGGTCCCGGACCACCACGAAACCGCTGGCGGTGTGGAAGTCGGCACCCTCGGCAATCGGCTCGTCGTCGGCCGACGGTGGTGCGGTGAGCGGCGGATCGGGCAGCGGGCCCGAGCCTGTCACGTCAGGATCCGTCACGTCGGGATCCGTCACGACGGGACCCGCGGGCATGACGGGTTCCTCGCGCCCCTCGCCGTCCCCGCTGCCGCCGCCGCACGCGGACATGAACAGGCTCAGCAGCAGGCACCCGGTGACGGGCGCGAGGGCGATCGGACGGCGCGCGTCGGTGACCGGCACGTCGGTGGGGCTCGGAGGTGAGGGCACGGGGTCGACCGGTGTGGGCGGAGGAGCAGAGCGTAGTCGGAATTTCCTCGCCGCCCGGCGCCGACGGTCACAGTTCCCGCGCGGTCCCGTTCCCGCAGGGGCGACAACCGTCGATCGATCCGCGGCCCGGGCTTCGGGATCCCGGCACGCTCACCCGTCCCGGCCTGCCGGGTCGAGAAGCCGCGCCCGGACCGTGCGCTTCTTCACCCGCCCTCGCGACAACAGGTTCAGGGCCACCTCGCAGCTGGCAGCGTTCACGGCCACGAACGACACCTTGGCCTGCACCGTGATCCTGCCGATGTCGTCATTGCTCATCGCCGAGCCTGCGGTCAACGCACCGACGATGTCGCCCGGCCGGATCTTGTCCTTCTTGCCGAGATTGATCTGGAGGGTGCGCGTCGCGGGCGCCGGGACCGGACCGCCGTCGCCGTCCGACGCGTGCATCTCCTCGAACCTGGCCTCGACACCGGTGAATGCCTCGATGGCCCGCACACGGTGCATCTCGTCCGGGCACACCAGGCTGACGGCGACACCCTCCAGGCCGGCCCGGCCGGTTCGGCCGATGCGGTGGACGTGCGTCTCGGGATCCGGGCTCAGATCGTGGCTGATGACCATGGGCAACGCGTCGATGTCCAGGCCACGGGCCGCGACATCGGTGGCGATCAGGCAGGAGATGCTCCTGTTGGCGAACAGGATCATCGCCTCGTCCCTGTCGCGCTGTTCCAGGTCGCCGTGCAGCGCTCGCGAGCTCACGCCCCGCCGACCCAGCGCATCGCACAGCGATTGCGCGTGAACCCGGCGGTTGCAGAAGATGATGGCCCGATCCGGCCGGTACCTGCCCAGGGTCCGGAGCAGGGTTTGCTGCTTGCGCTCCCCGGTGGTGGCGATGAACACCTGCTCGATCCGGCCGGCCGTGCCCGCATCCATGCCGGTTCCCGCACCCGTGCCCGCCAGCCGGACCTCGACCGGGTTCCTCTGCACGGTCCGGCTGATCCGCGCGATCCGGTCCGGATACGTGGCCGAGAACAGCAAGGTCTGCCGGTCGGCGCCGGCACTTGCCAGTATGTCGACGATGTCGTCGTGAAAGCCCATGTCGAGCATGCGATCGGCCTCGTCGAGCACCAGCGTGCGCACCCGACCCAGGTGCAGCGTGCCCTTCTCCAGATGCTTCTTCAGCCGTCCGGGCGTACCGACGACGATGTGCGGCTCACGCTTCAGGGATATGAGCTGCTCATGCATCGGCTTGCCGCCGCACAGGGTCAGCACCCGGGTGTTGGCCAGACCGCTGGCCAGGCGACGAAGCTCCGCGGCCACCTGATCGCTCAGTTCGCGGGTCGGGCAGATGACCAGTGCCTGGGTCCGGAACACCGTCGCGTCGAGCTTGTTCAGGATGCCGATGGCGAAGGCGGCGGTCTTGCCGCTGCCGGTCTCGGCCTGCGCCACCAGGTCCCGCCCCTCGAGCATCGGACCCGCACAGGCCGCCTGGATCGGCGACATCCGCACGTAACCGACGGCGTCCAGTGCCCGGAGCAGCTCCGCCCGAAGCGGCAGCGAGGTGAACGGGTGCGGTGATTCGGAAGTCATCGGCGTGTCGTCTTCATCGGTTGCGTCGGCCGCATCGTCGTCGGGAGCGTGGCGACCGGGAACGGCCACCGGAGGTTGCATCGGGGCCGCCGCCAAGCGTACCCGCAAGCGTTGCACGGGCAGGAGACGCATATCAGCAGTGACGTTGCCGCCACGGGCCGACGGGCACGACAGGGCATGATGGCAGGCTGCGATTTCCACCGGTGCGCCCGCGCACCCGACATCGGGACCCCGTCGTGATCTCCGCCTCCAACGTCACCATCCAGTTCGGCTCCAGGCCCCTGTTCGAGAACATCTCCGTCAAGTTCGGCGGCGGCAACCGCTACGGACTCATCGGCGCCAACGGGTGCGGCAAGTCCACCTTCATGAACATCCTGTCGGGCGCGCTGGAACCCACCGCCGGCAACGTGTCGCTGGCACCGGACAACCGCATCGGCAAGCTGCACCAGGACCAGTTCGCCTTCGAGGACTTCACCGTCATCGACACCGTGATCATGGGGCACGCCGAGCTGTGGAAGGTCAGGCAGGAACGCGACCGGCTGTACGCGCTGCCGGACATGTCGGCCGAGGACGGCATGCGGGTGGCGGAACTCGAGGTGGAGTTCGCCGAGATGGACGGCTACACCGCCGAGAGTCGCGCCGGCGACTTCCTGAGCGGTGCGGGGATCGCGGAGTCCCTGCACCACGGCCCCATGAGCGACGTGGCGCCGGGTTGGAAGCTGCGCGTGCTGCTGGCGCAATCCCTGTTCGCGGCCCCCGACATCCTGCTGCTCGACGAGCCCACCAACAACCTAGACATCAACGCCATCAACTGGCTCGAGGGCGTGCTGGCTCGCCAGAAGAGCACCATCATCATCATCTCGCACGACCGCCACTTCCTGAACAGCGTCTGCACCCACATCGCCGACATCGACTACGGCGAGCTGCGCGTCTATCCCGGCAACTACGACGATTTCATGATCGCCTCCACCGCGGCGCGCGAGCTGCTGCACAACGAGAACGCGAAGAAGAAGGTCGTGATCGCGGACCTGCAGCAGTTCGTGAGCCGGTTCTCCGCCAATGCCTCCAAGGCCAAGCAGGCGAGCTCGCGTGCGAAGAAGCTGGAGAAGATCGAGCTGGCCGACATCAAGCGCTCCAGCCGCATCAGTCCCTACCTGCGGTTCTCGCAGGACAAGAAGCTGTTCAGGCAGGCGGTGACCGTTGAGAAGATCAGCAAGGGGTTCGGGGACGATCCGCTGTTCGAGCCACTGTTCAAGGATGGCAACCTCATGCTCGAGGCCGGCTCCCGGCTGGCGATCATCGGCGAGAACGGCGTCGGCAAGACCACCCTGCTGCGCTGCCTGCTCGACGACATCCAGCCGGACAGCGGTGACATCCGGATGTCCGAGAACGCGCTGATCGGCTACTGCCCCCAGGACAACACGGCCGACTTCGACAACGACCTGACCCTGTTCGACTGGATGAGCCAGTGGCGCAAGGGATCGCACGACGACCAGATCGTTCGCGCCACCCTGGGCCAGCTGCTGTTCACGGCGGACGATTTCGAGAAGAAGGTGACGGTGTGCTCGGGAGGCGAGAAGAACCGGCTGCTGTTCGGCAAGCTGATGATGGCGTCACCGAACGTGCTGGTGCTGGACGAACCGACCAACCACATGGACATGGAAGCCATCGAGGCGCTGAACCTGGCATTGGTCCACTACGAGGGCACCATCATCTTCGTCAGTCACGATCGCGCGTTCGTGTCCTCGCTGGCCACGCAGATCATCGAGATCAAGGACCGCTCGCTGATCAACTTCGATGGCACCTACGACGAGTACCTGGCCAGCGAGCAGGTCTCGAAGCGGGCGGCCAGGCACTGACGCACCGACGGCGTCGTTCCCGCCCCGGCAGGGGAGGGGTCAGACGCCGCGCTACGGCAGGGCCGGAAACCTGACGAGTCCGTCCACGCGCCGATCGTTCAGACCGGCCTGTGATATCTGCCCGGCGACCCAGATCGCATCCTCGTCGACGACGATGCCCCACACGCCGAAGGCACCCGAGATCCTCCAGGCCCGTACCGGCGCGAAGCTTCCGTCACTGATACGGAAACTGTGCAGCTTGTACGGCACGACGATTCGGGGGGTGAGGCTCGGGACGGCCTGCGGCGGGATCGGGCTGAACGTGGCATCGAAGAAGTACTCGCCGTGATGGCCGACGAAGACGTAGTCGCCGGCGATCTGGAGGGCCGGCGTGTCGCCGGTGCCGTAGATCTGGCAAAGCACGGCACCGGACGTGGAATGGAAGGTCAGGATGTTCGGGGCGCCGCACACGATGATGACGCAGGAGTCGGTGACCGCGATGTCGAACGGCGCCAGGGACAGGCTGAAGGTACCCAGGTTCGGCATGAACCGCTCCGGCCGGACGGCACCGTCGACTCCGAGACGATCCATGGTGGTGGCCAGGTCTCGAAACATCAGACCACTCGGGGCATCGTCGAGTGGGTGGGCAGCAAGGATCGGCGGCTCGATCCACTTCAAGCCGAAGTCGGCCAGTGGGAGGGTCTTGAGGAAAGGCGACCCAACGCCGAAGGGGTGAATGGCACTGCAGACGTCGTGCACGGTGCCGGGCTCGATCAGATCCAGCGACCGCATGCCGCCGCCGATGGTCTCGGCCGCTTCATAGAGAACGACAGACCGACCGGCCTGAGCCATCCGAATCGCCGCTGCCAGCCCGTTGGGACCGGATCCGACCACCGCAGCATCAAAGGAGTTGGGCACCCTCTGATGTTAGGGCCGGTTCGGCGAGAGGCCTGTACCCGCCGCACAAGTCATCGGGTTTCGAGCCCAGCCGAGCCTGGTGAGCACCGACTGGCCTTGGAATGCCGCTGGCTGCGTTCGCTCGATGGCTCCGGTCCGCCAAGAAGCGTCTCGGTGGCTTCCTTGTTGAAATTGCAGCCACTGCCAGCAACGCCTACTGCCCCGGCCACACCTCCACGAACGATCGCGGCCGGGGTACTAGCCCTCGGCCA
>ENA-ORXT01003378-ORXT01003378.1-marine-metagenome-genome-assembly--contig:-NODE-3378-length-17682-cov-6.735075_pt1 | contig 17682 bp, 16 predicted proteins | sample MGYA00237868_ERZ511482 | MGnify/ENA metagenome assembly ERZ511482 | reverse complement strand
GTGGTTCTTGTCGATGAGAATTCGGCGAGCGCCAGTGAGATCTTTGCCGCTGCAATTTGCGATCACAAACGCGGCAAGATCGTTGGATCGCGAAGCTACGGCAAGGGCAGTGTGCAAGGAATTTTCCCGCTGACGGTTGCTGGAGGCGGCGTTCGGTTGACTACCGCCAAGTTTTACTCTCCGACAGGTCGCGCGATCAGCCAAGCCGGCGTTGATGCAGATTTCCAAGTTGTCCAGCAAGGCAAATACTCTGGCGAAGCCAACGAGGACAGCGACGCTGGATTGCGAATGGGCATCGAAGTCGCCCGCCGCGCCAAACCGCTTGTGATTGAAAATAACGTATCACAGCAACGCAACGATTTTGAATACGAATCCATCGCCGGAAGGAGATAGCCCTGATTGCTGCAAAAGTTTTGAGCACTCAGCTTCGCTGAAAAAATAAGAAGACCGCAAGAAAGTTCTTGCGGTCTTTTTAGTTTTTGATGGGACCATTAGCCGGCGAGCAAGGCAACGAAAAATGCTATGTCGAGGAAGCTAACAACACCGTCTTCATTTGTGTCGCCTTCGATCTGAAATGTAGCGTTGGAGAGCAGGTCGATAAAGGGAGAGATATCCAAAAAACTAACGACTCCATCGAGATTGACGTCTCCAAGCAATATCCCACCGGCTGAGTCTACAACAAAGGTTAAGCTACTGTTGCTCGCCACCACGTTGCCAAATTGATCGAGAAAGTTACCACTACGGTCAGAGCGCAAGTCAATGGCATAAGTACCATCGGCTAAGCCAGTCGTATCGATCACGACCGACATCCATAGCGTTCGATCGGGTGCGATAGGAATTGCTTGAGAAAGATCGGCGTAGAATTGATTGAAATTGAAATTGGTCCCGCCCCGGTGATTTCCGTGGTCGAAGTGGCAAGATTGCCCTCGCCCAAAAATCCATTATCGACTTGGAGATTTTCTGAACCAATCGTTACGCTGGTAACAGACCCAGCGGAGATGATTAGTTGGCCGTGCACGTCCGTCGAGAAGTGTCAAAACAGATGATGATTAAGAAGCCAAATTTTTGAATCATGATAAACCTAAAACGTAAACACTAAGATGTCGCATCCCACGCTAATACGACCTTATCTGGCTGCCCCGTAGCACCCGTCACAACCGACACGGTCGGCAGCGGAATCGAGCTGGAACCGCTTATTAAAGTCCATTGACTCGGATCAGCTGTATTACCGACGCGGAAATCGAAATCGCTACTGTCGATCCCTGACGAAGCCAATCCCGCAACTTCGATCACGACGCGATTGAGCCCTAAGAAATAGTTTGTGAAGTTTGATTGCGATGCAGTCTGTCCCGGCAACAACGCCTCAATACTCGAGGGCATCTCAGTTTCGCTAAATACGTTGGAATTGCCATAGCTTACCCCGCGCTGACCAATGTTCGTTAGCGTATTGATTACAAACGTCGTGGTCGAAGCTACGCCGGCGGCATCGGTGGCCGTGATCACCACCGGCTGCCCAACGTAACGTTGGTGGGTACTCAATTGCCAATCCCAAGTTCCGTCAGCCCCGTTTGTTACTTGGCCCAAAACGACGCCGAAAGGGAGACCGTTTGTTCTTCGGGCTCAAGCCAAGTCCCCGAATTGGTCAACGTTGAAAGCGCGTCTCCGGTTATGACGCTGTTTGCTTGCGTCAATACAGCCACGTAGTTCGTAGCACGCGCAGATCGCTTTGAGTTTCTTTTCACGATGGTGGCTCGTTGAAGAAGAGGTGTGAAGGCTGGGGGCGCGGCACCTAAGTTTACCAATAACACCTCGCCTTTGTGAGGCGAAAATTGCTCCGCCAATCCATGTGCAGGACACAAAGGCGAAAATGACCACTTTATTATCAGTAGCCTAAATTTGCGTCTTCAAAAGATTTTCAGCCAGCTATAAAATTCCACCAAACCCGACATCAGTAGAAGGTATATATGAGCGACGTGCAGTTTCCAAACTTTGCCCCCAAAATTGATCGCCCAACACCAGCCAAGGTTCAAGATTTCCAACGGCAGGGGCGGCTCAAGCACATCATCTTTGGACAACAGCTAACAACTCAACTTCTGGAGAAACTCTGTCGCTCCGCTGACACGATTCGGACGATGGCCAAGGACCCCAGCGGCAACGCGCAATTGCGAAATCTGCTGGCTGATAAACGTGCGATGCTGTACTTCACTCAGCCTTCGACGCGCACATTCCTTTCGTTCATGGCGGCCTGTCAGATTCTGGGGATCACATGTAATGAAGTTCGTGACCCAAAAACGTCGTCAGAAGTCAAACGCGAATCGCGGACTGACTCCGTGCGCATGTTCAGCAGCTACTTCGACGTGATCATCATGCGATCACAAATCGAAAAATTTGCCGAAGTTTGCGCCTACATGATGAACGACCTCGAAGAGCAGGAGCAGCGATCGGTCCCCATCATCAACGCGGGCGCGGGGTCCGACGAACATCCCACGCAAGCGCTTTTGGATATGTATACCATTTACCGAAGCTTCGATTTCGAGAACCGATCGGCCAGCGCTTCCTCGCAGTTGAATCAATTGAAACGCGACTACCCCGATTTGATTTCCGGCCCCCAGCGAAAGACGTATTTGTTCTGCGGCGATATCTCGCGCGGACGCACGGTGAAATCGTTGGCTACGGTGCTGGCCCAGTATCCCGACATCAGAATGTTCTTCGTTGCACCCGAACACCAAACGCTGCGGCTTGATCCACAGTTGAAGAATTTCTTGGTCTCTTCGGGCGTTGAAGTTCACGAGTTCAACAGCCTGGACGCTTCGATCGACAACAATCCCATCCTTACCGAAACCGATTGCTTCTATATGACTCGCATTCAGCGCGAACACAATACTCCAGAAGTGGAAGCCGAATTGTCTCAGCTTGATTTATTACCATTTCGGCTTTCCATGGACCGCGTCCAGCAGCTGAAAAGTTACGCCGCGATTCTTCACCCGTTTCCACGTGATGAGGTTGTCGGTGAGATCCCACCCGAAGTCGATCTCGATCCCCGCGCCATGTACTTTCGGCAGGCTCGCAACGGCATGTGGGCACGAGCGGCATTATTGGTACATCTATTTGATGCCGCGGAAGATTTATACTACGCGCGCGGCAAAGCACTCGGCGGCATAGCTTAAAACGCCAATCCGGCGGGAGCCCAGTAATCAACGCCGTGAACGATTTCTTTCCCTGATTTCATGAGCCGTTTTGGCGGTAGCCACGGTTCCCTTGTGCGAAAGAACCGTGGCTAACGCAAAAACGGCTAATATTCAAAACCGAAATCAGACTAAATCAACGAGTCCTCAGCTAACTTTGGCAGCTATGCAGGGAACCAAGCCGTCGGTTTTCCGACGTTTTCTGCCTTAAACTCGCAGATCCCCTTTGCCTTTTTTAACGATTACTTAGTTTAGTCGTTTTCTACCGACCGTAGAAACAGCCGGCACAAACGAACTTTCTGCATTCCTGCGGGAAACTTGGACCGCCCTCCGGAATGACCCGATACAAAAGACGAAGGAATACTCCTTGTTGCCGAGTGATAAGTTAAGTGATTTCGTCAAATTCGTTGACACCAAAAAACGTCGCGAACTATAATTTACGAAAGATCGGCTGTCGTCTGACAGCTTAACTAATCGGTCTAGTTTAAAGCAAACGTAAATCGCTGTCCTGAAAACCCTGGACGGTATCAACGAAGGTACAGCTCGATGAATCTGCTTGGTAAAATTCTAACTTTCCTCATCCTCATGATGAGTATCTTCTTCTTAGCGATCGCGCTGATAACATCGGCAGCACACCGCAATTGGAAAGTGGCGGCTTCGAGCTTGCAAGGCGAAGTTACAGCGATTCAACAACAGCTCACGACAACGAAAACCAGCACGCTAGAAAAAGAGCAATTTATCCAAGCTGAAAAAGTCGCTCGTGCCCAGCAGTTGGCTCAGCTGGAATCTCAACTGGCCGTCTACCGAAACGAAATCGACAGTCTTTCGAAACAGGTCAGCGAAGAGACCATTCTCAGTAAAGAGCGGCTGGCCCGGCTGGAACAAGCCGAAGCACGTGCTTCGCAGTTAGACAAAGAGAACAAAGGACTCAGCGATCGCAACGTTAACCTTAGTAAAGAAGTCGCAACCAGCTACGAAAAGCTGACCGACTTTACCAACAAAACGTTCGAGCTGAACACGCGCATCGAAGAAATCGAGACACTCAACAAAGATCTCAGCAGTGCTTATGCTCAACAAAAGAAGGTGATGGATCGGCTGGGCATCGATGAAAACGAATTGGTCAAAGATATCGTTCCGTTGATCAACGCAGTTGTCGTACGTACCCGAGGCGAACTGTTTGCGATCGCTGCGGGGACCGATGATGGATTACGCGAAGGCCATATCTTGGACATTTATCGCGGCGATAAATTTGTCGGCAAAGGCGTTGTGAAGAACGTTGAGAACAATTTGGCTGTTCTAGGAACTATGTCTGCGTTCATGCAGGCCAATGTTCAGGAAGGCGACGATGTCACAAGCAAGTTCTGAATTCGATGACCTCGACGCATCTGGCGAGCTGAATTCGGATATCTTTGGAGCTTCAGATTTAAGTGCCAGCGACGATTTTGGTTCGGAGGTCGGGTTTGAAGAGGCTTCCAGCGATGACCTGATGGAATCCGGCGACCTAATGGAAGCCAGCGACCTGACGGAATCCGACGGGCAAATGCAGGCCAATGGGTTCGAAGACGCCGGCGCCGCGGCGGTCGCTCCAACGCCGTTTATGTATAAAAAACAGGGGTTCAGCATCTATACACTGATGTTGGTGATCAGCTTTATCGCCCTCACAGCGACTGCGGTTATCATGTTCACCTACGCAGCATCGCTATAACGCTGTCGCCAACGACAAGAATCACTTTTAAAACCCTACCCCTTTCTAACTTTTCACCGTCACGCATCATGGCCGACTCAGAATCACTGGAATCCTCGGAAAGTTTTACCAGCTCCGACTCAATTTCAAATTTGAGCGCCACCGGGCTCGATGAGGCCGTCGCTGACAACACTTCCAATCAGAGCGGTGTGGCAACTGAGGAAGCAGTTGCGAAGAAAAAATTGAGCGATGGTTTATTTGAAGATTTCAACATCTTTAACGCCATGCTGATGGCAGCGCTGCTGTTCATCATGTTAGCGTGCTTGTTTATGTTCATGGAAGTTTCTGATTACGGTGGACTATTCAGTTCGCCATGGCGTACCGGTTCGGTCGGCCGTTAGTCTCGGAAGGTTTATTTGCGGGCCCCTGATTTCCACCGACCTGTTCTTTGGTGCTTTAGAGATTCAGTGCCAGTTTCCGCTGACAGTTTAACGACAAGCCGGCAGGCGACCGTTTCCTGCCGAGCGCAACGCCGATGCCTGCCGGCAACCAATTTCCTACGTCAGCAGCCTGGCGTTGATTGCGTAGAGAATCTTTGCTGCAACGTTCGCCTTGTCCCCAGCTGGGCTGGCAATGACGTCGCCGTCACCGTCGATAATCTCTACTGAATTCGTATCAGAATCAATTGCGGTTGCATCATTGAGAACGATCAAGTCGCACTGTTTCTGCTTGAGCTTGGCGAGCGCCCGATTATGCCCGTCTTCGGTTTCCAAGGCAAAACCCACCGACCATTGATTGCCGGTTTTCGCTTGGCCTAACGTTGCCAGAATATCGTCCGTTTCACGCAGCTCAATTGAGACCACGTCGCCCGTTTTTTTGATCTTCTGCGCTGCGAGCTCAACCGGTTGATAGTCACAGGGCGCGGCAGCAGCAATCACGCCATCGCAACCTTTAAAATGCTCAACCGCCGCGGCCAGCATTTCGCTGGTCGAAATAACTTTAATCACCTCCGCCTCAAGCGGATAGTCAATCGAAACGGGTCCCGAAACAATGACAACTTCGTGATCCATTTGAATCGCCGCAGCCGCCAGCGCGGCCCCCATCTTTCCGCTGGACGCGTTGCTCAGATAGCGGACCGGGTCGAGATACTGGCGCGTCGGTCCGGATGTAATCAGAATGCGTGCCAAGGAAACAACTTTCGATATGAAAAAAGGGGTAGTGGATCGTCCTATCAGCCGCTGGGCGATAGCCCAATGGCACTTACTTTAGACGAAACGTGGGATAATTTTATCAGCCGCCACGCGATAGCGTCCGGTCCTACTCGCTAAAAACCGGACGCTTTTCCGTTGGCGGCTGATGCGCAGATGCGTTGCATCAATCTAAAGTAAGTGCCATTGGACGATAGCCCCCGGTCTTTGGTGACCAATGATGGACTGGACGCTATTGCGTGGCGGCTGATGAAATTAACCAGCAGTAATCGCTGCCACAATCGAAGCGGGCTCTGCCATTCGGCCCAGCCCTTTGACGCGGCAGCTTAACCAACCTTCCTCAGGGCCAATCATTTTGACGCCGTCGGATTCCAGCTGAATAATGTTTCGCTGGACGGCTGCATTAGCCCACATCTCACAGTTCATCGCCGGAGCAACCCAAACGTTGCCGGTGAAGCATAGATACAATGTCGAAATCAAATCGTCCGAATGACCTTGCGATGCTGCGGCTAAAAAATGAGCCGTCGCGGGCGCGACGCACAACACGTCGTAGGCGCGGGCCAATTCAATATGAGCCCCCAACGGAAATCGGTCATCAAATAAATCGGTCACGACCGGTTTTCCTGAAAGCGCAGCCAACGAAGCCGCACCGACAAAACGCTCCGCAGCAGGAGACATCACAACGCAAACGTCGTGACCTGCTTGAGCAAGCTGGCTGACGACCGACGCCGACTTATACGCCGCAATTCCGCCAGTGACCGCCACAAGAATTTTCCGCGAAGCGTTAGCCATAATAGATCACCTTGTTCGTAGTCCCGGTTTCAACCGGATTGCCGCTCCGACGAGCCTCATTTTTTTTCTTCTTCTCGTGAGCGACAAGGCGCCAGAGGTCGGTTCGCTGCCACTCCTAAACCGGCGGCTAGCGCCTAATGGCACTTCCTTTAGACAAAACGCAGGATAATCTTATCAGCCGCCACGCGATAGCGTCCGGTCCTACGCGCTAAAAACCGGACGCTATCGCGTGGCGGCTGATGCGCAAATGCGTTGCATCAAGCCGTCTTAGGACGTTTCTACGAACACGACTGCTACATCTCGTCGAAATCGAGCGTCTTTAGTTCTTCTGCATCGGTGTCTTGATTGAGACCAACATTGTCAGAGGTATCCAAGAAAATCTTATCTGTCAAAATCTCCTTCAAAACGATCGACATGTTGTCAGACTCCTGAGTCTGAATCAGTGGCCGCGCACCTTGGTTCAACTGCACCAAGCGCTTCTGAATCAGCGTTGACAGTTTAAATCGTCCACCGACTTTACGAACAATTTCTTCTTCTTTTAGTTCATCGTACATGCAGGACTACTCCACACTTTCTAATATCTGGCAAATATCGGCCACAGTTTGATCGACCGATTGATTGATTACGATATGCTCGTACAGCCTCGCCATCTCGAGCTCACGTTGGGCAACTTCCAACCGTCGTTGGAGTTCCTTTTCTGATTCTGTTCCACGGCCACGCAGCCGGCGTTCTAATTCTTCGGCACTCCCGGGGTGGACGAAGATTGTAATCGCATCGGGGTGATGTTTGAGTACCTTTTGGGCTCCTTCGACATCAATCTCTAAGATTACCCATTTTCCTTCGTCCAAACCAGCCTTTACGGTCTCCTTGAGCGTCCCATACCAGTGCCCACGCCCAAAAACCTCTGTAAATTCAAGAAATTCATCGCCGTCAATGCGCTGCTTGAATGCCTCGTCACTTAGGTAATGGTAGCTGACACCTGCGGTTTCACCTTCGCGCTGCGGTCGTGTTGTCGCCGATACGCTCATCATCAGCGGTCGTTTGCACCGCTGAAAAATCCCCGCTAAGACCGTGGTTTTTCCCACACCGGAAGGCCCCGAGAAGACAATCAACCGCCCGGGTTGGATGTTGTCGCTGCTTTGATCACCTTGAGCCTCTTGGGCAATGGACATCGTTTCGGATTTTTCGTCTGAGTTCATCGGCTACTCGACATTCTGAACCATCTCACGAATGCGTTCGATTGCCGTTTTGATTTCAACCACATGATTTGCGATATCTGAATCGTTGGACTTCGAACCGATCGTATTGGTCTCACGCAACATTTCCTGAACAAGGAATTCCAGCTTCTTCCCGTTACTTTCCGGCAGCGCAACCACTGTATTAAACTGGCTGATGTGATTGCCTAACCGAACAACCTCTTCGGAGATATCACAACGTTCAGCAAACACGCCAACCTCTTTGACGATGTCCGCGGCCGTGATGGAGACTTCGAATTTCTCTAACATTCCGTTAATTCGGTCTGTCATCTTTTTTATGTAGGCATCGACCATCCGTGGCGCTAGTTTTTGAATCTCCGCTAACTGCGTGTCAATTGTTTGGCAGTTTTCAAGCATATCCTTGGACATGGCACTGCCTTCCTGGAGACGCATTTGAGCTAAATTTTCCAGCGCATCGGTGACCGCAATTTGCACCAATGGCCAAATGATCTCCGAACGATCTTCGCGGCCCGCGTCATTGACCACCCCCGGCAACGACATAACCGCTTCGATACCGACCGATTGTGAACCACCAGCGATCTCAGAAAGTTGAAGCCAATACGAACTGATCGCTTCTTTATTTAGCGAGTAGTCATGGTCACTTTTCTGCAACAAAGAATTGACCCGAACGCTGACCGAGCCTCGGTTGACTGAAGCTTTGACTTGCGATTCCAGCTTCGATTGAAAGTTCGCATTGAGATCGCTGTGGACGTTCAGTTTGAGAAAACGATTATTGACCGTTCGAATTTCAACAGTCACCTGAGCCTGGTCGTTGGCAGCAGCGGCTTGCCCATGTCCCGTCATGCTCAATAACAAATCACCCTCCTACAACAAACTTATTTCGACTCATTTAAGCCGTAGGTTACTCGGCGGCGGTATCTTCGGACTTAGCTTCTTCCATTTCGATCTCTAACTCCGGTTTGGCTTCGTCAGCATCGGAGATCGCAATTTCTGGAGCGCCTTCTTCAGAAGTCACATCTTCAGCAGAACCCTCTGGTTCACCGCTTTCTTCGGAAGCCCCTTCTTCAGAAGCCCCTTCTTCAGAAGCCCCTTCTTCGTCACTACCACCCTCTTTAGGCGCTTCAGGCGTATTGTCTGGAGCACCGATGGAAACCTCACCCGTCGCGTCGGGATCTATTTCCTGATCGTCTGTGGAAACGCCGTTCTCGCGATCACGGGCGATGTCGATCAAGGATTTAGTCGTACTTTGCGTTTTGGGCGGCGGCTGATTGAACAACGCGATGGTGACCATGCACAACGTAATCCAGATTAACGATGTCACGACGGTTACCTTGGTGAACGCATCACCGGCCTTGGCACCAAACGCACTTTGGCCACCCATGCCGCCAAGCGCGCCCGTTAATCCACCACCTTTGCCGCGCTGTACCAAAATTAACAGGATCAGAAATATCGATCCGAGTAACAACAGCAACTGGAACAAACCCAAACCAATATTTAACTGGCCGAGAAAACTGAATTCGAGAACACTCATTTGACGGTCACTTATCAATAGCAATAATACAAACGCAAAAGCTCACACGCTCAAAATTGAAAAGATTCAAAATGAAGCCGTGGCTGTTAGCATCTGCGAAATGGAATTCGCAGCCACTCTATTTGGCTGCTGCGATAATGGCCGCAAAACTATCGGCCTTCAACGAAGCTCCTCCGACCAACGCTCCATCGATGTCTGGTTGCCCAAGCAGCTCTGACGCATTGTCGGGTTTTACGCTACCGCCGTACAAGATCTGCACAGCGTCAGCCACTTCCTGATTATACTGTTGTGCCAACATTTTGCGAAGATCAGCATGAACTTCCTGAGCTTGCTCCGGAGACGCCGTTTTACCGGTTCCGATCGCCCAAACGGGTTCATAAGCAACCACAATCTTCTGCATCTGTTCGGCGGATACGTCCGCTAAAGAGCCCGTCATTTGAGCCTTCACCACTTCGGTCGTTTTCCCGGACTCGCGTTGCTCGAGCAATTCACCGACACATAAAACGGGAGTCAGCCCTGCGGCCAAGCCTGCGTGGACCTTCTTATTGATCAGTTTGTCGCATTCGCCGATCACATTTCGGCGTTCGCTGTGGCCGAGGATCACGTGGCTACATCCGACATCTTTGAGCATGTCGGTGGAGGTTTCTCCAGTGAACGCGCCGCCGGATTCGAAGTACACGTCTTGGCCGCCAACGGCAACTTTGGAACCAGCAACGGCAGATGCGACCGCGTCCAAATATACGTTCGATGGACAAACTAGCACATCCGCGTTTTCGCCGACGTCAGCCGCGGCGACGCCTTTGGCCAGTTCCACCGCTTCGCTGCGCGTGAGGTTCATCTTCCAGTTTCCGGCAATCAGATATCGTCTCATCGAAAATCAAGCCTACAAAAAATGCGTTCGAAATCAGTAAAATTTGAACCGCAAAGTCTAGCAGAAGCAATTTTGGGGGACAGGGCAATTAAACACCCGTAGGAGATCTTCTTCAAAGATCGCCCCAAGCCAACGTGGGGCAGGTTTTTACCTGCCATTTCGGGCTCTCTGGCAGGTTAAAAACCTGCCCCACGACCAAACCTACCTATCCGAATAGACCCGAGTCGTTTCTTCCTTGGAAATTTCGACTTCCCGGCCATCGGACCGGATACTTGCGACCACCCGGTGGTCTCCGGGAGCTCCGCCGCGGGCGTCAATTGAAAGTAGAACTTGCTGGCCCGGCGGCAAATTGCTGATGGGTTCGAATTTGACCTGCTGGCCTTGGATCTGACTTCGCAAATCTCCGTCAACCGATGTCGGCGCGAGCCCTCGCGGAAACTCGACTTGAAGCTGCACGTTGCTGGCGACTTTCGTGCCTTGATTGAGGATCCTCAAACGATAGGTCGTATCGGTGCCAACCTCGATCGGATCAACCACATCGTCGATCTCAAAGTGCACGTCCACCAAATGTTCGACTGTCATTTTCTGAATCGTAGCGGCCGTTAAACGCAGATCCGCTTTGGCTTCAAACTTAATATCCTGCTGGCCAACTTCAACCGGTACCGTCGTCAGTTCAACCGTGCCCGCGACACCTTCTTTAAGACTTGGCATCTTCCAATAGACTGCATGCGAGTTCGAATCGTAGCGGCCACGATTGTCAGAACTGACATAACGTAAACCGCTGGGCAATCGAGCCACCAGATTCACATTGTTTGCTTCTGCGGTGCCGCCATTTTCGATCGAAAACTGATGCGTTGCTTTGCGCTGTAGGAATCTTCGGTTGGGGCCATCGCTGGTGACACGAATCTCAGGAGCGATAACTTCGACGTCGATTTCGTGCTTGGCCTCAAGACCACCTTTACCGCTGACAAACACTACGTTTCGGAACTCGCCCACTTTGCCGGCGCGTAATGCTAATTGAATCTTTCGTTTTTGCCCCGGCATCAACGTGCCGACTTCATACTCCAGCTGAGGGAAGCCTTCTTGATATTCCAATTGATCCGGAACTTCTTCTTGAATGATGACATCTTTGGCCGGTCCGTCGCCTTTATTTTCGACCGTAATATCAAACACCACATTGTCGCCGATCAAAACACGCGGACGGGCAGAATGGACGATGTCCAACACAGGTTTGGTGACAACCGTTCGCATGGAAGCTTGAGTCGCAAACAACACATGAGCGACACTGCCGATTTCTCCGGCCTTGGTGGGACGAAGTTGGAATCGGATACGTTTTTCCTGGCCGGGTTCGATCGTGCCGATGTTCCATTGGACGTCGCCACTACGTTCAAGTTTCGTAGGTTCTGGAGACGCGCCGATGAATTCGGTCCCCGAAGGGACTCGATCAACCACCATGACGTCATTGGCAACCACACGGCCCACGTTACGAACTTTGATTTCAAAATCAGCCGATTGATTGACTTGAATTTCACGAGGCGAGACTTTTTCAATCGTCAATGAAGGAGCTTGGACCCCCTCAAGACTGCGGTCGCCGGGCGTATTTAAGCCGCGCGTTGTGACGGCGCTGGCCAGACGAGTATTCAACTGAGTGTTACTTCTTGTCGGTGGAGTCGGCCGCGCCGTTCTCCGCTGCGAAGCGGCCGTTGTTCGCTCGGGCGTTATGTTTTTAGGTGCTGACATGTTGCCCAAAGGATTGGACGTACTAGGCTTTTGGGGTGACACTGCCTGAGCAAACGGATTCGGCTTTTCAGCAGTTGTGCCGGTCGAGCGTCGATCGGCAAAGGCGCGTAGGCTACCACTGTTCGAAGCAGGAGATTGTGCCGGCCGAAGTATTGCTGACGAATTGCTGGTCGTTTGTTTAGGCATCGAAGGAGAGGGCTTTGTCGTTTCTCCAAACGGATTGGACAACGCACCGGTTGTTTTTTGGGTCAAATCGGAAGCAACATTGATTCCAGCGTTGGCTGTATTCTTCGCCGATTCCTTCGCGGCCGACATTAGCGATCCCGCTCCCGCGCTTAGCGCACCCACGCCTGAGTTGACCGACCCGCGTAGATCACTGAAGCTTTTGTTGGTTGCTTGAGCTGCTGTTTTTGCGACCGAATTAATCGAATTGCCCAAAGTCGTCGCCGCCGAACGTGTACTGGCGGCGGCATTGCCTGCCGCGTTACCAAACCCCGCGCTTCGGATCTTAGGCGCAAACCCACTGGTGTTCACTTGAGCCAACCGTTCGGGAGGCTTCGCGGCGGCTGATGGGCGCGACGTTTGTTGACTGAGGTTGAAACCCTGTTTAGTCGCCGGACGAAGTGCTGCCGATCTTGTGGCTGGGTTACTGGTAGGTTTTACGACAGGTGGCTTCGGTTGATTTCCAAACGAAAACCCCGTCTTGGGTCTATTGCTACTACTGGCTGAACCGGACGATGTGGAAAACCCTGTGCTGGCGGGTTTAACAATAACATTTGGTTTTATGACTTTATCGCTGCCGACAAACAATCCCGGCTTTGCAACCGTAGATGAATTCACATTCGAAGTGCCTGTTTTGACCGAGGAGGAGAAAACGGCCTGCTGTTCTTGGTGTTCCGTTTCCAAACCAGCCACATTTTCGTTCTCCATGCCGACATGCGGGTCTTCTTTGGTACCGCTTATCGATTGAATAACCGCAAACGTGCCCAAAGCAACGAATAATCCCACCGCTAAAAATCGTCCAATCAGCGCGCGTGAGAGGAAGGGCGTCGGTGCGCTGTCCCGTTCGATTGAGTCCGAGTCGGCCATAGTTCTGTCCACAACTTGACGAAGTTTGTTTGTCTGGCGTGGATAAAACGAACCGCAATTGAGAAGTCGGCATCCATGCCAGTGGGGGTGTTCAAGATGGCGGTTTACGCTGCCGATATCAGTCAAATCCTTTTGACAAACCGGCAGCCCCGTCACTTGTAAGATGGTGGTATCAAAATCACATCTCTGGCGGAATACCAGTTTGCCCCCAGCCCGACACAAGCAGCCGCGAGCAATAGAAAATCTGAGCCCTTTTCGATAGAATACTGATCGCTAGCAGCTTTCGCTCAGCAAATACCAAATACCCGTAGATTGGGCACTCACGCCCAACCCAAAATTTTACCTCTGACAAACTATTAGGTGCTCGGGCAACAGTACCCAACCCACGACCAATCAACCAGGAACCCACATGTCGCAGCGTCCCTTTGTCCATCTTCACTGCCACAGCCACTACAGCCTGCTGGACGGAGCGAGCTCGATTCCCAAACTGGTTCAACGCACCGCCGACCACGGCATGAACGCCCTCGCGTTGACCGATCATGGGAATCTTCACGGAGCCCTGCAGTTTTATAATGCGTGCAAGGCAAAAGACATCAACCCCATCATCGGGTACGAAGCCTACATCGCCCCCGGCAGTCGGCGCACCAAAGGTGGCGGCGCCGTGGGTGGCAAACGCGAATCGAGCTACCACCTGACGTTGCTGTGTCAGAACGCAACAGGTTTCAAGAATCTGGTCAAAATGGCATCGCACGCGGCGTTGGAAGGCTTCTACTTTAAGCCCCGCATCGACAAAGAACTTTTAGAGGCCCATCACGAAGGCATCATCTGCCTCAGCGGCTGCGTATCATCCGAATTTTCGCGCGCTATCGTGCGCGGCAACGGGAACTCGGCCGAAGACTATCTCAAAGAAGCCAAAGACATCGCCGGTTGGTTTCACAATCTTTTCGGCGACCGGTACTTCATCGAAATCATGAACAACGGCGTCGACATCCAGCGCACCCAACTCCAAGGTGCCGTCGAAGTCGCCAATAATGTGGGACTGCCGTTGGTGGCAACCAGTGATTGCCATTACGTCGACCGCGAAGACGCCGAAGCCCAAGACGTCATGCTGTGCATCAACATGGGAAAATTTCGCACCGACCAATCGCGAATGAAAATGGAAGGCAGCGAATTCTACCTGCGCCCGCCGGAGGAAATGTACCGCAATTTCAAAGGGCTCGAACACGCCGTCAGCCGCAGTCAAGAAATCGCCGATACCGTCGACATCGAATTAGAATTGGGAAAACGCTTCTTCCCAATCTTCCAACTGGAACCCGAAGATGAATCACCCGAGGCGCGACTGAGAGAGCTGTGCGAAAGCGGGCTCAAGGATCGTTACAAGGATGAACCCCATCGTTGTCTCGATGGTGTTCTATCGGAGGAAGTCCAAGCGCGGCTCGATCGAGAGCTTGGCGTCATCAACAAACTCGGTTTTGCCGATTACTTTTTGATCTGTTGGGACTTCGTTCACAAAGCCCGGGCGATGAACATCCCTTCCACCGTTCGTGGTTCGGGCGTGGGCGCGATCGTGTGCTACGCGTTGTACCTCAGCCACGCTTGCCCGCTGCAATACGATTTGCTGTTCGAACGATTCCTTGATGAAAACCGGTTGGAAGCGCCCGATATCGACATCGACTTTTGCAAGGAGCGACGCGGCGAGGTTATCACGTACGTCAAGGAAAAATACGGCGAAGACAGCGTCGCCCAGATCGGCACCTTCGGAACAATGAAGGCCCGCGCCGCGATCAAAGACGTCGGTCGAGCGTTGGGAATTCCGCTGGCGCGCGTGAATCAAATCACCGGCATGGTTCCCGATCAACTGGGAATCAAACTAGCCGAGGCCATCGAAACGTCGGGCGACCTTCAGGCCGCCTACAAAGGTGATCCCGAAGTTGCCGAGATGCTGGATTTCGCGCTTAAACTGGAAGGACTAGCGCGGAACATCGGTACCCACGCGGCAGCCGTTGTCATCAGCGACGGGCCGTTGACGGACTATGTTCCGCTGGGACGCGTCGCCGGTAAGGAAGATGTCATCACTCAATGGTCGATGAACGACGTCGAGGCGGCCGGACTATTGAAGATGGACTTCCTCGGTCTCAAAACACTAACGGTGCTTAGTAACGCGCTCAAACTGGTGAAGCAAACCACCGGCAAGGATATCGACCCGCTCAAATTCCCGCTGGACGATCTGGATACTTTCGCGCTACTGCAGCGCGGTGAGACCAAGGGCGTTTTTCAGTTGGAGAGTGGTGGTATTCGGGACTTGCTTCAAAAGATGAAGCCCGACCATTTCCGCGACGTCATCGCGACCAACGCGCTCTACCGTCCCGGCCCGCTCGAGGGCGGCATGGTCCAGGACTACATCGAAGTCAAGCACGGGCGGAAGGAACCCGAGTACAAGACCGACGCGATGAAGGAAATCCTCGAAGAGACCCACGGCGTCATGGTCTACCAGGAACAGGTGATGCAGATCCTCAATCGGGTCGGCAACATCCGCCTTGCCGCTGCGTACACTTGTATTAAGGCGATCAGTAAAAAGAAAGAAGCCTTGATCGCGCAGAACTATGAACAGTACATGTCCGGCGCCGTCGAAAATGGGCTTAATAAAAAGGAAGCCCAAGACCTTTGGGATATGATCATTAAGTTTGCTGGCTATGGCTTCAATAAAAGCCATTCGACCGCCTACGCGATGCTGGCCTTTCAAACGGCATACCTGAAGTCACATTACCCGGTCGAGTTCATGGCGGCGTTGTTGACCGGCGACATTCCCGGGCGAAACTTCACTCGTAAAGACGATCTGGTCGAGCACTTAGAAGATTGTATTCGAATGGAAATCGAATATGTCGCGCCCAGCGTCAACACGTCGGATGTCTACTTCGCGGTGGTCGATAACCAGATCACTTTTGCGATGTCTGCGATCAAAGGCTGTGGCGTGTCGGCGGCCGAGGCGATCATGAAGCAGCGTCAGGAGAACGGCCCCTATAAAGACATCTTTGATTTCTGCGAACGGCTGGAGTCCAGTAAGTGCAGTCGATCATCGGTCGAAACACTGATTAAGGCGGGTGCGATGGACTGCTTCGGAGCGACACGCGCTCAATTGATGGCCGTGCTGGACAAAGCCGTCCAAGTCGGCGCGTCCGCTCAGAAGGACAAACTCAGCGGACAGAAGTCCCTGTTCGGTGGCGACGATGATGAAGCAGAGGATGACACGGATGCCTCGTTTGATCTGCCCGAGGTTCCCGATTGGGAAGAGCGTTTCATGTTGACCTGCGAAAAGGAAGTGCTCGGTTTTTACTTAACCAGCCACCCCTTGGCCCAATATGTCGACCGATTAAAACAATTTGCATCTCACACCACCGGTAATCTCGAAGGCACCAAAGATCGCGACCGCGTGACGATGGGCGGCATGATCGCGTCGGTGAAACAATCACACGTTAAGAATCCGCGCGATCCAAACTCGCCAACAAAGTACGCGATGTTCGACCTCGAAGATGTCGAAGGTGCCATTCGCAGCATCCTCTGGCCGTCGGACTATGTAAACTTTGGCCAGTTCATCGTGCCCGACGCGGTGGTCGTGGCGCAAGGACGATTGGACTATCGCGGGGGTGATGAAGCGAATTTCATCATCGACAAAGTGATCCCCATCGATGGGCTTAACAGTTCGATGACGTACGGGATTAAGATCATGGTCGATCAGCAGCATCATCCTGCTGAAACACTAAAGACGGCTTACGAGATTATTCGTGGATACCCAGGGACGCGCCAATTAGAGATCGACCTCATCCTTGAAGATGGGATGCGTGTCAAATTGAAATCCAATCGCGGCGTCGACATTAACGATCAAATTCACGATCGACTATCGCGACTGCTGGGAAAATCGGCTGTCGAGATGATGATCGACCGTAAAGCACTGTCGGCCAAAGCCGAACCCAAGAAGTATGGCTACGCCAAGTCGTAGTCGTAGTCGTATTCGTGTCGTAGTCGTGTCGTAGTCGTATTCGTGTCGTAGTCGCAGTCATCCCAGCCTGAAGGGCTTGTTGATTAAGTCGGCTTTTGATTTTTAATGCGAGCCGCTTGGGCGCTTTCCCCAATGGCACTTACTTTAGAGAATTGAACTCATTGGCGTAGCCAATTCGAATCAGCCGCCAACGAGAAAGCGTCCGGTTTAGGCGCGTAGGACTGGACGCTTTTCCGTTGGCGGTGGACGGGTTGATGCGTTGCATCAAGCTAATGTAAGTGCCATTAGCCTCTAGTGCTTTGTGACTGTTGAAAATTCGGTTTGGAAATATTAGCCGTTTTGGCGATAGCCTCGGTTATTGCCTGTTC
>ENA-ORXT01003377-ORXT01003377.1-marine-metagenome-genome-assembly--contig:-NODE-3377-length-17682-cov-9.644817_pt1 | contig 17682 bp, 30 predicted proteins | sample MGYA00237868_ERZ511482 | MGnify/ENA metagenome assembly ERZ511482 | reverse complement strand
TGCGACGATGCAGCCATCGTACTGTCACAACAATCGTGCAATTCCCGATTTGAAAACAACGATCTCAGCTTGAAAATAGCGTGACACACACCCAGTTTTGGCCATATTGACCAGTACAGCCGAGTTCCTCGGCTGAATACCCGCAGTGATCCAATGTGGCGCCTTTTTGCGAAGCGCAACCTCGCGTTCGAAGGGGCGGCTGCCGCCCGCCCAAACCCGGCGCAGCTGCGTGCCCCAACGCCATCAGCCGGCTGCACAGGCATTTCGCGCTCGTGCGGGGCCGTGTCCCTGAGAGGCCTCGTTTGACACGCAGTCGTCATCGAGGAGGACACACTCTCCCGCCACCGTGCACAGGCATCCTGCTTGTTTTACTGCCGCCATCGAGATGAGCGCTCAGCGGGGCACCACCGAGAATGCCGTGGACCCTCTTCCTGCCCCCTCTGACAGAAATCTACCCGAACGGCCACTCGAGGAGTCCGACGGCGCTCCTTCGGAGGAGAGCGGAGGTGAGGAGTTGGACTCACCTGCCCCAGACGCTGAGGTCAACGAACTCTTGAAGAAGGAGTAGTCGGGCCTCTACAGGGTAAGCAGGGGGGGTCATCTGTACTGGTGTGTACCCACTTGAGAGGGCCCATTATAATTTAGATGGCTCCACGAAGCATGAACCGACCATACAACATGGGCCAAGATTTACTGACTAGGTGGACATTGGCATACTGACCAGCAATACGAGGGCAAATGGTACGTGCGGACCCCCGAGGATGGGAGCAGGCCGTTCGTTGGCTGCACGATGTGGAAGGCAAGAGATCCGCGCACCTGCGAGGGCGGCCACAGCGCGTGCTACTTGCGCGACGGCATGGAACCCGAGCTGCTCGAGCAGTATCCAACGTACGGGGCTCCATCTGGCGTGGTCAAGGACGGGGAATGCACTTTTATTGCTCCCAAGTGTCACAAGGGCAAATTCTGCGACCGCCATGGGGGCGAGGACCCGCCACTCGAGCGTGCCAGTAATGGGTCGGCTTGCCCAGTCCGAGCTCGACTGCTGCACCCGACGTTTATCAAGGACGCGAGCAACATTCGGGTCCTCCTGCTCCTATTCAACACGAACAACCATGTCTACCCCGTCTGCAAGTCATCAGGTGCCGCCATCTTGGACGCCATTGAGACGCACCCAGACGCTTCTATCCGCTCGCTGCACGTACGTGCCCCCGATTATCTGTGTTATTGTCTGCCGCTTATTGCTTTCTTTACCGCTCGGGTTGGCGGTCTTTTTCTCTATTTTTGAGCATCAGACACTGACCAACATGAGAACAAGAACATATTGGTGACCATTTCTCCTGATTTTTTGCTGTATTTGACTGCTTTCTTATCCGTCACGGCACGCGTGTTATTCTGCTTTCTGGCAGAGGGCCGTGGCATCGTCATCTGACAGTGCGCGAGTGGATGCGCGCCACCTGCGCAACCTCCGGGTGTCGGAACGTGCGGCCAAAAAGCCACACGGCCAGGACCTGCTTGGAGTGATGGACCTGTCGCCGCGCCGAAGGCGAGCACCTGTACATACAGGAGGTCGTTGACAACGATGAGTACAAGATTATATTTTTGCAGAGCGACCAGGAGGCGCAGCTCTCTGGGCGCCTCCGCAACTTCCAGGCGGATACGACTTTCGACGTGGTGGCGCCTGGCTCGGCGCGTCCGGGGGTCTCCCAAGCAGCCATTGACTGCAGCGCACCTCACGACCACAACTGGCATCATTTCTCCATCGTGTACGTTACCTCAGGTCCTCGTTGAGTACCTGCCTTTGTGAACTGTGATGCTCTTTTTGGTTGGGTCCATATGTCAAATGGCACTGCTAACCGACAGTGGCTCCTCATTGTTTCTTGTTTCTATTTCCCGTTTTCTGGGTATTATTTTGTTTTTCTTTCCCGTGGAACAGGGCTTGGTTAACATCTCTCAACAAGGCCGTTGTTGTCAAGCGGGCCATCCTGATCGGAAAAGCAAAGCCCATGTACGTCGCAATGTGGCGGTTATTTTTCCACAGCGCGGCGCTGGAGAGGCTCGACCGCCCGCCCGACAGGTGACCGGGCCCGGAATGGCGCCGGCAGACCCTCCGCTGGCCCCCGCCAACGAGCTTCGCACCGCCGAGGCTAAGGACCTCCCCAACTCTTCTGTTTACCCATCCGGACCACCGCCAACTGGCCGGCCACTGCGCAAGCGCGTGCCTCTGGTCGAGCTAGTGCTCGATTTTGAGACGGCGGAGCACGATGGTGGTTTTGAGGCAATGGCGAATGAGCTTGGTGACACGCCGGCAGACTACTACGGGCGGGTGATTGGTTCCGGGTGCACCTCTGCCGGTTCTTGCTCAAGGAGTGCGGCAACGACCCTAAGGACGCGTATATGCCGGCAGTACTGGCAAAACGGGACAGTCCTCCACCTGGGGGCTTGGCGGCCGTCCGGGTGGAGCTGGAGGCACGTTCTGAGCGTGGAAGCGTTGCTGGGGAGCGCAAGAATGTCGAGCTTACGAAGTGGATGCTCAAAAATGGCGCCGCGCTACGAGCTGCATTTCTTCTGTCGGCGGGCACGCTGTCGAGGGCGAAGGTTCTGGCGGCCGGCCAGAGCACCAACGCGTCGGAGTCACGCAATCAGCAAACGCAGAACGAGGTCAAGGATCGCGGACCGCGAACGCTGTTCGGTGTCATCAAGACGCTGATGGAGTGTGACGCTGGGGTCATGTCCAAAAGGAGGAGAAGCCGATGCAGGCGGGGCCGATTGACAACGGGGAGAAGAGACAGCGGCCGCGGCAGTAGGCAGCGTAGATGGGCGACGGGGCGGAGGAGCACGCGCAGAAGCAAGCGTTGCTGATGGTCGACGAGATGGAGCAGCGGGCGCGGCAATAGGCGGTGCAGATGGGCGACTGGGTGAAGCAACGGAGTCGGGACAGCAGGCGTGGGAGCAGGCAATGTGGATGGATGACGATGGGGTGGGGCAGCGGGCGCCGCAACAGGCAGCGTGGATACATGACGGGGAACAGCCGCAGGCGTAGGAGCAACAGGCGCGAGAGCAGGCGGTATTGATGGAAGACGGGGTGGCGCAGCGGGCGCGGCACCAGGCGATGTGGATGCACGACGGCGTGGAGCAGCAGGCGTCAGGGAAGCAGGCGCGGAAGCAGGCGGTGTTGAAGGAAGACTGATTGAGGTAGCGGGCGCGGTAAAAGGCGGCGCGCATGCACCACGGGGCAGAGCCGCAGGCGTGTGAGCAGCAGGCGCGGGAGCAGGAGGTGTTGATGGACGACGGGTTGGGGCAGCAGGCGCGGCATCAGGCGGCGTGGATTCTCGAAGGCGTGGAGAAGCAGGCGTCGGGGCAGTAGGCGGGAACGCAGGCGGTGTTGAAGGACGAAGAGATGGGAGAGCGGGAACGGCAATAGGCGGCGTGGATGCACGAAGGGGCAGAGCAGCAGGCATCGGAGCAGCAGGCGCGACAGCAGATGGTGTGGATCGACCATGGGGCGGGGCAGCAAGACGAGGAACAGACCGCGTGGATGCACGATGGAGCGCAGCAGCAGGCGTCGGGGAAGAAGGAGCAAGAGCAGGCAGTTTTGATGGCCGATGGGGTGGGACAGCGGGAGAGGAAGCAGGTAGTTCGGATTCCCTACGGGGCGGAGCGGCAGGCGCGGGACCAGGCGCGGCACCACGCAGCGCCGAAGGACGCCGGGGAGGAGCAGCAGACGCGACAGCAGGCGCCTCTGATGCACGAAGAGGAGGATGAGCGGGCGCGTCATTGGGCTTCACGGATGGACGGCTATGCGCAGCAACTGTCGCTGCTGCGGGCGGTGTTGTTTGCCCACCAGGTGTCTCAGCGGTAGCGGCACCCCGTGGCGCTGTCAGATTACTTGCGGGAGCGACGGGTGCCGCGGGCACGGTACTGGAAGCCGCTGCACCAGCAGCGGTCCTTGTGTTCCCCGAGGACGGCGGCCTTGTGCAGAGCAGGGGCTTATGAATCTGCAATTTTTGTGACAACTCAAATATACTCAACACCCGCATTTTTTTTAATCAGATGAGATTTCTGCCGCAACTTCTTGAATACGGATAAGATACATCGTCGTGGTTAGGAACCACGCTACTTGGGGACTTACCCCGGCAGTTTTCAGATTGGTGCCAGTACGTCTGAAATGGCTGTATTGGGCCATATTCGACCCCGCTTTTCCACAGTGTCTACACTTTCAGTATAGATGGCATATTCGCCTTTACGAGCAACAGTACGCGGCCAGTACGGTTCTGACGCTGTTCAATGACATTTCTTGGAGCCGCCCCGCCGCCCCCTCACAGCTCCAGTTGGGGGCATCACCGCACCTGCTGAGACACGTCACGTGGCCCCCTTTGGTGTCACGATTGCGAGCGTGCCTGGGCTGGATTTGTATTCAAGCAGCGGATTCATACGAGATGCCAGCTGAACAGCTGTCGGACAGGTCCACACCAGCTGAATACGCTGCAGAAAACAGAAGCGTCTTTTATGGTTCTCTACCAACTCCTGGCCGGGGGTATTGCACCCTCTTCCTTGCCCTCCCCGCGCCAGGCCCTCGCCACCCGCCCCTAGCCGCACCCAAAAAGCCAGAGCAAAGCAAGGACAGAGAGATGATAACATGTAGCGCCCCCCTCCCCTCGCCGTCCGCATCTCCGCCGTCCGTCATGGCTACAGGGGCAGAAAGGGCTGTAGGAGCAAAGGAGGCTGTAGAACCAAATGGTGCATCAGAAGAAAGGACAGTACGGCAAAAAAAAGGCAGCAGGGGTAAAAGAGGCAGTAAAGGGGAAAGAGCAGTAGGGAGGAAAGAGGCAGTAGGGGAATAGGGGTAGCAGGGGAAAAGGCGGCAGCAAAGGCCACATGGACAGAGAGGTTCGGGCATATCACCGGACGGGCTCGCGTTTACGGGGGGAAAACGGTGGACCAAACCATTCACAGTGCAAACAGCATACCCCTCTCCTTGTCCTAAATCTCCTCACGACACCAGACGTACATGAGAACCAAAAGTAGAAGAAGAGCGAGGTTGGCGTCAACGATGCGCAGCTCGGATGCGGCGGGTCTGGTCCGCGCTAGAGGATGCCTTCCTACCGGCGTGACTCGCGGCCGAACCTTTACGCGAGACGACGCCAGTAGCCGTAAGCGGTCACTGTCCCGCAGCCGATCGCCTTTAAGGCGCAGGAGGGGGGGGGGGGGGGGGGGGGGGGGGGGGGGGGGGGGGGTGGCAGGGGGGGGGGGGGGGTGGGGGGCACGGCGAGGTAGTATTATTGAGGGCCGAAGGCCCACAGGACGCCATTCCCCGAGGAGCTTCCACGTCGGCTGACCCTCCGAAGAGAGACGTACGCAGCACCAATCAGTGATCGCCCGACGCAACGGGTAGTCAGAACGCGGCCACAGTTGATCCCGTCCTAGCCTATGTTTGTGAGAGCAACTGACCATTGACCGCATAGGAGGGCTCACAGTGTGAACAAATGAAGATCCATATCCCCGCATGAGGCGTGCCACCCTCCACGCAACTGAAGGTGAGGAGTGCTGGGTCCACACACGAGGCTAGCAGCTCTTCACATGGCGGATGATTGACAGACTAGCACACTGAAGCATGACATCTCGGCTGACAAGGACTTACAATCAAATTGGGGCGTTCTTGAGAGGGCTATTTCACTGTCAACAAGTTAGATGGGTGGCCATGAGCGCAGTCTGCACGCAGGTGACGTCAGTTACCACGAAATGTGACCGGCCAAATCTTTGCTGGCGGCGGGTGTGTGTGGGGTGTTGATGGAGTGGGTGCACGGGCGCCCCTGAGCAACTGCGGCGGGTGCGCGGGGGGGTGCGTATCAGGCGTCGATGGAGAGTCCACTGCCGTTGGCATCGACGAAGCGGAGGCGTTGATACGGCCGCAGCCTTGCAAGCAGGTGCAGTCATTACGGTGAGATCTGACCTGGGGGATCACTGGGGGTTCAGTGAGGGCCACGTCTAGCGCAGCGCAGCGTTTCAGAAATACAGAGATGAAGCGCCGGATTTGATCCGTGCCCAGTCTCGCCCAGACCTTGCATCGAGGCATTGAATCGTCTGACGCACGAAAATTGCCTCCCGACCCGGTGAGGCTACATTCGCGATCCGGCGAGGCTAAATGACGGAGAATCCCGCCGAATCCCACCGCCTTCGGCGGGGACAACACCAGGACTGAGGGCGCCTCTTGTAGCCTGCATTTCCACGAGCTGATGAGACGCCAGTGGAGCCCGCGCCACCCGAGCATGGATTTCACTTTCTGGGTACAAATTCTACGCCGCAGTACGCCCTAGTACACCCTCCGCGCACCCCAGTAGTGTGGTACCTTTGTGAGACGATATCCGCAGCCAATACAAGAAGGATCTGAATACAAATAAGAATTCTATCCGGAATATATCAAACTATTTCACAAGTACAACAGACAGGACGTACTTGCAAGGCGTGTTGCCAAGAAAAATAAAAGAGCGGGTTGTGCTGCAGGTTCTGAACGCGGCCCACGCACGACCACGACCAGCAGTGAGCTCGCGACAGTCATCTGGATGCGAGGGCCTTCGGCTTTGGTGTCCATCTCGGAATCTCGGTCAGCCTTATGTCTTGAAGCTGGTTCTGATGTTTGCAGGCGTTTTATGTGCCGCCGCGCGCTATACTTGTGACAAGTGTTTACTGTCGATGATCGGCCCTGAGTACGCGCACTACTGTTCAGAATATTTTGAACATGTACTTCTGATCCCCGAAATTTGTCCTGGTGAATAAAGACTGACTTGCGGGCCGACTCTCTCCACCAATCAGATGCGCCCCTGAGACTGACTTGGTGCTTCTGATTGCTTACATGTGCCCATACAGCCTGGATATCAATATCAGCTCCTCATTATTTCTGCACTTCTGGCAAGGAGACAGTAGAAAATCTCAAGATCTCGCGTGGGCAGCTTGATCCGTGCCAATAAAATCGGATCAAGCGGCATCAAACAGTGAGTTCAGCTCGATGCAAGGTCCCGTTACCGAATGCGGGCTTTCTATTGGCTTCGATGCCTTTCCACTGTCGTTTTACCCAAATAGAGTGCTCTTATTCAGAGTCAGTCTCTGTCTCTGTCGCCCACGACAAAATTCGGGGATCAGCAATTCCTGTGTTCTTGGGCCCGACTGCGAGTGTTATGAGGCGCCCGGCAAGTGCTGTTACCTGACGTAGCTGGATGGCTGCAGTCTGCGAGTGCGAAGTCATTGGACTTTTGTTCATCCGTTTTGGAGCCATTACATGGCGGAACGATTCAGATAAGAATAAGTGAAATCTGGCTCGTTATTGTTGAATATGAGTTTATCTAAGTACAGTGCGCTCTAGTTCTAAGAGAATCGTTTACAAAAGAATATGGGTCGCGAGTCTTCCATTCCTGTCCGCGTGGGACACGTTTTCTTCATATTGAGCCGAATCAGCTGTCTCGTATAAGGAGTACGCACTGTATATCCATCCATTTTATCAGTGTGCCGTTTATTCATGAAAGCCGCTGGTGCAGAGGGAGAATGCCTTGAAGCCGTGGTTGAGAATGACGATTGGGTACTTTGGGCGGAAGAAATGGCTGGTGTCAGAGACGTCCCCCCGGCAGGATCCCCCGCGCTGGCACTCCCCGATGATGCTGGTCGCGCACGAGTTGACGAACCAGTCGTGGCCTTGCCGGCCGCGCGAGCCTTCAGTGTCGCCGGGATTTTGTCACTTTGCGACGTCGCCGGTGCTCCACCGCCGATCGATGGCAGCGCCGCGGTCGCCGCCAATGCCGGTCGGACGGCGGCAGGGTGGTCGGCTTGCAGCGGGGCAGGTAGCTCCTCTGGTCCAGGTATTGTGTGGTGGGTTGGCCGGGGAGATCCAATGGGGACCGAGCCACGAGGACGCACCACCCTACCGAAGAATGTTTTTCCGGGCCAACGCAGGTCCGCCTACTGCACGGCATACTGTGCCGGCGTCAGCGCAATCCGCGGCGCCGCGCGCAGTGGGGTCAGTACCCCGAGCAGAGGAGCTCGAGCCGCCCCAAACAGCCTTGGGATTGGCGTCACGCCAGAGATGAACGTTGCCATTGCCAAATGCGCCTCCATGGACGGACGCCCAAGCGCGCGACAGATCGATTCGTCATCCGTTTTTTTTTTGTCCCACGATTGGAGGCCACAACGGACCCGAACCGATCTCCCATGTGGACCTGATATCAGCCGAGGGCAGGTCCTGAGCCAATCGTTCCCGTGCTCGCCGCAGGTCCTGCGTCCGGTGCAGGACCCCCAGCGGCCCACAGAACTGGGATGGTCCATGCACGAGATTGCAGGGGCAACATAACGGCGACGGCCCACTGTAAGAAACGCAGGTGGGCCGCACTGCAAAATATTCACGCAATCTGGCAGGCGGCGAGCGCGAAACCAGGCCCGGCGATGAGTGCGCTGAAGGGGCCTTTGAAGGGGAGAATAAAGGGTTCCTATTGGTCGAGCTGTCGGCATGGAAACGAAAATGCCCGATCGTGCCGTGGCGAGAGCGAACAGGAGCCCGGAAAGGCTTCGAACTGAGTGCGTGGAGGTCTGTGGTCTTTGCTCGCCGGAGAAACCGGGGTGTACCCGGGCACAGCAGGCGCGACCGGGGCTCATGGTAATCACCCCCGACGTCAGCAGTGGTGTGGATGCAATGCCTGGAAAAATTAACAGTGAAACACAGACACCGTCGATGTGAAATCAATCAAAAACTTTCCGCGTCCGGGAATCGAACCCGGGCCACCTGTGTGAGAGACAGGTATCCTAACCACTAGACTAACGCGGACTGACGTATAAAGTTTCAGCAGTGTTACTATTTATCCTGTCCAAACATGGTTCCTAACGTCTTCCACGAATCGCGCGCTCCTGATGCGGAGAAATGAGTGCTATGCCAACGTTCGGGCATGTCTCAAGACTGTGCCGTTGATTCAAGCTGTGGGGACCAGAACAGAGCCTTGATGCTAAAGCTTCGAAAGGGCTATGCGAGTTCGCGATATTGACGCCACTTCGAAGAGTGCACCACCACTCTGCAGCGGTGGCACTCTCCTCCGCATGTCATACTGAACAGCAGTGACGACTGCGACGAGCAGGGGCCACGCCGAAGTCGTAGTGGAGCGGGTAGTAGCCAGAGCGCCTAGCGGCGCTGGTTGCGGCCGGTGCGCAATGAGACGCTGCGATTGCCGACGGCGCAAATCTGGCGGCGCAAAACGGCGACGACGCCACCGTGGCGGAGCTGCTTGCCGCAGGTACATCCGTTGTTGCGACAGACAATCAACGCCGCACGGCGCTCGCGTACGCCGCCGCCGTTGGTCACGACGGAGTTGTGCCGGCCTTCCAGCAGGCATAGGCCGGTGTGCTCTCTCTCGAGGGACAGCGCCATCGGTGGCAGCGCTGCCCTTTCCTGTGTCGCAAGCATGCTCGTTGTCGTGCTTTGTGTGATTTGGCTGGAGCAACTATGGTTATTGTTGGGGTGCGGGAGATGGTCGCCGATCGAAAACATCCCCCACCCAACCACTGCGCCGGCTTCCAGTCGACCGAACACTTCCCTCGCCCGAGTACAGTTATAACACGTGGCAGCGCAGTCGTGAGCGTCCGGCTTCTGCGCACCTGTAGGATCAGTGGAGACGTTTTTTGGATGATGCCTGCAGGCAGTGACTGAGATCTACCCGGTCATACGGCGAGTGTGCAGAAGGAGGGTTTTAGAGAAGCCCGTTGCGTCGCCTCGAAGTGTAATTCATATGGGGAACAAGGTGAGTTCGCAAGATCAATACCACTCCATGCGCAAATCGGACGACGCGACGGCTGCTGAAATCATGATGGCAGCTCAGCGCAAGACCGGTCGTTGGAAACCAGTCGGAAGCCTGCAGGGTGCTCGGCTCATCGACAGAGGGGCGGAAGGCTCGTTCGCCGTCAGGCTCATCGACGGCCGGCGTCACGTTCACAGCCGACGGGGGCGGCCGCTCGCTTTCAGCGGGTATGGACCAAAGCTCCTCGGGCGCCTCTTCATCGGCTGCAACCAGGGTGGCGCACAATTAATCGGCCGGCTCGTCGAAGGGTAGTGGCTCTTTAGCTGCAGCCGCCGCGGGAGTTCGAGCGGGTCCGCGCCCGTCGGCTGCCTCGTCCGCGGCCGGCCACTATTCGGCCTACAGCAAGGGCGGCTAGGCCGCCGCGAGCGCGAGTGGCCACTCGTCAGCCACTGTCGGGGACTGCAGCTTGTTCGCAGCCAGGAAGGCGCCCTTGGCGGCTCGTCGCCCGTCTACCGAAGTTAGAGACAACCGCTGGGAGGCTCTGGGGGTGAATGGTGTAGTGGTTCTAGACATTTCCACTTCGATTTGTCGTCCAGCCCAAGCTACCTCTTGATCAGCTCGGTCCGTCCAAGAAACTGCCCCGGAAATCGACCCGCAGCCCAGCCTTCTCCCAACGGGAGGAGAGAATCACGGCAAAGCCCACAGGGGAATCGTAGTCCAAAGCACAGTTAGGTTTATCAAACGCCGACGGGGACAGCGTCCATGCTGTCAATAAACCCCTTCCTTACCCTAACGCCGGCGGCCAAAGTAGCCACCCCAATTCCACCCGACAGACATATCCCTCTAAGGCGAAACTTTCAGACAAGTAGTAGAGGGGTCGGGAAAACCACAGGGGAATACCCCCGCCCGTGACTGTTGAAGCGCGGTGGGGATAGGGGATGGGGGATCACGGTGACGTGGTTGAGTGGCTTGAGCTTGTGTGCGTAGCATCTAACACTGTGCTCTTGGAGCTCTTGAGTCATTCTTCCTGTGTGTATGCAATATTCTCGAATTTCGTGCGCCCTTGGCGGCTTGGTGCCAGCCTGGAGTCGCGTCGCCACCATCCTTCTTATTGCGTGGGATGCACCTTTAGGTTCATCGTGTTTTAGGGCGCGACAGTAGGGCCTACTTCCCAAGGGTGCTGTAGGTGCTAATTGGCGGCGCGCGCTTCTGATCTGGGAGCAAAGAACACGGAGTGACCTTGACGCCACCTTTCTGCTCCAGACGGGTCTGTAAGGCCACAGACCGGCGCAATGCGCGCGCGTGCTCGAATTCAGCAGCACTTGCGGCGATACTTGCGGCTGAGCGGAGAACGATCGGGTACTTGGAGCAGGAGTTTTTCGTTTGAAGGGTCCTTATGTGAGTAGCAAATGTGGATGCTTGTAGGCTCGTAAAATCCTTGAAAAGCTGTAGTGCAGAAATGACTCAAGGTTTACCGGCTGTGTCCGTCCAGATGTCTCGACAAGCAGCAGCTGGTGCTCGTTTCCGCGTCTGTTCCTCGGGCCTCATACGAAGTGGGGTTTCAGTGGCTGGCCAGCCTTCAAACCCATTTGGCCAGAAGAATTGGAAGCCTTCAGTCCCCAAGTTGAGCAGCATAAAGGGGCCGTCGTCGAGCAGCCTTCTGTCGCGGTAGTCGCGAAAGTTTGAAAGTGGGGGTCATCACGCACAACGTTCGTCTCTTCATCCGCAGCCTAGCGGGCGGCAGCAGTATTTTCAAAGATGGACTTCTCGATGACGGGGTTGCCGAGAAGCTGAGCTGACCAAAGGATCAGCTCCCAGTATGTGACCTGCTTGGCGGTTTTCCCGTTGGATTTGTAGCGCTGCTCGCCGTAGGCGTTACATACAGTCAGCTGTACGCGCTTGAGAATGAATGCCAGGCACCCGTTCACACAACTATGGACGTCCCGCGTCTCAAACTTTGCGCTGGCGTCGAGGAAACTTCAAAAGGTAGGGAACACGGGAGATGGCCGCGGTGGAGCTTAGCTTGAGTTCATCCAAATTATAAGCTTGCGTCAACTCGTGTTGCACGGCCGAAGCATACATCGCCAGATCGGCAATGTTCTCGTTGATGTGGCCGACGAGCAACTGCATTTTCTTGGCGCTCTCGCTGGTTAGAAATTGGGAGATGGAGAAGGCCCTTTGTCTCTTTCCGGTGCAAGTTCGGCGTCGAACTCGGGTGAAGAGTCGTCGTCTATATCACGGTCGCAGCTTCGATCGCTGGCTTCCCTCGACTCTGGGGATTTGTCGGCATCACACCGACGGCCGTCACAGCCTGGGCCAGTGCGTTGACAAGCGCTGCCGCCCGCCCGTGCGCCGTTGTTAGCGGCCATGGCCGCCCCGCCGGCCACGGCCGCCCCACCGGCCGCCTCCGCGTCGGTGGCCCCCCCCACGGCCGCCACTGCGGGGGGGCCTGCTGACGCGCCTTCTGCCACGCCCGCAGCCGCGCTCGCCGGCACGGACTGGCCGACCCTGTCACCTGCTTGCTCCCCACCCTCATCGGGGGAGCCCAGGCGGCGACGCTTGTCAGGCTGGCGGTGAGCGTATAGCGTCGAACGGGATACGTGCATGGGTCCCCTGCGTCCGCCGCCCGTATAAAAAAGCACGCACAGTATCACTGCCCGAGCGGCGTCATGATGAGCCGTCGGGGGCGGGGTGCGGCAGGGGGGGGGGAGAGGGACGCGCCCGGCGGAGATATTTTCAGTGACAGAGAAGCGGAGGCACACGGAAGGTCGAGTGAGACTCTCTTTGTGCACAATCTGGGCTCCCTTTTACCCAATCAGATTCTGGCATTCATGTGCTGACAGTAAACGCTTCTGGAAGCTGCGACCAACTTCCTTATCTCTGCGGTAGGCCACCATGCTGGAAGCTGTTGACCACCGACGAGCGGTAGAAGTCTTTCGAGAGCCTCACAGGAAGGACCGGATGTACTGCTGTGTCTGGAACCCTGCACTCGTTGCACGCATGTGGGGCTCCTCAATCGCCCCCCACATCCGCAGATCCATGTTGTGAGTAGGGCGGCGGCAAGGGGGGCGAGGAACGCCCCGCCCCGGCCACTCCTGCTGCCGCAAAGGGTGGTGGGGAGGGGCGGGGCGCGGCCACCGCGCGGTGCGGACAGGTGCAGGGGCGCTGCAGCATCTGCAAAGCACGTTACGTGCACTATTTGCTCCGGCGTGTGAGCGTGCGGGGGGCGGCGCTGATCGGGCTCGAATGCACGCCTGGTGGGGCTCATAGGTGAGAGCAGGGTGTATTTGTGAGCGCCTATGACGAGTGATAAGCTCCCATACAAGCATGTTTGAGATGAGTTGATGGCGTGCGCTGCAAGTGTGGGACTAAAAGTGCCGTCTGTGAGTTCGTAGCTGCGCCAGTTCAATGTTGAAGTGCGACAGTCGCAGGGGAGACGTCGACGTCACTGTCAACTTGCGCGCCAATCACAAAATTGCGTCAGAAATCTCATCTAGAAGTAGCTCCGGCTGTTTCTCCAAGGTATGCAGCACAGCCGCGCGCAGCTGCGGGTCGTCCATGAGGTTGTCCGCGTGACCATTCCACCACGTTGGATCGTATTGGCGATCGCCTGTGTCTGGGAAGTAGGCCAAAGAGCGAGTCGCCCACCTCAAGGAAACTTTGAGGTCGTGTGTGGCAGCCCTGACATGTCGGCCGTGCTCGCGCGCCATCTCCACAAGGCGCCGCCGCGTTTGAACTGACTTCATTGCGGCCAGAATCTTTCAGGGTCATCCACACAAGGCAGGGGTGGGAGGAATGAGGAGAGGCCAACGGGGAGAGGATGCAGATCGACGAAAAATATTCAAATGCAAGAATCAGAGTTCGCGAGAAGCAGAGGCCGACTCATGAACGAGGGCGGTCTCTGGCTGTGCGCCGGGCTTTGCTTCTGTTCCTCATATCCAGCTGTTCGCCGTAAAAACTTCTTATTCCCGTGTCGCTTCCGAATTCAAGTCGATCAGTTGTCTGCGGACTGTGCCAATGCGGGCTATGTTTGAACGAGAGTTTCCTTCCCGCGCCGATGTATGCGCAACGCACAGCTGAGCCCGTCCGTGACATCTTTCAATTTAGTGACATGGACAACCAAGTGCGCGGCAATCAGGACAGCTGTGATAACGACATGCGCGCGGACGCCTCTATGCATAAAAAACTACAGCATATCATCGGTGACGAAAATACGAACGGTAGAATCGTTCGACACGCTGGCGAAGCTCTTTGCACGACCAAAATTAGGCAAACTGCAGCATGCATCCCAGAAGACCCAAGATCTACCAGCACAAGGAGTGGCCTTCTCAGCCAATCAGGCCGTTTTTTCTTGCACCAGACATGTTCTTGAGCGTCTAGTTTTCTGGGAAGCACAATGGAAGGTTGACAGATGACGGATGATCCGGAAAAGGAGAAAAACTTCGAATTCCTTGCATGCATGACGATGAACAATGAGACGAGGAGCAAAGTGCAGCCTTGTAAGCGACCATGATTTGGTCAAGCACCCGCTTATCTGCGAAAATGCATTTCAAGCGACTGCGCAAATGATCGGGAGAACTCATAGCCCAGTGTAGATGGACGCACCGGCCTGCTCAATCGACTTTTTCAGGTAGGTCTTCGACGTGCAGTTGGGACAAGCGACTTTCGCAGATATCACGTTCGACCGTTGTTCAAGCGCACTTTGGCTGGGAACCACATTAGATGTGATTGAGAAACATTCTGTCTTCGTATCTCGTTCTCATTGCATCGACTCAGGGTGTGAACAAACGCGAGCTAGGCCGCACAACCGATTCCGACAGAAGCGCCACCCTCCTTAGTGGCGGCGGCGGCCGTAGCTATTGCTGTGACGGGAATTACGCGGCACATAGGGACCAAATCGGTGCTCCTCACATGAAAGAGTTAAGCGACCATGACGTCTGGCTTGGACGTTGCTGGAAAGAAATTCCGCTCGTCTGCACCTGCAGTGCGCAACATGTCTCTCACAGTCCGCCTGAGCGGCTTTCCGTTTGGTTTAGTACACGGGACGGTGCTTTCGCGAAAGCACCCTTGAGTGTACCACACCGGCTGCTGCCGATTGGCCGCATCCTGGAGAACAATAAAACAGTTCACTCATGCACTCGCTTATGGGACATCATGAGCTGCGCCTGTAGCCCACGCAGAGCCACGAAGGCCCCTTTAGTACGCACTTGGATGCGAGTCGACGAGATGCGCCTGACCGTTCTAAGCACTGAACAGAAAGTCCTGTGGATTAAGGGAGAGCTGCCAACCTCTACACCCACTGTGCGCTTCAGCAGCAAGGGCAGTCTGTCATGAAAGCAGGGTTTCATTCCAGTACTACAGCCCTGCGAGCCTGGAAAGCGGCTGAAGACGTGAATCAGGCCACGAAAGCCTAAGAAAAGCCGTCCCAGCCGTCGCGAAGCGGACGAAGCGGACGAAGCGGACGAAATGCCGCTGGGCACGCAAGTGAGCGCTCCGCATGAGACCGAGGTCGCTCAAGTATCTCTCAAGTACTGCTGACCTGCAGACAATGGCGATTTCACAGGTCGGGGATGCAGAGTGCACGATGGAGAATATAACGGATACTGGATTGGCGGGCGCGCAGACCACCCGAAATTCATTGGCCTAGCTATTGTGTTCAAATTCTTGCAAGCACAAAAGATGCTTCGGCTGGAGGGTTGTACAGCCTCTGCATCCCGGATCGAGATGCAGGAAGGTTTTCTCCAGATTCCTCTGGCCCGAACCAGTCCGAGGGGCGATCTGCGCACACACGGAAGATTTCTCGGAAGATCTGAGGCTTCCTGAGATTGTCACTGATGCTGATGTGCTTTTCCAGGCTGTCCGTATGGCCATGTCGGCTTTATTTGTAAGGATTATGTCCAGAATTTGGCGATTCTATTGGTCCACGTATGCTGCACATCATTCGTTGCGGGGCTTCCCAAGCGTGCTGGCTTTCAATTAGCGTTGCGTAACACCGCCTGCTCAATCTAACTCCGTTGGCGTTGTGGGCCCCTGAGACCCAAAAGCGAGGCGTATCACATACTTCTCCTTCGTTGTGCGTTTCAGTTAGCGTTCTAAGCCACGTCTCGCGATTGTGGTACGTAAGCGTCTGAAGAGCGTCACCACAAATGTGAACCCTACAAAATAAAGCCAATAGCCCCTCCACACGTTGATATTCAATTCTTTGCAGTGGGGGTCGCTTTTTTCTCACGCGTCCAGGTTCTCTCCCCGACCACGCAAAGGACTCCGTTGAACCGTTTGTTGGCTCTTCACCGCTGCTGCGCCGCAATGCCTTCTTTCTGCTGTTCTGAGCGGCGACTACACGAGATCCGTGTGCGCAGCTGCGCCACGTGTTGGCCACGCGGGAGTGCTCGTTGAGACTGACCGTCGCAAGTTGGTACGCATTTGGCTGCCCCTTCCGTGCATATGCTGCGTACAGAATTTGAAAAGGAATACTGGGTGGCGTATAACCTACTACTACTTTTACAATCTCTCTTCGAGCAACCCAGAAAGCACAGTTTCTGCTGCAGAGCATTGATCTAAAATCTGACCGCGCTGGCCAGATTGTAAGCGTGCTTTTCTACATATGATGGTTCGCGTGTGGACCATCTTTTATTCATATTGAGCTGAATTAGCTGTCTCTCGGAACGAGAACGCACTGTACAGTACAGTCAGGCCCGTTCGCATTTCCAGCCTCGCTTGGTATAACGTTATATAAACGCTCTCTGGGCTGCGAAAGGAGCTTGTGGCTTCGATCTACGCGAAGCAACTTACGCTCACGACTTCTATTAAGGCCACATCAGGACACACTACCACTCTCGCCCAGCCAGTTGCCGCCCATTGAAGCACTCACGACACACAGTCTTTTTTTCCCCGTGCGTCAGGCAGGCCTGCCGCTATGGACCCCTCCTCCCTTCTAAGGTGTGGTCAGTTTGTGAGCCCAGTTGCGGGCGCGGTGTACTCACATAAAGGTATCCTTTTCACGCGCCCTTAACACCCCCGTCGCCATGTCTCCTTTTCCGACATCCAGGCTAGCTACGGCCTGCACTTTGAGCGCGCTATGCGCATGTCTGCCGATACCCTCTATGACCTAGTTGACCGTTTGCGGCCGCGTCTTCCTCACCGCGGTGTGCCGCCTGAGGTGCGGACCGCCATTGCGCTTCGCTACTTGGGCGGCGGGAGCTACCTGGACATTTGTGCTATTTTGGGAGTGCACACTTGTACTGTCTACCGTGCTCTTTGGGATGTCGTAGATGCCGTAAACTCGACACCCTTTTTAGACCTGGACTTCCAGTTGAGCAGCTCCCCGCGTCGGCTGGCGTACGCGGCGGGGTTCCAAAGCCGTCGAAACTCCCCGTTTGGCAACGTCTGTGGGGCACTAGACGGGATTGCGGTCGAGCAGGAGAAACCTCTCGCAACGGACGTACCGTGTGTCGCAGACTACTATTCAAGGAAAGGCTTCTACGCTCTGAACACTGAAGCCATTTGCGATTCCGAGAACAAGTTTCGTTGGATGGCGTGTACCAGTCCTGGCGCAACACACGACTCCACGGCCTTTTCGGTAACATCTCTGGGTCGGCAACTGTCTGACCGCGACAGCGTGTTGACGCGCGACATGACTCGAGACGGGCACAGCATTGCTGCGGACGAAGCGTACGCTGCCAGCGAGGCTTTGGCGGTCCTGTGGTCAGGCGGTGGGCGAGGCGATCGGTGGCGAGATGCGTACAATTTCTACCTGTCTTCTTTGCGCATCCATATTGAGAAAGCTTTTGGAATGTTGCCATGGAGGTGGGGCGTCTTTTGGCGGCCGCTGAGGGTGCTGTGGCAACAAAGAAGGCGCGAACAAATACCCTAGAACCACACTGACAGTACAAAAGAGAAGGACCTAAAGGGTCAA
>ENA-ORXT01003376-ORXT01003376.1-marine-metagenome-genome-assembly--contig:-NODE-3376-length-17684-cov-3.884364_pt1 | contig 17684 bp, 8 predicted proteins | sample MGYA00237868_ERZ511482 | MGnify/ENA metagenome assembly ERZ511482 | reverse complement strand
CAAGAGTAGTTGAAATTTAATTCCGCGATAAAATCTATAGATGTCAAAGAATAAGACAACAAAACTAAGCAGACTTATCGAATAGAATAAGTTCAACTTGTCACGATTTTTGATCACCCCACCGCCAAATGGGGTCGGTTTCTGACAGGCCGCAAGGCTTCGTACCGTGCTAATTTATTTCGCACTTTCAGCGCTATGATTTTTTTAACTAAACGACATTGGGCTCCTACCCTCATTGCTTTTGGATAGCTTGTCAGATTAAATGCGAATACCTTTATAAATACGAATTATCAGTCACTACAATAAACTTTTAAATCTTGGACGCTTAGGAGTGATGTCTCCAAGCCTCTCTTTTTTAGCTGCTTCGAAGGCACTAAAATTGCCCTCAAAGAATTGTACTTGACCCTCATCTTCATATGATAAGATATGTGTCGCTAATCTATCGATAAACCACCTGTCATGAGAAATAACTAAAACACAACCTGCAAAATTTTCAATCGCTTCTTCGAGTGCTCTCAGTGTATTGACATCGATATCATTAGTCGGCTCATCCAGTAATAAAACATTTCCACCTTCTTTAAGAGTCATTGCTAGATGCAGGCGATTTCGCTCACCTCCTGACAGCACACCGACTTTCTTTTGTTGGTCACCTCCTGCAAAATTGAACTTACTTAGATAGGCTCTTCCATTGATCTCACTATTTCCAATCTTTATAAAATCGTGGCCTTGACTGACAACTTCATAAATAGTTTTATCTGGGATTAAATCCTTGTGAGATTGATCCACATAAGCTATCTGAACAGTCTCACCTTTTTTAATGACACCACTATCAGGCGTTTCTTCTCCCATGATCATTCTAAATAATGTTGATTTCCCTACTCCATTCGGGCCAATGATTCCTACGATCGCATTTTTCGGAATTGACAGATTTAAATTATCAATTAATACTCGATTATCATATGCCTTAGTGACACCTTCTATTTCTATGACCACATCTCCTAGCCTTGGTCCTGGTGGAATGAATAATTCTAAATTGGATTCTCTTTCTTTGACTTCTTGGCTACTCATTGACTCATATGCGGTCAAACGTGCTTTTCCTTTTGACTGTTTTGCTTTTGGAGCCATTCTACTCCATTCTAATTCTCTCTTGAGTATTTTTTGTCTTTTAGATTCTGCTTTTTCTTCTTTAGCAAGTCGCTGAGATTTTTGGTCAAGCCAAGTTGAATAATTCCCTTCCCAAGGAATGCCTTCTCCTCTATCTAACTCAAGTATCCATCCAGCTACATTATCTAAGAAATAACGATCATGGGTTACAGCGATAACTGTTCCTGGAAAAGATTTTAAAAACTGCTCTAGCCAGTGTACACTTTCTGCATCCAAGTGATTGGTCGGCTCATCCAAAAGTAGGATATCTGGCTTACTCAACAACAATCTACATAGTGCGACTCGTCTGCGTTCTCCTCCTGATAGAACCGATACTTTTGCATCATCTGGCGGACATCTTAAGGCATCCATAGCAAGTTCAAGAGTATGATCAAGATCCCAAGCATTTAAATGGTCCATTTTTTCCAGTAAATCTCCTTGCTCTTCGATCAATTTCATCATAGCTGCTTCATCCATTGGCTCTGCTAATTTTGCCGAGATGTCTTCATATGCTGTGACGACATCTACAATTTCTTGGACTCCTTCTTGTACTATCTCTTTGACAGTTTTTGACTCATCAAGTTCTGGTTCTTGGGCGAGGTAACCGATTTTATATTCTTTATCAAAGGTGACCTTGCCCTGATAATTTGTATCAAGTCCTGCTATAATTTTTAGTAGACTCGACTTTCCTGATCCATTCAAACCCAATACACCTATTTTGGCTCCATAGTAAAATGAGAGCCATATATTTTTGAGAACTGTTTTACTTGGCGGAAAGATCTTAGTGACACCTTCCATTGCAAAAATCACTTTCTTATCTGACATAGAATTTGCTTTGTTGATTTGTAAGGGACAAAATTAAGAATCGCTGGCGACTATCGGTATGTTTCTCTTTTTTAATTAAAAAGACATAATGATAGTGCGCAAGTTTTCAAATAAACGAGATGAGCTCGATTGTTTTTTATAAACTTGGGAAGATTTGCCCTAAACGACTGATCCAACCCTACCGAAATCAATTTTAAAGTGATTTAAGTCTTTATTGAATAATAATTAAATCATGACTTTCAAACATGGAGTACTGCGTTTATATTTGACAGTATTGTTCTATTCAATTTTTTATTTCAAATAGCTGCAAATTATATTTTAAAAATCGATTAGAAAACAATCAGTTTTGGTTTTTTAATCATACTTCTACTACATGCTTGTGCTATTCAAAAGAAAGAAATCCAATCGAGATTTAGCTCATCTCAATAGGTAGACATTAAGGTCGCAAATAACATCTTAATTAGTGGTAATTTGTCATTTGTAAATTCAGAAAAGCTAGTTATTATGATAGGGGGGTTCTGGACCTACAGATCGTGATTGCAACAACCAAATGGGACTTCAAACTGATGCCTTTAAAATGTTGGCAGCACATTTCGAATCAATTGGGATCCCTTCTTATCGATATGATAAAAGAGGTATTACAAAAAGTACGACGGTGCCTGAGTCAACTTTGACAATGAACGTTTTTGTACAAGATGTGCATAACATCATTGAATTTTTCAAAGAAGATTTCGACGAATTCATTTTACTAGGAGATAGTGAAGGTGTATTGATTGGATCTATAGTTGCCAAAGAAAATAAGCATGGAGATTCTTTCATAGCGATAGCAGGGATAAGCACTCCATTAGATGAAGTGGTCCTAGATCAATTGGCAAAATTTCCGAAGCTTGTTCCCCTTGCAGAAAACCATATAAAAGAAATCAAATCTGGAAAAGAGTTAAGTGAAGTGAAGTGAACGTTATGCTTACTCGTTTATCACGTCCAAGCGTTGCCCCATTTTTAAAATCATCATTTCTACTAAATCCCACAGAAGAATTTTCAATGGTAACACAGCCTATTTTGATCTTAAATGGAAGCTGTGACATTCAGGTGCCAGCAAAACATGCAGAAAAACTTCATGAGCATAGTATGAGTTCACAATTAGTCATTATTGAAAATATGGGTCATATTATCAAAGATTTAAAAGATGATTGCTCTAATGTCAACGAAGCATATAAAGACCCAAGCTTAGCAATAAATCCAAAAGCAAAAGATGCCTTAACAGCTTTTTTAAAAGAATAGCAAACTCTTTAGTAAAGAGTCCTAACATAATTGTTCAATTGATTATTTTAGACCTATAAAGTCATTATAACAATGATGAATTAAAATTGATGGATGAATGTAACGACTAGAAAAAAGTCTATTGTGGTCATATTAATCTTTATTGGATTAGTATACTGGGGCGGATGCGATTATAAAAATGCCACATATTATGAACCAGAAATACTGGCTAGTCATTTTAATGGGGAGCATTTTGTCGGTTCTGTGACTTGCAAGGAGTGTCATAATGATATTTATAATTCTCATTTACAGACTGCACACTATAATACATCTGCTATAGCTGATAAAGAAAATATTAAAGGGTCATTCACATCTGGCGAAAATATCTTATCACATGCCGATTTTGATGTAGAAATGAGTAGAAAAGGAAATGCTTTTTTTCAGCATGCCAAGGATAAAAACACTGAACAATCTCAGTCGCCTAAAAAAATAGATATTGTTATTGGATCTGGAGTCAAAGGACAAACATTTCTAACTTGGGAAGACGAACATCTTTTTCAATTGCAAGCATCGTATTATCCACCTACAGATACATGGATCAATAGTCCTGGATATCCAGACCAACTAATCCATAGGCCGGTCAGAGACGGCTGTCTAAAGTGTCATGTTACATTTGCCACAAATTTTGACTTTTCGGGTAAAGGAAATCGCTATGATCAAGACAAAATTGTTTATGGTGTTGATTGTGAAAAATGTCATCGGCCTGCTGAAAAGCATGTTGTATTTCATAGAGAGAATCCAGAAGTCCAAACATCTAGACACATGTTAAAGTTAGACACTTTATCTAGACAGCTGCGCTTAGATGTATGTGCTCAGTGTCACTCAGGCTCTCGAGAAGCCATCCTGCAAGGCAATTCATTTACATACTTAGCAGGACAAAAACTTGATGAATATTCGCGTAATTTTCACAAAGGACAATCGACTGTTGACTTGGATGTTCATGGCAATCAATATGGACTTCTGACTCAAAGTAAATGTTTTATTAATAGCCTAAAAATGGACTGTAGCACATGTCATAGTCCACATCAAAACCAACGAGGTGACAGCAAGTTGTTTAATCAAAAATGTATATCCTGCCATGACATTGGATCTGTAAATTGTAAAGGTGACAGTGATAAAATAAAAATAATGGGAAATAATTGTATTACTTGTCATATGCCGACCATTCCATCTAAAGCCCTTGCCTTACAATTAGGTTCGCAAGACAACCAAAGAATTGGTGTTAAAATCAGGACACACCTCATTGGTATCTATCCTGATAAGAAAGAACAAAACGAATTGGAGATGGATCCGAGTTCTATCAAAAATATTAAGTCTTTTATAGATAAAGAGAAAACTGATATCAAATAAATGGATCAGAAAGGCTTATCAATAGTCTTCAGTTTAATGTCAATGGTTTAGTTCTCTTTGTTCAGAAATCGAATCCATCGACTATAAAACTATCGAACATTTTAAACCATCAGATCAATTCACTTTTATCAATTGAAGTGATTCGTCATTTATGGCGACCAAGACATGTTTAGTATTTTTCACATTTATCAGCTCCATGTCTCTAACATCTCCAATTATTTTTAATCCCGACTCTAACAAGCTTAGGGTGTTGAAATTACCTTTTCCGTCGCCTTTGAGATACAAGCCATAGCTGGCATCATTCCTTGGTGTCTCTACTTCTGCCTGATATAAATTTCCAGCTAGAACGATATCTAAATTTCCATCACTGTCGAAGTCATCAACGACAAATTTATTAATACTAGATATTTGAGCCAACTGCGGTAATGCTTTGACAGAAAATTTCCCACCATTATTTTCTAGATAAATACTTTCAAATGATTTGATCTCATAATGTAATGATTCATCTAACATTTTAGTTGTATAAATTTGGTTAAGACTTGCAATGGCAAAAGAATTATAATCTTCAAACTTATTTTTAATCGCAGGCATTTGTTCTGCAGAACATTGTCTTCCTCTGACAGGAAATTCTGTTTCTCCTTGTTGATAACTTAAAACAATATCATCTGTATTATTATTATCAAAGTCATTGAGATAAATTTTAAATGGACTAGATTCGCTTGCTTGGTATTTATAATTCTTTCCTAAATTTCCAACAATCAAGTCATCATCTCCATCATTATCAAAATCTCCCTTCTGGATATCATACCACCAACCAGTCATCTCACTAGGCAGCATTTGTTCAGATACATCTTCAAATGTACCACTAGAATTTTTGTAAAATTTTATTGGCATCCATTCACCTACGACAACTAAATCTTCCCATCCATCATTATTAAAATCAACCCAGGTCGAAGCTGTCACCAAACCCAGAGATTTTAATTCAGGGAGACGTTTTTCGGTAGCATCAACAAATTTCGGTCCTGCTTCTGAACTCACATTTTCTAATAAATAAGAATCTGCTGGATAAGGATATTTTTTAGGTATTAATCTACCTCCAATAAATAAATCTAAGTCACCGTCCTGATCAAAATCAGAGGTAGTAACATCTAATCCACTCGTTTTAATATTTGGAAGAGATTCTTTATATCGTTCAAATTTATTCTTCCCAATGTTTACATAAAGTCTATCCTCGTAGCCTTCGGACTTTGGTTTAAATTCGTTTCCACCACTTGCTATATAAAAATCATTATCGCCATCGTTGTCCGCATCAAAAATTAGTATACCAAGATCTTCATAATATTGATCCTTTCCTAAATCAGGAATATTCAGCTCTTCAAAGTTTCCATTACTATCTTGTATAAACACTGCCGATACTTGGCCGATAGCACCACCTACTATATAATCATCAGTACCATCTCCATTTAAATCTCCAGTGGCAAGAGCTGGACCAAGAGCAGAATTCTTATGTGGCAAAAGTATTTCTACCTCGAAATCATTATACACGTTTTCTTCATGCTTATAGAGATCATCCGATTTTATGGTTTCGAACAATTTAGTGTTCTCCGCCAGAGATTGATTAGCCTTGGGCAAGGAAACTGCATCGCTTCTGCTAATTATAATTTTTTGATTTGAATCTATATCACTGAGCTTTGTGATTTTATTATCTGGCCAATTTATGACAATGCTATCTATCAGAGTATTTGAACCGAGGCCAAAATGTAGATGCGGAGATACCGAGGATAAATAACCACGAACAGTTTGATTCTCTTGAACTTGTATTCCATCTTTTGTAAAGACTTTTACTTTAGCACCATTTGCAAGAGCTTTATTTTCTCCATCCAATTGAATCGTTACGTATTTATTTTCATTTCCATTGTTGCGGTAGAGACTTGCTATATCTTCTAAATTATTGACAACTAAATCTAAGTCTCCATCATTATCTAAATCAGAATAGGCGACTCCATTTGAAAATGTTTTTTGGTCAAGTCCCCACTCTTCTGCTTTATTAGTAAAACTTAGATCACCATTATTTTTATATAAATAATTACTTAGTTTTTCAGAAGGCACTTTTTCTAAATACTTTAAAAGGCCGACTTCTTCTTCTTTGTTTTTATATTCTGGGTCGTTCTCCATTTTATCAAAAAAATCTCGGTGCTCATTGTAGAAATCTTTGTTGTTGACATCTCTTCTGATACCATTTGTGACAAATAGATCTTTCCATCCATCATTGTCAAAATCAGCGAGCAAAGATCCCCAACTCCAATCCGTTGATGAGACTCCAGCTAAACGTGAGACATTGCTAAATACGGGTAGTTCACCATTTAAACTTCCATTATTAAGCTGAAGAGAATTTTGCATGTATTGGTGATGCAAGCCAAGTTCTACAGATTGATAAAACACTGCAGGATTCATTGAAGACATATTTGCTTTAGACCGAAAATTATCAGCAGCTGACATATCCAATTGAAAGATATCCATAAAGCCATCATTATTAAAGTCAGCAATGTCTGCACCCATTCCGAAAAAGGAAGTTTGTCGAAGACAGTAATCTATTTGATTCGTAAAAGTTCCATCTTGATTATTGATAAATAAAAAATCAGGTGCGTTAAAATCATTTGACACAAAGATGTCTGTAAAGCCATCATCATTTACATCAGCCGTGACAAGACCTAGACTTAGACCAAAGGTCCTCAAACCTGCTTCTTCAGTGACATCCGTAAATTTGCCATTGTCATTTCGATAGAGAACATCGGAGTCTTCTTTAGGATGATTAGCTAACATATACTGATAATAATCTACAGGAGCGACAAAACTAGTCGGCGGATAATTGATCACGTACAGATCGAGATCTCCATCATTATCATAATCAAAAAAGCTTGCATGCATACTTATTCCTGAGCAGTCTATACCATATTCTTTCGCCCTTTCTGAAAACGTATTGTCTTTATTATTGATGTACAATACATTCTTATGATTACCATCAAGGCCTCCTACTGAGCAATAGATATCTACGTAACCATCTTGATTTATATCTACAAATGTTGTCCCTGAATACCATCTGTCATCACCAGCGACTCCTGCACTTTGCGTGATATCTTCAAACTTGAAATCACCCGTATTTAAGTATAATTTATTAGAGACCATATTCCCAGTAAAGTAAATGTCTTCTAATCCGTCGTTATTAATATCCCCAATGGACACTCCACCTCCTAGGTACATATATGGGAAGGTAAAGTAATTGTAGGAATGAGTTTCTGTCAGTTTATTATTAAAATTAATACCGCTTTGGCTCGAATCTAATTTTGTGAACTGCTTTAATGACTCTTGTTCACATGAACTCATTATGAAAATTAAAAGTATTGCGTAGAAATATTTATTCATAGTACAAGAAACTCCGAGACTCATTATAATAAGAATGTGTCTGAAAAAGATGAAATGAACTGACTCTTATGTCACTTTGTCTTGACACAAAAGTAACCAAAAGGTCATGACTGTTTTACTTTTTGACACTCCTAAATATAATTGATACTAACTGAAAAACTCGCTATTCATCTTCTAAATGTCATTGTAAATTACATACAAAAAGATAATTCTAGTTAATCTAACTTTTAGCTCAAACAGTTTTCAGTTCTTAACGCCTCAATTATATTTATCCGAAAAAAGTAAAAAGGTCGATCAAAATAACGGCCAATCAAAATTATTAAAGTCATTAGTTAATTATCACAAAAGAGTTAAAATAATAACTTTTCCAGTTATAGTAGGGCAACTAACAACATTCAAAAAAATAACCCTCGCTACTCGCTAAAGGGTTATTTATCTTTCTAGAATTCTGAGCCAACAAGTATTCTAATTATTATCTAATCTATCTCCTTTATTAATATCCAGGATTTTGAATCAATGATGGATCTCTATCTATCTCTGTCTGAGCGATAGGCATAAAATATACATGATCTTGCCATATTCTATTTTCAAAAACGATCTCAGTTGGGCGATATGTATAATCAAATAAACTATTATCCTTACGATAATCAGTTACGGTAGTACCAGCTTTTTGAGTCGCTTGAATTAAGACCTGCTGCACTTGTTGATTTAATGACTGAGGACCTTCTAACCATCTCTTCATATCAAATAATCGTGCATCTTCATTGACTAACTCTTTATCTCTTTCTCTTTTATAAATCTCTACTAACTCTGAACCAGAAGCAGTCACCTCAGGTAAGCCATTTCTATATCGTAATCTGTTTAACCAGGCTTTAGCTTCGCCTTCTTCACCAAGGTTAATAGTCGCCTCAACATAGTTTAGCAAAATCTCTGTATATCTGAGATAAGGCGCATCTAATTTCTGAAGATTATTAGGCCATGACGCTGGCTGATTTGGGTCAGCAAATTTTCTAAAGTAGTATCCTGTACGTGCACCATTCCAATCTTCAATAGGTCCTTGGCGTGTATCTACACCATTAATAATGGTACCATCAGTAAGTGTATAATAGCCTGTTTGAATCTCATTAAACTTATCAAACTTAACGACATCATCAGTTCTTTGTTTCCAAGGTGCACCATCATGTAATATTGTTGCATAAAAACGAGCTTCTCTATTTGCATATGGATCAGCTGCATGAGTAGGATTGTCCCAATCAAACTTTTCTCCGTCTGCTCTATCATACTTCTTAACTAATGCTTCAGTTGGAGTCGTACCTGCCCATTCGTGGTAACCATTAGGACCGTGATACAAAGCGACCATACCAGGGCCTTGTGACCAACCATCTCCACCAGGATACGTTCTTGAACCATAGCCAAATCCTTCAATAATTCTTCCCCAGATAAAATCTTGATTAGCAGCTCCTTGAAGCCAGATATCTTCATAGTTTTGTCTTGCTTCAGCAAATGGAGCTGGTGCAGAGTAATCCAATTTGTACCCTGTAGTTGCATTCAGTAATGCTAATGAAGCAGCTTTAGCAGCTTGCCATCTTGACGACTGACTACCTCCAGTATATCCAATTAATTCTGGATTACCATAAGACGCAATCGTTGATACAGAAGATGCGATTGACGGTTCATATAAATCACTAGCCGCATGAGTTAAAACTCTAGATTTCATGGCTAATGCAGTCAATGTACTTGCAGTCGCTTTGCTATCAGGTACACCTTCTAAAAGGACAATCGCCTGATCCAAATCAGAAACAATTTGACTAACTGTTGCTTCAAAGCTAGATCTTGGGTTATTAGCTTCACTGTCTAAAGATAATGGCTCCGTCAATAGCACTACACCTCCAAATTGCCTCATGAGTTGGGTATAATAATAACCTCTCATGAAATATGCTTCTCCCAATAATTTGTTGACAAAAGCCTCAGGGAATTCAGCTTCATTGGCACTAAGCCTCTGTATGGCAATATTTGCACTTCGTATAAATGGATAAATCTCATTCCAACTGAACCATTGCATATCCATAAAATTACCTGAAGGGTTCATTTTCCCTTCTGTGTACCCATCCACGCCGCGACCTGGGTGAGTAAATACAGCTTGATCAGTAAATGCATCAGTTGTTTCTTCACGAGTCATTGTACCTGCCCAAGTGCCTTGGTACAAATCTAAAACTGCTGCTTCCGCAAGTTTTTGTGAACTCCATACGTTGCTTTCAGCCACCTCACTCAATGGTGTGGTCTCTAAAAAGTCATCGTTACAACTCCCTATAAAAAGACCCAAGGCTAGTATTGGAATTATTATTAATAAATCTTTTTTCATGTTTATATCTTTTAGAATGTTATACGAACTGTTCCTGTTATTGTTTTCAAAGAAGGGTAACCCTCTCCATTATTTAATGCTCCATTATTTGTCGTCTGATCGATCTCTGGATCTCTTATTAACCCTGCATTTGTACCTCCTTGTGAAATTTCTGGATCAAAAGGAAAATCTGTTATGGTAATTAAATTAGTTCCTGACAATGCAAAACGCATATCAGAAGCACCTATTTTACCTGAGATAGCTGGATCAAAATTATAACCTATTTCAATTGATTTCATTCTGATATAATCTCTGGTTAACAATGAATAATCAGTTTGGCCTGAATACCATTGATCACCTCTATCTGCTAATCTCGGAAATGGAGCATCTGGATTATCTAAAGACCAAGCTCTTTCAGCAACTTCTCGCTGGACATTGGCTAAAGTACCTGACATAAAACTCCACTCATATCTATTATATCCACCCGCTGCTCCAGCCCAAAACATATTAAAATCTAAATTTTTATAGTTTAATGCTGTATTAAACCCAAATTGTGTATCAGCGAAAGCACTACCACCTGTTCGTTTTCTATCCTCTGGACCTATCTTTCCATCACCACTGATATCAACAACTTTGGCGTCGCCTGGCTTTAGGAGTGGCGTCACTCCACTATAATCTAAAGTTTCAGATTCAATCTCAGCTTGCGTTCGGAATACACCTGCGAATTCATATAGTAGAGGTCTTCCTATTTCCCCACCAGTTTCTCGTTGCCAAGGTCTATCAGTTAAGTCCGGTTCATCAATGAAAACTAGTTTGTTAGAAGAGTTACTAACGTTAAATGAGAACCTGTAACCTATGCCCATATCTGACCTGCCATTATATCCAAGACTTACTTCAAAACCTTTATTTTCAAATATCCCAATATTCTGAGCAGGTGGGGTTATTCCACTATAAACAGGTAAAGTCTTATTTGGTTGAGTTAAAATGTCTTTTCTTGAATTTTTAAATAAATCAAATCCAACAGATATTCTATTATTGAACAATTCTGCATCAATTCCAAAATTGGTAGATGTCGCTGTTTCCCAAGTAATATTTGGATTTGGAACTTTAGTTTCATAGGCAGTGGTCACGACGCTTTCTAAGCTAGTTGCGGAGAAACTATAAGACGCTAAAAATTGGTATGGATCAACATTATCATTACCTAACTGACCCCATGATCCTCTCACTTTTAAATAGTCGATAATTGAACTTTCAAAGAAATCCTCTTGAGACACTACCCAGCCTGCAGAAACTCCAGGAAAAAATCCATATCTATTGTCTTTAGGGAAAAGGTAAGAACCATCATATCTAAATAATACTTCAACTAAATATTTTAGTTTATACGAATAATTGGCTCTACCATAATAGTTTAATCTAGCAGTCTCAAGGCCTTCACCGTTACTAAACTGGCCGTCATTACCACCAAAGCTCAATTGATCAAGATCGTTTGATAAGAAAAAACGTTTGAATGCTCTTGTGTAACTTCTCTCTGATTGTTCTCTTGTCACTCCACCTAACAATTTAAAATAATTGTCACCCATATCCTTCTCATATGTAGCTAATAATGTTGCTGTCACATCTGTCAAAGTCGTGTGATCTTGTGTCAAACTAGGATCTCCAGGACCTCTTTGTGCTGCTGTTAAGCCTTCTGAACTTCTCGTCTCTCCATCCCAAGTGTATAATACCCAAGGTCGATTCCACAATTTGTAATCTTGATTCATCTTGTCATAAGATGCCATTCCTCTTAACTGTAATCCTTCTACTCCAGGAATATCTAAGGTTAATCCAATATTACTTTGAACAAAATTTGTCTTAGTATCTATATACCCTGGCTCGTCAGTCACTCTAATTGCTGGATTATTTCCATTTTCTATATCTGGACCAAATTCACCTGTTGGCCAGTAAGCAGGGAACCAAGGATACTGTCTGATTAAATCATTGATCGGATTTATGTTAGTCGCAGTATAGTTATCTTCCTGTCTTGTATATAATCCAACATCAAACTTTAAATACTTATTAATCTTTGCATCCATATTTAATCTCAAGTCATACTGAGAAAATCCCTTTGGAGCATTTTTAAAATTGGTAGCCTGTGTTAGGTAACCAAATGATGCTAGATAATTAAGGTCTTCAGTACCTCCAGAGATTTGCAGATTTTGTCTTTGCGTCGGCGCATTTTTTCTGGAGACTTCTTCAAACCAATCCGTGTCAGGATATAACCAAGGATCATTTCCAGCTCTCGTATTTTCAATTCTATCAGTAGAATAGGTTGGATTTAACACTTCGCCATTCGGTCGTGTAAAAGGTGTACCTCTTACAGCATTAGCTGCTTCCCATTCATCTGTAGGTAATTTATACACATTTAATAGATTTACTAAATCCATGTATTCTGCACCTTTGAGCATCTCTGGTGTTTTATAGAAATTTTGTACTCCATAACTAGATGTCAGTGATACTTTCGGTTTACCTGCTTTTCCACGCTTAGTGGTAACGAGGATAACTCCATTGGCAGCCCTTGCGCCATAAATCGCAGCAGAGGCGTCTTTCAAGACTGAGATACTTTCTATGTCAGCAGGATTAATCCTAGCCAAGCCACCTGCTCTATTAGGAATACCATCGACAACAACTAAGGCAGAACTATTGTTAAAGGTGTTAGTCCCTCTAACTCGAATTGCTTGTTCTTCTGCACCCGGTAGTCCGGTCTGCGTATCGATATACAATCCAGCGACTTTCCCTGCGAGTGCAGTTCCTAAGTTTGGAGAAATAGACTTCTCTAATTCTCTACCTCCTATAGATGCAACTGATCCTGTAAGTGTGGCCTTTCTTTGAGTAGCATAGCCAGTCACGACGACTTCGTCTAAAGTCGTACCTTCTATATCCATGACTAAATTGATATTCGATTCAAGTCCAACTGGTAGACTTTGAGTAGCAAAACCAGTGTAAGAAAATGTAAGTACGTCATCTGGATTCACTTCCAGCGAGTAGTTTCCATCAATATCTGTAATTGTACCATTGGTAGTACCATCAACTAGAATGTTGACACCAATAAGGGTCTCCCCTGTTTCATCCGTCACATTTCCTGTAATCGTCTTTTGACTGAACATCGTAGTCGTTAAGAGGAGACAGAAACAAAGCGATAAGAATTGTAGATAAATTCGCATTCTATTTCATTGAGTGTTAAGAAATAATTCAAACGCATTAAGCTATCTACCAAACTTGTTTCATGAAATCACGACCTTACAAAGAACAATTAGGTCACCTAGACAATAGTGAAGAATTGTAGATAGTTTTTTTATGCGTGTCTAAGTTAGGAAAAATGAGGGGGATGGCAAATAAAATCTTTAATAATGTGTCGTTCTACAAATTTAAGAAGCTTGACAGTGTTTAGAAATAGCTTGTGAAAATTGTTCAAATATTTTCGAGACAGCGTCTAGATGTGAAATCAAATTGGAATAGATTCATGTATACTGTATAGGTTTGTCAAAACATGTTCGTCTTGCTCTATAGAGTGAAATTCAGATTTAGAAGGTATCCATTTATTTAAATTCAATACTTTCTGCAACTACAAAAATAATAATTTCATGATGTCTTCATAGCTGCTATTTCTTTTTACAATTGGACTTTTTTTGGTAGATATTCTGAATCCATATTAAGCTGTATTAATCATAGTAGAATTTAAGATGTTCTATTTGTTATTATCCTTTTTGGACAAGCCATTACGTAGCGTCCTGAAATAAGTTTACAGTTTTAATAAGAGTGAAAAGTGAAAGGATAGATATCAAACTAACGTTAACTCCCAAAGACTCTGTTGATCTCACAACTCACTATTCTAGGGTTTACTTTCCAAAAAATGACCCTTCAACAATTGGATTTGGCGGACTTTTTTTATGTGGGAGAAACTACAAATGAAGCACTGTCATTTACAACGACGGAAGAAAACACACTTCTTCTTGTAGTAGCAGAAAGTTCTAAAATCGAATTTGGTATAGCAGCTCCGATGCACATAAATTTTACAAATGACTATAAAGCTTTTGGATTTCATGGATATATAGCTCCAGCTCTTGGAATACCTAATACTGTACCACCTAGCTTAGTCACAGAACTTGGCCGCATAGTCAAGGAAATCATTCATTAACTGCAAATCTAACAGCAATATTAGAGCAATTCGATAAACGATCGAAAACATTGACTGATGTTAAATCGAATACCCCATTCACAACCATCTGACAAAATACAATCCAAGCTGTAAAATTCATTAAGACTATGAATATCAATAGGTTATCAATTTAATACTATATTAAATCAGTTATAATAATCATATTTGTATGAATAAATCAGCTTCTATTTTTCCATGTTTATTTGCCATAGCTGTATTAGTTAACTATGGTATTTTTCTAATTTACCTAGTTAAGGTATCTGAGCCTTGTGTAACAACAGATACACACTGATTAAGATTGACCTCTTATTCACAAGCATTGAAGCAATAGCTTTTGCCACCGTTGGCTATATTTTTGGAAAGGAAGTAATTAAAACACAAGCAAAACAAACTGCTGGTAATGATAAATATAAGGAGCTAAATAATTTATCTAATCAAGTACCAAATGAATAAGCTTACTTTTAATTAAAAAATAAATTTAAAATCAAATCGTGGATTAATTCGTAATTTATTAACTTTAGTAAATGACAATACAAACCTGTTAAACACAAATTATTTGAAAAGTCATCGATTTTACTATTCATTTATTTTAGGAAAATAAATCCTAATAAAATTTTATTGAAATTGAAAAGTATAAGATTCTTAGTTCTGTGCGCCATATTAGTATTAATTGGTGTAATCTTATACAGCTGTAAACAAAAAAATAACCTTATAGATTTCTATGGTTTATTTCTAAATCAAGAAATAAATTCAATTAACAATTTTGATACAAAAAGTCTAGACCCAGAAAGTCAAGAAGTCATAAAATATCTAAAAAGAAAATCGAATGGTCAATTTCTAGGTAACATGACCAAAAATACAACAGGACAAGAATGGGGTGAAATAATACAAGCAAATGACCTCTATTATCAAGGCTATTATTGTCAAGCTCACAAAATATTATTTAATTTAAGTAAATCAATTCAACAACTATCTACAATTCAAAAGATCGAGTTTACAAATCTATTACTACATACATCACAGAATTGCTCATTAAGAGAATTTTCAGTATTTGATTTAGCTTACAAACAACTGATAGATGGACCAAATAATAATAAACTGGATAGCTATTTAAAATTAAACTGGCTCTTGACCATTGGATATCAATTAGAAAATATCGGCGCAACACAAGACTCCTATTCAATTTACATATATACATTAGATAAAGTTAACTCCTTTAAAACTTTATATCCAATACTTAAAGCTAAGTGTTTAGCTCTTCTCTATGCTCATTTACTAGAAAATGAAAACGAATTAGCTGAGAAAGCGATTAACGAAACTATTTTCCTGTCTAAAAAATATAGCATTCTAAAACCTCATTTTTCAAGAGCACTATCAAACTCAACCCATACTATTTCAAAACAAGATACATCTCTTATTTATCAAAAAACAGATAGTGCAATTCAATTGTCCAAATCTATTCCAAGTGCAAATAATTATGCATACTTAAATAAAGCATATGTACTTAGGACCATAAAAGACACCGTCAACAGTGTAAAATCTATCGAAAAAGCCATAAGTACTCTAATTCAAGACCCATGCAGTGAAATATATAATTATGCTAAAAAAAATAAATCATATTTTTCCAGTCCAAAGGAAAGAATAAATATTCTAAAAGAATTAATTAACTCTGATTGTAACAATCCTCATATCAGTGCGATTGCAGCTTACGAAATTGCTTCAATTTTAGATGCAGACCCTCAAAAGTCAAACGATAGCTTATTATATTATCTAAATATTTTTGATGAAAAATATTCGCAACATTATACCATTCAGACAGACTATCATTATGCAGATATAATCTCAAATAGTACAAATTTAAAACTCAATTCTCTGTTAGAAAATAAATCTAAAACAAATAAATTTTACTTCTTACAAGCAATTTCTGCGGCAAAAAATAGATCTTTTAATTATAATAAATCTGATTTTATTTTTGAGACCGATCCAGTTCTTAATGATGCCATATATGAATTTGAAACTAATTATCCAAAATTCAATCTTAATAATAATAATGCCATTTATAAGGCCTTAATGTCAAGATTTGAATACTTTATTAAAGAAGAATTTAAATTAAAACCTTTTGAACACATCAGCTTGGATGGCATTCAAGAAATTCAAAATGAATTATTAGAAGAAGATCAGGTTTTTGAAATGTACACAAATGGTGATCAGATTTGGGGCTATACAGTTACAAAAACTGATATAGACATATTCAAACTAGACAGGACTGTTATACAGACATTATACAAATTAAACAATGAATTTCAAACATTTAAAGATATAGATCTCTCAAAATTAAATAGTCTTTATAATGATATTTTTAAAAATCACTTAAATGAAAAGACTAAGAATATCTATTTTATTGCTGATGACATATTATCACTAATTCCAGTTGAATGTTACATTAACAATGATGATCAATTTATTATAGAAAACCATCAAATCTTTTATCCATTAAAGATTAATACGCTAAAGAATAAAAAAACATCAATAGCGATTAACGATAAAATTTTATATGCTGGATTCTCTAATACAGAAAGTTTAATAAATCCCAATAACAAAATACCTGAACTATCCTATTGTATCGATGAGGCTAATTTTATTAATTCACTATTTACAGAGCAAAACACAACACTATTGACTGGAAGTGACATGACAAAAAATAACTTTAATAATGAATTGAACTCACATAACATAGTCCACATATCTAGTCATGCATTTGCAAGCACTGAAAATCGTCTTGGCAATTATATTTATTTTAAAGACCAAAATAACAACTCTACAAAATGGTACAGTCATTCACTAAAAAAATTAAAAACCGATTCTAAACTATTTATTCTTTCAACCTGCGAATCTGGTTTAGGTAAATATAATCAAGGCACTGGTCGGTATTCAATCACAAGAGATGTTTTAAATGCCGGTGCGCAAAATGTTATGAATACTTTCTGGAAAATTGATGAAAAAACGGCAGCAGAATTGATAAAATTATTTTATTACTATAGTAAAAATAGAGACATTCAGAATAGTTTAAAACTCGCGAAATTGGAG